>Ga0210011_1003359_pt1 | contig 12320 bp, 10 predicted proteins | sample CryGeymeta201502_FD_183972 | JGI IMG/M metagenome (GOLD analysis project Ga0210011, IMG submission 183972) | Groundwater microbial communities from Crystal Geyser aquifers in Utah, USA - Crystal Geyser metaG 2015-02 (SPAdes) (version 2) | ecosystem: Environmental > Aquatic > Deep subsurface >...
GCGAGTTTTCATAATCTTACAAGCTGCACGAATACCGTTTACTTCCGTAGTCTTGTTACCGTCTTCATCCTCTTTCAACTTCAGTTTACGCATAGCAACCACGATGGATGATGCGTAGATGAAGCCTTGACCACCGGAGATTTTGTCGTCTGGGTCAAACATATCTTGGCTCGCATAAGTATGATTGGTACACACCATTCCTACATTATAGCTTCCAAACATATTAACACAATTACGTACTAACGAGGTAAGTGCTTTGGGTTTGCGACCCATATCGCCTTTCATCTCGCCAGCTTCAAACTGATTGACATCAGTAGGAGTAAGTAACATACCCAACGAGTCTATAACAAACAAGATTTTTGTTCGCTGCTCTTCAGGCATTGTTTTATATTCTTTCATAAACTCTGAAATGGTCTTGGCCACATCATCAATCATTGCCAAATTAAGTTTAAGTAATTTGTCTTCTGAGGTGTCAACCCCTAGTGCTTGCAGCCAAGCTTCATCCAATGCGTTTTCTGTATCAATCAAGATAGGGAAAATATCTTGCTCTTGTGCTGCTTTGACCAAGTTTCCAGCACAAACAAAACTCTTGCCGCTATTATGGCTAGAAATACCGTCGCCCCAATACCTATGATTTGGGTGATCTACTGTAAAATCGTAGCATTCTTCAGGAGAAATTTCTTTAGTAGACACTACAGAGTCAGAAACATTTTTACTCGATAGAAGCATAACTGAGTTTGATGTAATCCCTGCGGGCACCCAAGTTCCATCCGATGATTGAAGTAGGTGGTTAACCGCGCACTTAGTCACTACACCACTGGCTAATTTGATTTCAACCATTGGCAATACACCTTTATTAAACCAGGCAGTAATAGGGCAGAACCCATCTGGTGTATCTATCTCTAAGTTGTATTCCCCACTGTCCCACAATGTTTTTAACTCACCAACGGTAACTTCTTTAATTTCCATTTTTAATTTCCTTAATAATTTTTTCTGCCACTGCATGGGGATTCGTGATTACTTCACTTTCCCATAATATGATAAACTTCTATGCCTTAGAATGTGGGCATGAATCATAACTTTTTAGACATTCTAATAGTTACTTTAGATGATGCGGGTAAGCATCCTGATTCACCTGCAAAGACTGTTACCTTACCTAGTGGTACTCCCTTGTGGAAATCTCCACTGATTAAAAAATTCAAAGCAAAATTACCGGTGCTCACCCAATCCGTCGGGTCGTTAAACCCAATTCCCAGTCCTTCAATAGACTTTGTAATACTTTTTCTAAATTTTGAAATGTCGAAAGGTCGTCCTGCCATGATAATATTTTCCTTGTTGTTTAAATAATTACACTATGTTTCACTTTTTGCGATAGTTTACACATTTTTTAACTTCGTTTCATTTGTGGTTACCCCATTTGTACTACACTATTTTTTGCCATTTAATTTTCCCAGCATCCCAAATTCTATCATACCCAAGTTCAGACATCAGCTGCCTTTCTGTTTTGCTACTTACATCGATTTGAAATTTTGTTTTAATCTTTGATTTCATGTATCGTTGTCGATTTTCACGAGTTATGTAATCACGAGTGTAAAAATATGCCGGAGGAATTTCAGTTACCTTAGTAAATCCAGTAGTTTTGTATACATTTCCATTGGAATGTCGATTATCAGAAAATGATATTACTTTGCCGTGGAAGTTAGTGTCAACTAATAGTTTGCTCAGCATTTTACTGAACAATCCCGGATAAACCGCATCGAACTTAGTGGCATACCTGATAATCTCAATGGTGTTTTCTCTCTTACACCAAGACATTACCCCAATTAAATCATCATTTAAAAACGCTCCAATTGCTGCTGATCTTGACTTTGTATATTGCTGAATATGATATTTAGATAGGAAAGTTTTTTCTTCCAAAAATGTTATGTCTTTTAATAGTAAGTTTCTTGCTCCAATTGATTTGGAAATTTTCTTAGTTAAATACTTTATCTTGGATTCAATTACCGGTAATGATTCCAATACTTCATCTTCAAAATACTGGTATAGATCAAACCCTGCATCTTTACATTTTTTCCACTTGTTATAGTGATATTTTGATGTTTTGCCTTTCGATTCGCTATGCCAATAATTTCCATTTAACTCTATTGCAATATTAAAATCTGGTAAGTAAAAATCTAGTTCATACGGGGGTATAATACGGTATGATTGCTGTATATACTTAATTCCATTATTATCCAAAATTGTTTTCACTAAATATTCAAGTTTACTGTTTCTTGAAGGCAAAAACATGTCATGACAACCATAAATTTCAGCATATTTACTAATAGTATTTGGGTCAACACCTAACTCATATGCTGCAACCGGTTTACTTTTACCGTGAACGAAAGATTCAAAAGACTCTTTTGACATTAAAATTTCAATTTGACTAGATGTCATTTTGATGTATGCCGGATTGGATACTCCGTATAGAGAGTTTAATGTTTCCTTGCGTTGATCCGAATTATTAAAGTTTTCATCTCCGTGATTACTAAATTTTGTTTGTTTTGTTTTTTTCTTGAATTCTTCCAACTGAATCGGATATTTTGTTCCATATTTCTCCATGCAGGTCGAAGTGGCGCGGTCACGAATGGCAGGTGACAATGATGCATGTGCAACACCAAATTTTCGAATATTAGTTGCTTTAGCTTTAGCCAAGTATTCTTTAGACTGAGCAAAACTTTCAACACCATATCGGTTAAGATTCGTTTGTTTAGATTTTTCTACAGAAAACTCTTTGTTGCACTTGCAATCTTGCCTATTACCACACCAAGCAAATCCATTAGCAAACCAAGTGAACTTCTTTTTTACACCATACTTACATATTGGAGTAACATCATTTACAATGCAATACACTGCTGCTTGCGTTGAAATTTCATATTGATCTTTCAACAAAGATATTGATTTCATTATTTCTGAATTACTTTCAATATCTTTTTTCCAAGATTTCGGATTTTTAACAGCACTAATGATTTTTAATATTTGTATTTTAACTGAATCAAACATTGCCACCTTGGATAATGTGAATAATTAAAGCAGAAGGTCACTCTACTTTAATTATTATTTACACTGCTGACTTTTGGCGGCTACGAATGAGTGCCAAAATATCTTCTGCGCGGCTGCCTGTTGCGGCTGGTTTAGATACGACTGGTGCTGCGTGTTCATCAGCGTCAAAATCCTCAGGATCATGAGCTGCGGGTGCTGATTTAACTGCTGGTTTAGCAGCAGGAGCAGGTGCTGCTTTAGCTTCTGGTTTAGATGCTGCTGCAGTATTGCCATCAGCATGAGTTGCGTCGTCATCAGTGCGGAAACCAGCTGGCTTAAAGTGGTGCCCCCACTTTACAGGATCGTATGCCTGCCCGTCAACTGACGCTTCGAACATTTCCTTCATGATAACCAAGTCTTCAGCGGATGGACGCTTAGGCAAGAATTCGGCCAAGTTGAACAGCCCGAATTTTTCAACTGCTTCCATTTCATCAACTGTCAACGGAGTTTCTTTACGAGCCCATTTGCTAGTGCTGTAGTCTGCATAACCACCCTTACTTGTCTTGACCACAGTGAAGTCAAGACCGTTGTCGTAGTCAGTTGGCAAGTTTTCCAAATCTGGATCCATCAACGCACCTTTAACCAACGCAAAAATTTGTGGGCTAATCATGAAGCGACGGATTGGATTTTCCGGTGTGTTTTCTTCCTTCATAGGATTTTCACGCACGAAGCCTTGGAACAAGTAAGAACGCTTTTTCCAATATTTGCGACCCATTTCTTCAAGAGATTTATCTTTAAACCACGGACGCACTTCTGACAAGATTGGGCACGGTCCCATGTCTGGCCACATTTCAATGCAGGGAACCTGCACTACTACCTTCTTTGATTCTGGCTGTCCAATGATACCATTGAATTCCAGTTTAATCATTGCCTTTTCGACCCAGAAAAAGTTGTTAGCTGGGTCAGCGTCAGGTAGGAATCGCAGGCGCGCGATATCGCCTTCACTTATGTTCCAGTGTGCATATGTTGCGCCGTCACCATAAGATCCAGGTTTGAAGCCAGACGAGTTTGTTTCTTGTTGTTGGAGCTTTGCCCGGATTTGAGCGAGAGTTGTTGCCATAATAGTTTTCCTTTATAAAATAAGAGATGGTCTCAAGTTTGCTTAGATACAATATCTTCGGCATGAAGTCATTGTAACAAAGTTATTTATCCTTTCGCAACACAAAAGACTAATAAATCAGTGTGATTTCACCATTTATTTTAGCCAAAAGAAAAGAGTGGATCAATCTTCGTCGCTGTACGGATCAAGGCCAGCCTGGGTTATCTTTACTTCACCAATCAGCTCAAGTTGATCAGTGTTAAACCATGCTGTTGATTCGACGTCCCACCCATATAGAAAATCACGGTTGCTTGAATATGGGTAGTGATGGACCGCATCAAAATGTTTAACTATCTGATCCCACGGATAGTCTTTTGATAAGTAACGATATGTGTCGTTAGGGTCATCATGCGGCATTGACCCTAGATTTTGAAATGCCCATTTGATCCTTTCAGCATCTTGATCAGTATTAAGCTCAAGCACTAAACCGTTTGGCTTCACTCTGTATAAGTAGCCAGTTGGTGACATCCAGCTTTTGTTGTTGTTAGCTACGTATTTTACCCAGTCGCTGGTATAAGTTCCGTCATTGAGTTTCTTGGCAGAGCTTGTCCATAGATTTGCTTGTGGCTTGTTGTTACCCGGGGGAGTAATAGCTTTGCCCGGGATTAAAATCGGTGCTGATTCTTGCACTGACTGCTCTTCTGGTTCTGGCTCATCTCCCTGCCACTTTGCATATTGTGGTTTTAGTTTAGTTGGATCTTTTTCTTGCCAAGCATATCTATTTGCCAAATTATCCATTCTACGATCACGATTTGTTTTTGCAAAGACGCTTGGGCGTGGCATGAACAACTGATACATTCCAGTCATTTTTTGCCCCATTAATGCTCCCCGCTCTTTCATCCAGTTTAGATCTTCCCAGCCTGGATTATAGTCATGCTCAGTAGTATCGCCTGCTTTTGGCGCTACTGCTTTCTTTTTTCGTAGTTCTGATAAAAATTCTTTTGCTCGCATTAAGTATTTATTCAAAAAGAAAGGAGGCAGAAGTCTCCAATCAATCTTCCCACCCTGTTTGTTAGCTCAATCCTGCTAGCCGTCGAATATCCAGCAATGCTGGTGCATCATGTATTACTGATTCTTGTTGCGGCTGCTCTTCAGATTGCGGCTGCTCTTCACTGCCCCCACCACTCTTGAGTTCAGCGTCAATCTTCTCGCCAACACTCGGTATGTTTTTCATCAACCAGTCATATACTACTGGGCGAACATCCATTTCTGGGCTACCTTTTGACGCGTCATAAATATGGTCAAATAGTGTGTCATCACCCAAGATGTCATATAATGCTGCTGACGCATCGTTTCCGTCAATTCCTGCGATTAACGGGCTAGACATTAGTTCTTGAAGTTTTTGTATTTCGAGCTCATCTTCAGGCAATGCCCATGTTCCTTCTTCAAGATTGTTCAAGTTTTGAGCGAACTCATTTACCTGTTTATCTATTGCAGTTGTTATTTTCGGCATATCTTTACCTTTTGATTTTGAGTATGCTTGATACACGAAAGGCAATGCTTCTTCCAGTCTGTTATCAAACTTTTTCTGCGTAAACTTTCCACGCAATGATTCCATGTCTACATCGCCTTGATTATCTAACTCAGGTGTCCAGGATTCTTTATACAGTGTATATCCGCGTGGTCCTTTAATGTGATGAAGGATGCGGTAGATTTCATGATACCGTTCTTTGGCAGCGGTTACCATGTCAGACGCTTCATGGTCTTCAAAAGTTTTATTGCGCGACCCTTGAATAAACTTTTTAATCTTTGCCATTTCTTGAACAAGCCCAGTCGTATGTTTTCCAAAATCGTCGTATATTTGCCCACCATGTGCAATGTGTTGTCCAATAGCCCTTGCTCCAGCTAAGTTGTTGGACGGCATTTTAAACCGTTGACCTTCAGCGTCCTCTACATACACAGATTGTATCTTGCGGCTACGAGCACCATGCACTGATTCGTCAACAGATGCTGAATGGCGGATAATAAGCCGTGTTCCAGGTGCTACTGATTCATAACTTGTCTTAGTAGAACCATATAACTTGCTTTCTGAAACTGATGAGGCGAAGTCCGGAGACTGTTCGCCAGACATTTGTTTCAAATCTTTTAACCCAAGCCCTTTTCTACTAATGTCATGGGGGACAAAACTCATCATATTGCGTTTAGCAAACATTCTAAGGTCACGAAGAAAATCATACCACTCTTGCTTTTGGGCATCGCCTAGTTCAGCACTTATACTGCGGCTGTAAGTCACTTTAAGTGTTTTTGTATCAACTATGGATATACTGATATTGCCAAAGTTTTCATTATCACTGCTTATATAGTTAAAGTTGAAAAACCTTGCTTTACTAGGCGCAGTTGTTGCTCTGGCTTTTTCGTCGCCAACACTTACATTCTCAAATTTTGAGCGTATTTTTTCAAATAATGAAGCTGCGATTTTGTCAATGTCAAGCATAAAAGTTCCAGATGTAATACTTATTTATCCGTTTTTTAAATCATAATGAACGGCAAAGGAGCTACAAACTCGTCGTTAGCTCGCATTTGATTATCTATTTCAGAATCATAGTTTTGAAGGGTTTGCATTATGCGTATTACTAGTAGTGAAGCTGATACTAAATCATCTGTATCCCCCACTCTAGCCGCATACGATAAGTTGGCACGGACGAAAGTCTTCAACTCACTAATCAAGTTCTTGCTGTTAATCTTTAATTTACCCATTTCAATCAGTTGTTTGAACTTGGCGCACGCCGTAAGTTTAGATTTGTGGGTAGTCGTAAACCCTTTTCTGCTCTTGCCACCTTCAGATAAGAATATACCTTTGATATTTTGTTCACCAACTTCAGATATTGTCATTAGAGTGGCTTCACCAACTCCATTGTTCTCTATACTGTAGTAAATATCGTTTTCAGTTCCAATAATGTCGTATATGTATTTTATAATGTCACGCAATATTCTAACTTGTCCTTGAATAGGGGTTTTATTATGCTGCCATTCGCCTACTTGTTCAAAGGAGGGTAACTCATAAATCTCAATGGCAGAGTAATCACCCCCAGTTCCTAAACTTGGGTCTACCCCAATGGCATAGGTATTACCACGAGAAGGTTTTTTATACCATCGCACTTGCCCTAACTTGTCCACTGGATCAATAGCAGATAGCTTAGACAGTGTCATTGCGTTAATCAGCGTTTCTTCAAAGATAATAGGCTGACAATTAGAAACTAGTATAGAATTCGCATAAAATCTAGCCCCGTTGTCTACTCCAATCAAATCATACACTGGAACTTTTTTATTACACTTTTGCTTGCCAATCAACTGCAATGGCCCACTTTTAGTTTGTACAGTTTCACCTATTTTAATTCTGCATGCTTGCTTTGCTTTTAATGGTGTAATATAAATTTTGTGATCGGATGTACACTCAATAAATTTATTATCCTCAAAAATAAGTTTAATAGTGGTACGATGCCCCATTAGCGATACCCCAGTAAAGTTTTGATACCCAGTCGGGGTCAAAACTTTAAAACCATGTATATTAGGTTTAAAAATCTGAGTCATTTGGCAATACCTTGTAGTTTTGTTTGGTCTCGAAGAGCCAAACTTCGTATAGAAACCCTTTTTCTAATACTGCTGCTCGTTTTTTAAATTATTTTCAAATCGCGTATTATAATTAGGTTCTCTAATATAGTTATTTATGCCAAATTAAACAATTCTGAAATTGACATACTAATATTATTTCCAGCGGAGTCTAATAGATCTATCAGTGTAGTTTGCGCGAGGCACAAATGCTCACGGCTAAACTTTTCAGATCCTATTCTACCTAACTCATCGTCGGCCCACTTTTGATCTCTGTCTGGATGTTCGTTCCACAATGCGGTAAACGCTTTAAACCCATTTCTACCTATACCAGTTTCATTACCAAACTCATCTACTGTCTTGTTTGCTTCTAACCAAAGTTGCCAAAATTGATCTTCGTCAGAGTTTGGTGTAGAGGTAATGATTGCTTTACCACCCGTAGACAAGGTTGGCGAAATTGAAGTCCAAAATTCCTGCGCGATAGTATTCCTGACAAACGCTAATTCGTCGCAATTTTTTGTAATAATCGACCCATTTACAATAAATTTATGCTCAATCTGGTCAACTTCAATAATATCAAATACTGATCCAGTAGCATTCTCTCTAATAGAGACAATTTGAGATGGACCGTTAATTGTATCAATATATTGTCCTGCACATAAGTCTTTAAGTTGTATTTTTATTCCGTTTGAGAAAAAATAATGGTTTTTTGTTGCTGATACTGATACCCCCGATGCAAGTAAAATTTTGCAGGTGACTTTATTGGGAGTTAGAGTAACACCTCTGAAGTCTTTCCATCCATCTGTGGTTAATATTTCGTACTCTGTGTTTTCACTAAACATAATAATCTTTCTACATCATCTATAACTGAATCTTCCCACACGTAATAAGTAACTGTAACACAAAAATGTTACTGAAATGTGAACTCATTACTCAATTACCATCCCTGGCGTATACAACCGAATGTATAAATCTTCAAGAGTAATATCCTCCTCAACTAATGTTTTTTTATTTCTAATTTTCACGGTCGTTCCCCCGTCCAAACAATAAAGTAAGGTAATAGACAAGCCACGCCCGGTGTTTTCAGTTGTTGCGGTTGAAATAATTCTAGAGCCGTTCTCAAACTCTATGCTGCCTTTGTTATAACTCGTTACCCCAGCACGAATATGGTTCGGGGTAGACTCGTATGCGTATCTAATACGCTGCATGATTTCTTGGGCGCCGGCATACTTATGAGCTGCCACTAAAATAGTGCTGTCAGGCTTAAACATGGCAAACCACAGCAGATATCCAGCGGCGGTTGTAGTATTATGACTTAAAATTCCATTACTGTAAAACCTGTGATTATTAGAGTTTACTCCCAAATCATACATATTCACTAAGTGATGCGTGTTTATGACATGCTCAACTATTTGTGGCCCGCTCTGTGTTTGAATACAATCGCCAGATTTCAAACTACATACGAAAATCTCTTGAAAATTTTCATCAAATAAAATATGGTTATCAGCACAGCGTAATATAGTGCCATCTACCAGCATCATTTCCCATATTTCATATTCTTCTGTTTGCTTTATATCGGATATAGGTTCATACCCAGTGTCGGTCATGACTTCCCAACCGTCATCACTGATATCCACTACATCAGTGAATTTACGAGTTATGTTGTCAGAAAGGTTATACATTCTTGTATTATTTTTTGTTTACTCTTTTGTTTTGCTACTGCTTCTCTACAAGAAACGGAGCAAAACTTACTTGTTGACCCGGTTGCTGTAACTAATTTTTCACAGCACTTGGAAGACATTATTCTTGCTGGCTTACTTGTTGCCTTTGATTTAATAACAGCATTAGACCTGCCTGTTTGATGAAGGTGAAAACTCCACGCTGCAATGCTTACATTTTTTGAAGCACGAGATATCGGGGATATCCGTTCCATCTCGTTTGGCTTGCTGATATTCGTAGAATTTTCCAATTGGAATTTCATATTCTTCACCTTGCTTGTTTCGAATATTTATCCTAGATGAGTCACCTTCCAAACACTTTCCTAGTTGCCTAGATAGTAGGTTAATAGAAAATCGGTAATCGTTGTAAGACTTTACCAGGTTCCGTTGATAATCGTATGGCGCATATAATAGTTTACCGTTAACAGGATGCTGAATATAAAAGTAATTCTCTAGAAAATATGACGGGCCAGTAACTGGGTCAGCACATTTCAAAAACTCAGTCATTTGCTCCTGAGAATAATACTCGGGTTTATGTGCTGATTTTATCAGAACGCCATCTAAAGATTTTGCCATTTTAGTTAGTAGTTAACCACCGGTGAGAACGGATTTTTAAACCTGTCATATCCATCATCTTCAGGATACACTGGGTAATCGTCGGGATTTTTAATAGGCTCAAGTAGCATGTCATCAATACCCGCTTAGTTTACGCAAATCGGCTAGGGCGCGATCGTCTTCGTCATCGTCGTCGTTGTTATTATCATCATTATCTTCATCAGCGTAATCGTTGTAAGCTACATTGGACGCATGAAAACTGTGTTTGCCATAATTGTAGAGATTTACAATAACAAAATGTTTATCTCTGCTAAAATCATCTACATCACCAGTCTTGCCAGAGAACTCAACATTTCCGGTGATGATGACTGGGTCACCAACATTCAACTCTCTGTTACCAAATTCACTTTCAGCAGGGTCTGGGTATCCACTGGATTCAGCACCAGACACTGGGCTAATGGAATCATTAGGTCCTGCGCCAAGTTCAGTAAGGAAAGACTCTGGCAAATATTCCTTGAATGTTTTCATTATTTTTTAATGCTTGATAGCATCCCTTTGTATTGACGCATTAGGCTGCGAGTTTCTGCCATTGGGTTGTTGCCTGGGCTAGTCATCTTATACGCCCGCCCTTGCCTGTCTTTGTCACCGCAAGCACTACCGTAACCCGGAAGAATGGTCTCATCAGGTTCGTTCGCGTATTCCTCTTCTACTTCAACTTCAGGAGCGACAGCGTCAGCAGCTAGCTCTGGAACAACTTCTGATTCAGGTTCATCAGACATCATGTCTATCATGCCACGCATTGATGGCTCTTGATTTATGTCGTCAATGTCGACAACACTGCTATCACCACTAAAGTCATCAGCACTAACATCAGGGCTCATATCTGTGGTGGAGGCATCATCACCAGGCAATCCGCTCAACTTACGCAGCACTGCCAGCACATCGTCAGTGCCAGACACATCCAAACTCAATGCAGCATCTTCTTTAAGCATTTTACCCTTATTGATTTTACTATCGCCCATATAGCGACCTTGACCGTAACCGCGAGTGTTGCCAAAGCTACCATTATTAGTAGTGTCTGGACCAGGTGCAACTGGTGGTCTTGCCGCTCTTTCTGCAGCACGCTTGGCATCTAACTCGTCGCGTTCTTGACGCTTTTGATCAGGGGTCACTGCTCTAGCGTTAAATCTTTGAGAGCCGTCTTTGTTCTTCATGCTGTTAGCCATTGCAGCAAAATCGTCAGCTAAACTTTCGCCCAATCCCGAGTTAAAGGAGATATGTATTTCCTCGCCATCTATTCTAGTAATACTAGGCGATCCATCAATGCTGCCATCTGCTTTTAACGCATTGACAATAGCAATAGCTGTTGATTTTCCTATCACCGTCAACTCGCCGTCTTCAAAGAAGAAGTCTAACCCTTCGTCATATCCCAAACTAGACAACTTATGAGTAACGGCTTGCTCTTGATCATCCATCAGCATGCTCTCGTCCATTTCATCACCACTGCTCTCAAGAGACATTACATCACCGCCCATGCCCTCTGCAGTATAGTCCTCATCATGGCTAGATAACTTTCTGGCAGAATCCGTATGCCCGCTATCGTCGTTTATATCATTCAAACCAATATCTTTTTCTAGTCTATTAGCAACCCATTGAACTGGATCACCAGTGCGGGCCTTGGCTACGCCGTAAGGCATTTCACCAGAATTCAAATAATGATCAAACAACTCTTGATACATTTCATTGTCATCTAACTCGCCAAATTCACGGAACTGTCTTGCTTCGTAAGGATACTTTTTCAGTATGCTTTCAATTTCAGAGTTTGCACTAGAGTCTTCAGTCAACCCAGAGTCGTAAGATATATCACGATCTAGCTGCTGTGTTACCCATTCATATGGATCGCCATCACGAGCTTTCATCGTGCCATACGGCATTTCACCAGTGGTGAGGTAATAGTCGAATAATGCATCATATAAAGCATCACCCAAATCGCCACCGTCTTTGAAAACTTTCACTTCATGTGGGAACCGTTTTAACACTCGTGCTAGGTCCGAATCAGACACATTAAACTCCGCACCCTCGGCTATTACTTTAAATGTGCGTCGAGATTTACTTTCGTTCGTTTTTTTAGCGCGCGATTTTAACATTTTTTTGCTCAACTCCATGATCTTTTTCTCGGATATAGGTGTTCCATCTAACTCGCCAAATTCACGGAACTGTCTTGCTTCGTAAGGATACTTTTTCAGTATGCTTTCAATTTCAGAGTTTGCACTAGAGTCTTCAGTCAACCCAGAGTCGTAAGATATATCACGATCTAG
>Ga0210011_1003395_pt1 | contig 12238 bp, 11 predicted proteins | sample CryGeymeta201502_FD_183972 | JGI IMG/M metagenome (GOLD analysis project Ga0210011, IMG submission 183972) | Groundwater microbial communities from Crystal Geyser aquifers in Utah, USA - Crystal Geyser metaG 2015-02 (SPAdes) (version 2) | ecosystem: Environmental > Aquatic > Deep subsurface >...
TCCTTAGAGGCCGGCGGCCTGGCCTGAGAAACAAAAACGGGCGCTTCCCTGGTTGCCCAGAACAACGCCCGTTTTGTAGTGGACCCGGTGGGACTTGAACCCACAACAACCGCGTTGCAGGTGCGGCGCTCTCCCAGTTGAGCTACGGGCCCGTGCGGGGAGGGATATCACGACGCCCCTCCCCTAAGGAGGAGAAAGTCGACCTTGCCTAAGGGCCGAATGCTCCTGGATGGATTTGAACCACCATCCTGCGCTTAGAAAGCGCGAGCACTGTCCGTTGTGCTACAGGAGCAGGCCTACCCATTGCCCCGCCAGAAGCGAGGTTGTCAAGAAGGCGGGCTTACGGCACAGAGACGGATTGCCGCTTCTCCAAAGACATGACGGGACTCGAACCCGTCCGGCCAAACAAAAACGGGCGCTGCCCTGGTTTACTTGTCCAGGGGAGTGCCCGTATGATTTCGCCGGTTCCGTTCCGGCAACGTGCGCGCCTGCATTGTTGGCCTATCGGTTGGCGCAGGCGATCTCAATTGGATGATGTGTTGCCCGCGCGGGTGTCAGGCTGTACAACAAAGTTCAGCGGGCAACTTGAGCGGGCCGGCTCTCTTGCACAGAGCCGGCCCTAAGTTTTTTGGGGTTTATGGCGCCGAAAAGTCATTTTGGCAGGATGGTTTGATCAAAGGGCAATGGCCCTTTGAATAAAGTAGCTCCTTTAGCACGCAGCCACCGGCTGATATTGTTGATTGTATTGCCCAGGAAGTCTGGATCGGGCCGGAACGCCGTCTTTTCGTATCCGTCTGGTGTTCTGACCCAATCGAAGATATGCCCCCCATCCATGCAAAGCAGGTGGAACGAGCCATTACGTTCCCGCCACACCTGGAAGGTCCCGTTTTTCTTGACGCAATCACGAGCAGCCTGGGCCTCCCAGCCATGTTTCAAGTCGGCGTTATGAGGCTTGTAGGCAAACAGCATTATTACTAAAGCAACCGCTCCCGTCAGGATGATGAGCGGGAGCGGGTTGAAAGGGCGACGTTCTATCGGTGGACAGCACACGGTCATGGCAACTCTCCACTTTCCAGGCCCAGGCGTATTTCGTCCAGGACCAGATCGGTGACGTATTCGGGGTGTTCGGGGTTTGCCCCCACAATCATGCGGAGCAGTTGGTAGCGCTGCCACTCTGCTTCGGGGGCCTCGTCAGCCAGATGGACGATCTCGCGTGTCACGCCTTCGTCGAGGATGTGCTCAACGATGTTGCGCGTGTAAGGGGGCAGGTTGTTCAGCAGTGCAGTCATGCGCCGGTACGCCACCCAGATGCCTTGCAGAGTGGTTAGGGCTGTGTCCATATCACTCTCCTTGCAGTTGATTATACCGCAGTGTTCCACAGTGTCGGTAGACATTTTTCACCTCCAGGTGAGTTGATTATATCCGGTTGTACTGGCAAGTCTTTCGATCTTGTCCAAAATAACCGGTGAATAAAGCAAAACAGGCGCAACATCGATCACTCAATGTTATGCCTGAATTAACAACACCAAAAGCCCGACGCGAGTTGGGCTTCAAAAGGGAAGAACTAAATTATCAATTACAAAAGATGAGCTTATTATACAGCCATCTTATCTCTTGTCCAATGGTCATAACTTAAGCGCTCTGATACGGCATAAAGCCAAGGTTTGCTCTATTTGAGCGGTAAATGTGCTTCCAATCATGCCCATTCCAGAGTAAAAATGCCATTTCTTGGTCACAAAATCTCGCTTCAAGCCTTAAGTTATGACGTATGCCCACACGGTATGCTGGAAAGAGCATGCGTCGCTGTTTGTTTTTATTAGGTTTCTTTTTTGTTTTTTTCTTTCTTTTCGTGCCGCGCGCCTATGCGGAGGTTTGTTACGCGGCCCGCAATATTGCCCAGTTTGCGTGTATCGATGGTGAACAGGAATGTATAGCACCATACCAAGCGTGCGCCGGAGATCCAAGCCGTGATTGTGACCATTGTGACGCAGACGGTGTCTATTATTTTACGGGTGTGGGACCGTGTAAGGCTTTTTGTGGCGGTTGGGAAACAGCAAAGACGTGTGCGTCGACCGGATCGTATCTTTTTGCCTGCAGCGCGCCGCCGGATTGCGCGGCGCATCCCAATATTACCACCTGCAATAGCGGTCTCGAGCCGGGCACGTGTACCACAAACACGGAGCAATGGGAATATGGCTGTTGGGGGCCGGGCGAAGGGGCTCCCACATCAACCCCCGCACCCGGTAATTGCCCCAATGGAATTTGCGACACAAGTGAAGATCCCTGCAGTTGCTCTGCCGACTGCGGCGAGTGTTCCGTTATATTGCCCACTGCTACCCCGGACCCAAATTTTCCTACCCCCACTCCCACGCCGGGTGCCACCCCCACTCCCACGCCGGTGCCAGGCTCGATCCGCGCGCGGGCGATGCAGGTTTCCGCATCCGATACGTCCTGTACGGCGGTACGCGCTTCCGGCACCGGAATTGACGGCACCGTTCACCAGTTTACCCCGTCTTCGGATTCCAATCCCGCCCCGCTGGCCCAGAGCGGGAGTTCAGTGGAAACCTGTGAGGTCTTTTCTCTCAATTCAGATCAGCCATTCGATTGTTTCTTGCGTGGCCTGTGAAAGGTCCGAGAACACGCCCCGACGCGCGGGGGGCAGCATGTCCGCCAGGATGTACATCGCCTCGGCCGTCATCTTCGTCAGTTCGGCCCGGTCATCCCGCCCCAGTCCGGGCTTGAAGCGGAACGGGCGGCCGAAAAGCAGGCTCACGCCCGGCTCCTTCCAACGGCGGCTGAAAGGCAGCGCCGGCAGGCCTCTTGTCCCGTCCACCGAGATGGGCAACAGCGGCGCGCCGGTCTGGACGGCAAGGTATGCCATGCCGTCCTTGGCCTCCAGCAGCGCCGGTCGGCGCGTCCCCTCCGGCGCGATCCACAGGATCTCGCCCGCTTCCAGCACTTGTAAACAAGCCCGCAGGGCGCGCCGGTCCACCTCGCCGCGCTGCACCGAGATGACGTTCCACAGGCGCGGGAAAATCCCAACCACGGGATAAGCGTAGGCCTCCACCTTCGCCAGCGGCACGATGTTGCGCGGCACGGCGTGGATGATCAGGATCGGGTCAATGAACGCGATGTGGTTACTATAAAGGATCAGCGGCCCGCTCGCGGGGATATTTTCAACGCCCTCGATCTTATCCACTTTGACAATCGTCGCCACCAGGATGCGCATCACAACGCGTAGGAAGCGGCGCATCGGCTCATAACGGGCATGATGGTAGCCAATTGCGCTACCATGATGGTAGCCAATTGTGCTACCATGATGGTAGCCGACTGCGCTACCATGTTCATAAGCCAATGATTTCTCAGTCATCGTTCACCTCGTGGTAGCCGCAGGCTACCATCCACATACGAATAAACTCCTCGGTATTCAGGAGGTAGTTGACGCGCTAACACTTCCATGATCAGACGCGTGGCCTCCCGCAGCGCGCCTTGACGATTGGCCTGCCCCGGCAAAATGAACGCTTTTCCCACCCTCAGCGTGACCGGAGTCCGGCGCAGCCGCTTCATATTCCCATAAAGACGGGCGTTCTGCGTGCCGGTGATCGTGACCGGCACGAGCGGGACGCCGGCTTTGATCGCCAAAAAAGCCGCGCCTTCCGTCCCCTCTTCCAGGCCTCCGCTGAGGCTTTCGCGTCCCTCCGGCGCCACGCCGACGAATTTACCGGCCCGCAGGCCCTCCAGCGCGGCCCGGATCGCCCGGCGGTCCGGCTGGCCGCGATGCACCCAGATAACCCCATAAGCGTGCATGAGCGCGCCAAGCACAGGAAAGTTGTACAGCTCGATCTTCGCCAGGGCTTCCGGGAAGATTGGCAAAAACGCGAGCATGATCAGCGCATCCGCATCACCGAGGTGGTTCATCACAACCAACGCCGGGCCCTTCTTGGGAAAATTCTCCAGGCCGGATACTTCCGTGCGCGTAAAACAAAAAACCAGGAAACGCACCAGTCCCTTCAGCAGCCTGCGTGCCAGCCGCCGCGCCGGGGTCAGGACGGGCAAACGGGTCAGCTCGGGCCGCCAGACCTCACTGACCGGTTTATCCCCGTAGTTAGAGCCTATCCGGATAACCGGCTCCCGGCGGCGTCCCCGCCGCCGAGGACGGCGGCTGGAGCGTTTTTTGGATACCTCACTGACCGGCTTGTCCCCGTAGTTTGGGGGCTTGGGCGGGAGAGATGGCGCTATCGGCATATACGCCTCGATATTCCTCCGGCAACAAACCGGCGATGTGCGACATCACCAGATCGGCGTTGCGCTGGCGCGCCGCGCGCCGCTCGGCGCCCTTCCCCTCAACGGGCGGCAGGCGGATCGGCTTACCGATGCGCATCTCCAGCGGCGGACGGTTGCCTTTCGAAGCTTTTTGCCGGAAATCATCCGTCGTGCCGAGAATGCCGACCGGGATAACCGGTACGCCCGTCTCTTCGACGATATACGCCACGCCGGGCTTGGCGCGCCTCATGCCCGGGGCGTGCGAACGCCCTCCCTCCGGGGCGATCAGCAGGGGCTTGCCAGAGCGGATAACGGACAGCACCGTATCCAGCGATTGACGATCGTACTCACCGCGGTGAACGGGGATGCCTCCATAGAGGCGCACCAGCACGTTCTGGCCGGGCCTGTGCCAGATATCCACCGCGCCCATCGATTCGAGCATCTCGGGCCAGAACGAGAGCATAAAGGGCGGGTCGAAAAGCGAAACGTGGTTCATCACAGCCACGTAGGGCTGGCCATAAGAGATGTTTTCCTTGCCAATCATTTCGACCGGCGCGAGGATATGGAACAGGGCGCGCAGCGCGCCCTTCAGCATAGGACGAACCAGCACCCGCCAAAACGCCACGCGATACGTTTTCACTTGCATGGTGACTCCTCTTTAGTCGCCATTAGCGCGACCACTTTGGTCGCCAATAGCGCGACCACTTTGGCGAAGGCTTCGTCAGCATTCAAATGATCGGAATCAACGATGACGGCATCCCGGGCGGCTTGCAGCGGCGAGTGGGCGCGGGTGGAATCGATCTTGTCTCGTTTACGCACCCCAGCCAGGATTTCCTTATAGTCGGCTTTTCCGCCGCGCGCGATGATCTCGTCGTAACGACGGCGGGCGCGCTGTTCGGCGGAAGCATCCAGGTAGATTTTCAAATCCGCTTCGGGCAGGACGACGGTGCCGATATCGCGTCCGACCATGACGACGCGTCCGCGCAGGCCGATGCGCCGCTGCTGGGAAGCCAGCGCCTGGCGCACTCCTTTATAGGCCGAGACCTGCGAAACGTTGGCATCCACCTCGGGGCGGCGCGTCTCCCAAGTGATGTCTGTCAACCCCACAACGACATCACATGTGCGGCCATCTGCTTTGGAGGGTGGGCGCACATCAATCAACACACTTTCGGCCAGCGCGGTGACGCCGATTTCATCGTTCACATCCACACCACCTTTTAGCGCCAGCCAGGTCACAGCGCGGTACATGACGCCGGTATCGAAAAATAAATAGCCGAGCGCCTCGGCCAGCCGGTGACCGAGTGTGGTTTTGCCCGATGCTGCCGGGCCGTCTATGGCGATGATGGAGGGTTTAGGCATTCTCAATTTACGATTTACGATTGACGATTGCGAGATTAGAGAGTAGAGAGTAGAGAGTAGAGAATAGAGAATAGAGAATAGAGATTCGTAACAATTACTCGAATCCTGCCTCACGTTTTACATCTCACGTTTTACGTCTCACGTTTTACGTCTCACGTTTCACGCATCACGCATCACGGCGAAGATGTTGCTTCATTACCGAGAAACAAATCATCCCGCGCCCACAGCACGATGCTTTCCGTCTGCTGGGACATTTGGCGATAGACGAACCAGCGCAGCCATTCTTCGGGCAGGGCCTCATCCCAGGCCAAGGTCTGGTACCAGACGAAATCCTCGCCGCGGTAGGCGGCGCCCAGGTTCAACTCCACGCCCTGGGGAGCGATGACCAGCGCCGGGGAATCAGCCGGCGAAAGCGCGTCCGCCTCTTTGACCTCCCAATCGCGCAGCAGCCAGCGCAAGGCGGGCGAATCCACGCCGACAATCGTTACCGGCAGGGACGCGACATGTCCCTTGTTCCAGTCGGAGAGATCATCCATTGTTTTTTGCAACAGATCGGCTTGGGCTGTCTGAGGCGAGGGCGACCAAAGCTCGGCGGTGAGCGGCTGGCGCAGGCCGGCCGCGCCCGTAGCCGCGCCGAGTGTGAACGCCACCAGAAACGCCGCGCCGCCCCAGGCTGCTCCCAGGCGCGCAACTTCTGTAGACCAGCCAAAGGCGACAAGGGTCAAGCTCAACCCCAAAATGAGCAGCGCGCCCAACAGGACCAAGAAACGCGTCTGCGCGACCTGAGGAACAAACGTCTGCCCACTCACAGCAGCCAGGTTCAGCCAGACGAAGACCAGGATCGAGGCCGTCAGGGCCGTCACGCCGGCCAGTTCCCATCCGCCGACGCCTTCCATCCAGGTGTGGCGGCCGAGTTCGAGCGCGGCCAGCGCCCAGAGCGGGAGGAGCGCCCAGGCCAGGTCCGCGACCTGCCGCGCCGGGTAGGCCAGCCCCAGGAGCAGGGCGACCACCGCCCATAAGCCCAAGCTGATCACCAGGCAGTCTTTGCGCAGGAGGCCGCGCACGAGCGCGACGAGGCCAAAGATGAGCGCCATTAACTGATAGGCAGCCAGCGCGGTGAGCAGGTGCGCGGCGCGCACGCCTGAAAGCGTCCACCAGCCCTTGAAATACGCCAGGATGGAGGCGACGAAGGCGCTCAATCCGTTGGGCGCAAGGAGGAAAAGGCTGCCGCCCAGGAGTAAGGCGCCGAGGAGGTAGATGAGTGCAGTTTTCCAGTGTTCAGTGAGCAGTGAACAGTGATCAGTGAACAGTGATGAGTAATGAGTGATGAGTGATAAGTGCTGCGTGTTGCGTGATTCGTGAGGTGTTGGAGGATGGGTATCCTCTTCGGTAGAGGAGGATGGGCATTTGGTGTTGAGGGCGCGGGTGAGGAGTAGCGCCAGGGCGAGGCTGACCAGCCCGAACCAGGCGGATGAGCCGGAAAGCAGCGCCAGCCCGCCGAAGATGCCTGCCAGCGGAAGGCGTTCCTCGCGTCCCATCGCCCAGGCTAGAACGAGAAATGAGATTGCCAGGATCGAACTGCCAGCCGTGCGCGAGAGGGCCAGCAAGCCAGGCTCGAAAGTCAGCGCAAAGGCCAGGATGAGCGCCGCGGCGCGGCCGAGGCGGTCGCGAAAGAAGAATGGCGCTAGAACCAGAACACTGCCAGCCAAAGCCGGCCAGAAGCGCGCCAGGAAATTGCCAGCGCCGAAGATGAAAAACAGGACCGAAGTCAGCAGCACGTAAGCGGGATTCGGCCCGACACTTGCACCTGCTGCAAGTGCAGGTGTGGCCGGGTGTGCGCCGCGCGCGACCTGCAACGCCTGGAGCGCCCAACCCGCCTCGAAATCCGAGAGCGGCAGCGCGCCGAGGTGCAGGAAGCGAAGGGTCAGCGCCAGGGCAAAGGCGAGGGCGTAGAGAATATGTTCGAGGGTGAGGCGGTAGTTGGTCATGGGTGTATTTTACATGGATTCCAAAGAAACTCCGTCAACGAATATCCAACGAATAACCGAATGAGCATCAACACACCGAGGCATTTGCTTATTCGTTGGGGTTGTGGTGAGTTACGGCACTTCATAGATCGTTACATTGCCATTTTGATAGACCGGATGGAGGAAGCGTTGGAACTTCGTTTCGTTTACACGGTAGGCAACGCGCTCCAGCGTGCCGACGTAGACATAGCGGACCTGGTACTGGCTCAGGACGGCCTGGGCTGTGTTCCAGTCACTGGTTTCGTACAGGCGTTGGATGTCGTCCATGCGCGTGCCCTGCTCAGTGTAACCGCCGCGCCACTGGCCCTCGTGCATCGGCCAGCCAAGCACGGTGGGCAGACCGGTGTAAGTCGAAATATGGGCATAGTCGGAGTAACTGGCGTCCGGCGTGGTAGCCTCGACGATCACGCCGTAGGGCGCCGTTTGCAGCCAGCGGATGGCATCAGCGTCCGCCGGGTATTCGCGTTCAAGGTGCGCGGCGCCGTCCAGTGTCCAACCGAAGGGCGGATTAAAGTCGTTGGTTTTGGTCAGCAGGCTGAGGGTCGGGTAAGTGAGCGCCGCGAAGAGCAGAAGCACCAGCCCGATATTGTATAATCCGTTCCAGAGGCGGCGCAGATTCGTCAACATCAGCGCGACGCCAAAAGCGGCCGCCAGGCTCCACAGCGTCCAGGCTTGATAGTAGAACTTGAAGATGGTGTTCATGCGCCAGCCGAACTGGTCGCGCAGGTAGACGAATTCGGGGGCGAGGACGAGGAGGGAGGCGAGGAGGATGAGCAGGAGAACGAATGGCTGATGGCTGATGGCTGATGGCTGATGGAAGTTGGCTTCATCGGTCGCCAGCCTTTTGGCATTGGTTTTCACCAAAAATGCGATTGCAAGCGCCAACAACGCCAACAAGGTTAACAAACCACCAGCATAGGATAACCGCTTGAGATTCGCGCTTGCGAAAAAGGTGCGTGCAGTGGTCGCGCCCTGGGATTGTAAAAACGAGGCGGCAAATTCAGGGAGGCGCAGCTCGGCGAACCATCCCATCGCCCAGGAAAAAAGCCACAGGAAAAATACCAGGCCAAGCGCCAGGCCGATCCCCCAGAGCCAGTTGGCCGGGCGTCTCTCTCCCCGCCAAAAGTAGAAAAGCAAGGCAAAGATCGGAACGAGCAGCGCACCAAACATGACCCACAGGTGCGCGCCGCGCGTCGGGTAGATCAGGTTGGGCAGGATGCCGCCGGCCTGCGAGGAAAAGCTGACGTAAAACGGCAAATAGAGCAAGAGCGCCAGAACGCCAAGCGGCAGGCCGAGGGCGAAGAAATCTTCGAGTCGCTCCCAGCTCCAGCCGCGCTCACGGAGGCGCGCCAGCACGTACGCGCCCATTATCAAGGCGGTGTAGGCCAGGATATCCCAGGTGTTGAGGAAGGCCAGTCCGCCCAGGATGATGGCTGTGACGAAGAAGCCGCTGCGATTGATGAAGAGGCGCAAACCGAAGAGACTCGTCTCGCCGCGCCAGCCGCCCAGGAAGAGATTGAGCGCGGCGGCAATCGCCAGCAGGCCAAAGGGCATGGCCAGCACGTGGGGGTGCAAGTCGCCCAGCAAATAGGAGAAGAAGGGAAACTCGTCAATGATCTCGTGCCAGACGCCAGCCAGGTCGTAATCCTGCAACACGCGCGAGGCGCGCCACCACCAAAGGTAACGATCCGGGATCCAGCCGAGAGGCTGCGCGGGCAGCAGGGACAGGTCTTTGATATCCAGCCAGGTCCAGAAGTTGAAGGTCGAAGAGCCTGCCCTGAGCTTGTCGAAGGGTCGAAGGTCGGAAGGTTGAGCAGAAGGCCAGAAGATGCCGCGTTGATGAAGAACTTCAAGGAAGCCCTCGAGGTTGGAGACGAGGAGGAGGAAAAGGGGGCCGAGGAAGGCAGTAATCAGTGATCCGTGATCAGTAATCAGTGATGAGTGACGAGTGACGAGTGACGTGGAACGTGAAACGTGATACGTGATACGTGATACGTGATACGTGGAACGTTCAGCCAGCAGATTATAAAGCAGCCCATACGCGCCGATGGCGCTCAAGGCGAAGAGCAGGGCGAGCATCAGGTTGAAGGCCACGCTGCCCAGCACACCGGTCAATTTGGCCAGCATGGCCGTCATCACGTAGCCGAAGTAATAGTACGAAATGGCATAACCGGAAAGCCAGGGATCGCTCGGTGGGAAGGTCGGCGAGCGCAGGATGGCGTTGATGAAAGCCAGTTCCATCGGCTTTTCGGCGCCGCTGATCTCCGGGTTGGCGGCTCGGACGGCAGCCCAAAAGGCAAAGGCAAGCAGGAAGAGGAATTCGGTGGTGAAGATCAGGCGAAGGTTGGATTTCAACCAGGTGACGAGTGAGGAGTGAGGAGTGAGGAGTGACGAGTGACGAGTGACGAGTGGCGAGGGGCGAGGGGCGAGGGAGGGTTGATCGTCGGCGGTTTGTTGGTCGCGGGATGTTCTCCAAAAGGCCCAGGCGCTCAGACCCGCCAGGATCAGCAATGCCAGGATCAATCCGCTGAGGTTATTCGGCAAAACCCCCAGCGAAGCCAGCAGCCAGAAGATGTAGCCCCACAGCAACAGTCCCAGCGCCCGCGAAAGGCTGTAGCCGCGATCAGCCAGGGCCGGAAAGAGGCGGTAGGCCAGGGGAAAAGTCAGCAGGCCGATAAATGAGACAGCGAGATACCAGGAGAAAAATGAGAGCATAGGAAATCAGCCTAGATCACAGCACTTTCACCATTCGTTGATAACCGCGTTCTCCGCAGCGCTGCTGCACGCGGGAGTAAGCCACCGTCTCCACGATGCGGTATCCCAAACGCAGATAGAGCTGGCGGGCAGCGTCATTATGCAACGCCACGATCAGGGAGCACTTTCTCAAGCCATGCCCGGCCGCCCGTTGCTCCGCAAACGCCAACAGGCGCGTGCCGATCCCCTGTCCCTGGAATTGAGGCAAAACAGCCAGGTCGCTGACATAGTATTCATCCCTTTCAGCCTCCCGACCTCCGGCCAGCGGCAAGAGGCGTACCAAGAGGCGCAGCACCTCGCCCAGACCCAGGATTCTAAGCATCGGCCTTCCCGTGAGGAGATCCAGGCGGGTCATGATTTTCGCAGGATGAGCCAGCAGTAGCCCGGCGATGTTCCCATTTTTCTCGGCGATAAAAGCATGTTCTTGACCAAAGCGGTTACTCCCGGCGATAAACAATCGTTCCAGCACATCCAGCGTTTTGGCCGGGTTGCCATTTCCAAAAGTATATTCGCCAAAGCGGCCCAACGCCAGGTGCATCAGCCTGGCGGCCAGTTTCGCATCCTCCGGCCGAGCTGTGCGAACGATCAAATTATGTTCCATTTCAATCCCTATTTACAATGTCGGCAGCACGAACAGGCCATCCGGACCAGGCTCGAAATCCATGACTTCGACAACAGCCTCCAGATTGATCGGCCCGTAAACGTGAGGGAACAGTTCATCCGGCCGATCCGCCCCCGGCTCCCAGCGGACCTCGGGCCTGAGTCGGCGCAGGTCAACGACCAGCAGCACCAGTCCGCGCTGACCGGCGAAGAGCGCATTGGCAACGCGCAGTACCTGCTCGCGCGTCGAGCAATGGATGAAGCCCTCGCTCGCCAGCGTGTCGGCGGCGTAACTGCCCGAGTTTTGCGCGGCAAGCCAGGAGGTCCGGGAGGTGATGTGGAGGATGTAAGACATGTTTGCATCTCAATTATTACGTTTTACGTTTCACGTTTCACGCATCACAGAACACGTAAAGCGTAATGCGTAAAACGTAATCTATGGCAACACCTCATACACAACCGTCTCCCCATCGCGGTAGGCTTCCTGCCACAGCTCGCCGTTATAGGCATCGAATTTTATCAAACCTTCGCCGATATATTCGGCGCGTTCCAGTTGCCCAACGATGATGTAGCGGACATTGTACTTCCTCAAGAAGGCCTGCGCCGCGGCTGGGTCGCTGGTGGTGTAGAAAGTGGTGATCTCGCCGATGCGATCCCAGACCTGGTTGGACATCAGGGCGCGCTGCTGGCGCTGGTGCCAGTTCCAACCGACCACGCCCGGCAGGCCGGTGTAGATCGTGAAGCGCGAGCACCAACGGTATTCGGGGCAATTGGCCTCCACGATGACCGGCGAGCCTGGCACGTTCTCCTGCATCCAGCGAATGGCGTGGTAGTCTTCGCTCAAATCTATGCTTACGCCGAAATCGAAATAGTGGGCATAGGCCATATAGGTCATGCTGTCGAGGGTATGCGGCGCGTCAGGGTTCATGCGATCACGGACTTTGGACATCCCGGCGATCAAGAAATAGAGCAGCGCAAAGGAAGCCAGGATGACAGCCGTCACATTCCAGGCGGAGCGCCAGCGAGGCAGCCATTTCGGGATTTCGGAGAGCAGCCAACCAAAGGCGGCCGCGGCGCTAATCCCAAGCATGACCCAGGCCTGGAGATAGAACTTGAAGACGGTGTTCATCCGCCCCACGTCGCCGCGCAGGACAATGATCTCGACCACCATCGTCAGCAGCAGACTGGTGCCGACCATGAACAGGATCAGGCGCTTGCCATCCGACATCCCCGGC
>Ga0210011_1003407_pt1 | contig 12225 bp, 16 predicted proteins | sample CryGeymeta201502_FD_183972 | JGI IMG/M metagenome (GOLD analysis project Ga0210011, IMG submission 183972) | Groundwater microbial communities from Crystal Geyser aquifers in Utah, USA - Crystal Geyser metaG 2015-02 (SPAdes) (version 2) | ecosystem: Environmental > Aquatic > Deep subsurface >...
TTAATTGATGAGTCAATACACGAATTGCACAGACCTCAACGAGGAATTTGACGGAAACCTCTTCAAGGAGTACCATGATCAACTGTTCCAGCGAATACCTTTGCCACTTGAGGTGGACCCTCCCAAGAAGGATAAGACCACCGATGAGGACATTGTTTTCATGAAGTGCAAGTGGCTCATCGAGTATCTCACTGAAAGTTTATCCTTCAAGGCTCAGGTCAAAGGAATGGTGGGGAAGCTACTGGATTTGTCGTAAGAAAGGAAAAACCAAGCCAGGATATTAAGGAACATCGGACATCTAAAAGTAATGCTGAAAGATACAAACTGCCAGATGAAGCATATTCACCCCTTCCTCGCACTGACCATCTTCATGACAACTATTGAGCCCGATATGTGATGATGCCCTAATTTAATTTAAATCATGAATAGTCTCTTTTGTGCTTTTTGTGCTTTTTGTGCTTTTTTTATGATTTGTCTTTTTTATGTGATCTCGAACGATCCCTGCTGTCCTTGCTTTTGTGCTTGTGGTGCCTCTCTCTTGACTCTGAATTCTACCTCGAATGTTTGTGATGCTTGTCCTTCTTGTTCTTTTGCAGGGGATCCTATCTCTCCAGTTGGCCCATCTACTTCTTGTACTATTACTGGTACTGCTGTATTTTAGACTAACGAGGGTATCTGTCATTCTGTCTGGGCTCATTGATCAGCAATTCGTAGTTGGGCTGAGTATTTTTCCCCTGAGTATATGACTTGGGCAGCAGCTATCTTTTTCGTTCTTATTGGTCCCCAAACTTAGGTTTACTGTGAAGTAGGCCTCCGCCTTTCCTGTGAAGCAGTTTAGAGACCGACTGGGAAAAATCCACCTGGATTCGGCGGTCGTCGATGATGACGTTGTTCATTTTTAGATATGCTTCCTAGCAAGAAGAAATATTTTCGAACTCGATGAACCCATACTGGAGACTTTGGCCTGTTTTCCAATCTCTAACTATTTCTACACTTTTTATGGGCCCGAAGCGAGAAAAAATGACCTAGAGATCTCTTTACTGGGTGATTGGATTTAGTTTGCAAATGAAAAGAATATTCTCTGGAGGTTTGAGGTTAGAGTCGGGCAGATCGCCAAGGATTTCCAGAGTCATCGCCTGCTTCTTAGCTTTCTGCTAGCGAGTTGCCTACAAAATCTATTTCTCTGACTGGCACTTCTCCAGCATTTCCAGATGCTCGACTGCCTATAATCTGTCGACTCCCTTAATAGGTGAAGGACTTCTAGATGGAATTTTCATGCTTTGAAAGTCGTCATAAGGGTCATCGAGGACATAGGTGTGAAGAATTCTGATGTTCATCTGAGGTCTGTTCCTGCTGTCCACATAAGTGTCATTTATCTTTTTTATCACTTCGAAGCCTTCCTCCACCTTTCCAAATACTGTGTGTTTTCCTGACAGAGATGTGAGGTTGGCTTTGGTGAGAGTGATAAAAAATTAGCTGTTGTTTAGATTGGATCCGCTATTGGCAGTCGCTACAAGTCCAAGCTCATTTATCTTCATTTAGACATCGATTTAGTCCTTGAAGTAGGGCATGTGTTCTCCCATCTACTGCCAGATGGTGGTAGGTGGGTCTGGTTTGATTTTGGTAACGTAATCTGAATACAGGCATATATACTTTTTTGGACTTCAGTGAGAAGGGCGTTGTTATAGTGTTTGAGTTTACAGAGTTTGAGGAAGTTGAGGCAGGCGTTGGGAGCCTTGTGGGGGTAGAGATCTATAACAATATCACCAAAAGAAGTCACCAGCAGGACTGACATCTCTTATTAATATATATATCGAACTAAAATGGGATTCAAAATAGTGATTTGTTTAAGTCCTTCCCACTTAATAATAATTGAGATTTAGTCCATTACCACCATGACTGATCCCAAAAAATAAGAGTCAGAAGCCAGGAAAAAACTAAAAATGATCGGCTAGGGCTGTGAGCCAGCAGGTCTCGTCCTGTTGACCAAGTACTCCAAAATACTCGGTTAACTTCTGATCAATGGGCTCAAAAAGTTTATGAAGCTGTTCGAGAGGAGTCTTACAGAGTTGGAGACTGGTAAAGATACAGCAGAAGTAAACAAGCAGTCGTAGAGACAGTAGGATGCTGTTGTTGAGAGGAAGAAGGTCAAGATACGATTCCAAGATTTCGAAGTGAGTTAAAATATGATAGAGGAACAGTTGTAAGCAATCACCTAGAAGAAGACATAGCTAAAGGAGGAAAAGCCAATCAGAACCTTCGCTTTTCGCAATTAGGACTACCAACTTGAGGACAGCGTCGAAGAAGACTCCAGTTAGTCGATTCGTACCTTCATCAGGAATGTCAACAACGGCAGTAGATTCAAAAAGATGCGACGCAGAAACAACTCCTCCTCTGTCAATCCAGGCATCATCAAAGTCATTGAGAGCCAGACACCCGAACAGGAGAAGCACTTCGCTGATCTTATCAATAAAGCTAATTATGAGTATGCTTTAGAGTTCCTAGAGTACAAAGAAAAAGAATAGGAAAAAATGAGGAAATAAAAGGCGCAAGATGCCTCGAAGTACCACTACAAGGAATATCTCAAGGAGGTCAATCAGGATTACTTTCCAGATAACGCCTTTACAGACCCGATAAAAAAATTGGCAGATATGAAGCGATCGAGAAAGGAAAGGGGATAAAAAAGACCGCCCAGAAAAATGACACAAACATAAAAAGAAACACCTCAAATCTACAATGTGTAAAAAGTGCTGGAAATATTGGACGAGCAGAGCGACGAATTTATAACGGAAAAAATTAAAAAACTTGAAGAGATCAGAATGGCCCAAGAGGATGCCCTTAGAAGGGAGCAAGAGTAGCTGGAAAGAGAGAGAAAAGCTGAATAAGAGAGACTGGAGCAGTTGAGGAGAGAAGAGGAGCAGAGAAGACAGTAAGAGGCTCGACAAAATGCATAGGAAGAAGGCAACAAAGCAGAGAGGTCGAATGCTGAAGAATAAGAAAAGAGCAACATGAATGAAGCTGAGGTTGATGAGGAAGAGAAAGATAGCATTGAAAATCAGAACATTGAGGAGCACTCTTTTGGACCTGCTCAGAGTCAAGAGCCCTAAACTATTTTCGGACTAAAGCAAACAAAATCCGTCGAGCAGGTAGAAAAAGCTGAATCTGTCGTACCTCAGACACCTCCTAGAGAAGAGAAGCCACTCTAGCAGGTTTCTTAACAGAACAAATCCCCTCCTCCAGCTCCTTCAGGTCAACCTTCACAACAGACCATAGCTCCAGCAGTCAACAGATAAGATAATCCTTACCTTCGGAGCAGTCCTGCAAAAAGGATGACTTTATCAGACCTTCTCAAGGCTGACAATCGAAACAGTCCCTCCTTTGCTAGTTTGCTGCCACCAACACCTTCAACAAACAACATTTTTACACAAAATCCATCAGTTCCTAGCATTTTTGGAACTTTGCCTCCTCACAACGAAACTCAGCATAACCAATCTCCCCAGCACAACAGGAACGCTTTCCAATCACCACCAAGCAACAATACATACGTCCCTCCTCCTCCCAATCAACCAGTTCCTAGTTTCATGGGCAGACAAGCATTGATGCAGTTCACTCCTTCGAGTCCCACTGGAAAGTCAGGTTCTGGCAACATATTTTCAGCACCTGGCTATGATCGGGGAGGTTTCATGCCGCAGTCTTCAAATGCACCCGTTTTTACACCGAATCCTAATGCAGCCAAAATGTTTGAGAACAATGTCTTTATGAGCCAGCCTGTCCAGCAGCCTAGTCTTTTCGGTAGCATATCCACGCCTCCTCAAACCAAGGATTATACTCCTCGCGGCAGAAGCAAAAAACCTGTCCGGATCGGCTGATTGATTGATCAATGCCCTTTCATCTCATATTCATTATTCGCACTAATGTAACTTCGTACGTGATTCAAATCCTTAAGAACGAATGATAACACAATTTTTTGGGACGAATGACACACAGTGTAGTCTTTGATCTCTAACAATTTCATCGTATCATTCCTCCATTGCTCACAATTTTTTTTGGAACGGGCAGAATGACATTTCAGCTTTTTAGTATAAGAGACACACAGTCATACATACAATCACACTATACTTTTGACTGAGTAGCCCACTTTCTTGTAGTCATCAGCACTGGGGTATATTTCTTGGCAGACCGAGATTAATCTTTTGATGACTTGCATCCACCTTCGAGTGGACTAGTCATTGAGTACATGGGATACTTTGGGTCCGTTTCTTCTTACAGTGATACTGAGCATAGCCACCCCTAGAGGCCAGGGAGCATTTCCGATTGACAAGTCGATATAGCGGTCATTAGCCTGAATGTACTATCTTATCAGGCAACAGTTCATGATGTAGTAGACAGATCTAACCATATCTTTGTCTCCTCCTCGCCTTTTGAGCACATACAAAAACCCTTTGATGTCCTCATTAGAACTGTTTAGCCGATTAAAGCTCTACTGATACTTTTATCTCAGCTACTCGCTTGCGCATTTCTGCTCTAAGGTTTCTCCCCAATCTCGAAATACTTTATGGATCCAGAGAAAGATCTAGTCACACATTTGGTCGTATGGCATGTTCTATTGCTCTGTCTTGATCATTTCCTTCTTCTTCTAAATGTACTGAGGGTCGTCGCCCAATCGAGGTTCAATCAGTCTATTCCTGTACTTGGCGTCCAACTCAGTCAACTACTCTTGTTCTTTGAGCCTGAGCTGGAATTACTAGTCATAGGTCTTCATGTCGAAGGTCGGGTTGTCCTTGAAAAATTACTCAACCTTCAGCAATCTTTTGTACCTCTCATTGAGAGTTTCAGCAAAAAGGGTGATCGGTTGGTGCAGGGCTCTTAATCTTTTCTTGACCTCTTCAGCAGGAACGGCAGGCTCATTGACATCACTTTCGTTGGGCTTTTGCTTTTTCCTTCTGATATCGTACTCGTAGAAGTCTTGGATTTCTTTGAGATGTTGTTATTTTTGCTACTGAGTCCTTTTCTTTTCTTCAGCCTGTGCCTCCAAGGCTTTTTTTTCTTTCTACTAAATGACTGTCTTTTGGGAGACCATTTTTGTGGTTGGCTTGGTCTGCTGCAGCAACTGCTTCAGCTTGTCCATAATCAATCAATTATTTATAATATAATATAGGCTCTAAGATCAAGAGATAATCAAGGATGCTGTGAAGACCTACAGCTGAATGCGTTGAGGTAATGGTCTTTTCTGAGCCATTCTGGTGGGTCTTTGTTGAATAATGAATTTAAATATTTAATATAAGCTCCTTCAACTCATGATTATTTCAAGGCTCATGAACAACAAAATTATTCTCGCTCTACTCCTTATTATTGTCGTGCACTCCCAAGCAGACGATCACTAAGGACACGAATCCCTGACGACTGCTCAAGCCTGGGGATTTGGAATCTTGGCTGGTGCTGGAGTCTCCATTGTTGGAGTTCTGGCAGCCATCTTCATCATCTGCATCCGCAAGTGTATGAGCGAATAAAGCTTCAAGATACTCATAAACTTGCTATACTCCTTGGGCTGCGGGGCTTTGGTGGGAGATGCAATGGTGCACATCCTCCCATAAGCATATGGCAATGAGGAGGCAAATTCCAACTTTGTCTCCCTCATCTTCATCTGCTCTATCTTCACCTTCATCCTTATCGAAAGGATCTTCGTGGCCTGCGGAATCGCTCATAAACACTGGGGCGACGAAACAAATGACTGCCGTTAGCATGAGCATGAGGGCTAAGTGAAACCTGAAGAAAATAATGGAAGTCACAGGGAGAAAAGAGAAAAGATCAACGTTGAAGAAATCGAGAATCAGAACCTATAAAACAAACGGAAGTCAGGAGATACGAGTATTTCTCCAGTGCTCAACACCTCCAAAAAATAATTACTTCCCTCTAGTACTGCCAAGATTGCTCCTGAGACCTAGGAAGACGATGTAACAGAGACTGACAAGGGATGTTGCGATAGCATGAAAGGAAAGGGAAGCTCAGGGTATCTCATCATGTTCTCTGAATTGATACATAATTTTTTCGATGGATTCGCCATAGGTGTTGGTTTTGCCTCAAAAGACCCCGATCAGTACATCCCTGTCCTGGTGGCTGTCTTTGCTCATGAGATTCCCAGCTAGATGGGTAACGTTGGCATTCTCCTCAAAAGTAAGTTCGGCAACTGCCAGACCATCGGATGTAATGGCTTCTTCAATGCAACTGCTCTGCTGGGAGTGATTCTTGGCCTGGGCTTGGGGGAGTTAGGAGAGACAGTTCAAATCTACATTTTGACATTCGTTGCTGGAAACTTCATCTACATCGGAGCAGACATCTGGAGGAATCTTATGAAGAAGCAGAACCTTTGCCTGAACTTCATGGAATTTTTGGCATTTTCGATTGGAGTAGGAGCCATGTACCTAGTGCTTCTGGCCTAAACCGGAGAAGAACACGGCCACTGATAGCCATCAAATCACTTATCTTTATTATCTTTATAAACTTACACTATAACATCATTCACGGCATATAAATCGATCAAGTGCTTTCTGACTATTTCAACGGTAAAGGAATGTCGACTCTATTCCTGGGAGATGAGTTGCACTTGACCCATACCTTCTTAAGAAATTTGAACTCACTCCCGTCATTGTGGATTCTCAAGCTGAAAGTATCAGATACAGATGGATGTTTCATAGTGCCAAAGAGTTTCAGCGTTTCATGATAGTTTTTCTTCTGCTGGGGATCATTTTTGTAATCAAGAGCAATCAGTTTGACTACTCCGTATGCCCTTTCGCATCTGTTACAGTTGCAGAGCCCTTGGCAGTAAAGACAGCTATCCCTTTAGATCTAGAATGAGTTGAGACAGTTCTAGCAAATTACTCTGTTGCAGCAGTAATAGTTGTTCTTTGACTTGTTGTACTCGAAAAAAGGAAGGACGTGCTGGGTGGTCACGTCATATAAGTAGTCTCCTTCGAGGTGGGTTTTTCTGAAGGAGAAGTAGTCAGTTGAGGGATAAGAGTCGGTCTGAGCATGTGTGATAGTATTTGTGCAGAAATTGAGAAGAGGGGTGCTGCATAACCTGAGACAGCGATGGCAGCAGAACATACTGTTGGTTCTTTATCTTTCTTCATCAGGAAGGGAGTCTCTAAATGCCAAGAAATTTCTGAAGTTTTCTACCTTTTCCAGGTAGGCCTGTGAGCCAAGTATTTTAACAATGTCTTTCTTTTTAATTTTTTTAGTAGGGTAGGTCTGTTCAAAAACAACATAAGCCTCTTATTTATCAGCATTCTCCTCAAGGACAATCTAGCGAGTGATCTCGACGATAAACAAAATAGACTCTCTCAACAGGTCCCTCACTTCCTTGTTGATAGCTTTGGACAGAATTGCACTCATGGCTGGATTTTAGAAGTCCAGAGACACCTCATTTTTCTTCTTGTCAAGCTCTTCTCTCTTCTGGTATATTCTCACCTCCAGGCTGGCCATTTTTGCTTACATATCAGCTGTGAAAGCATTCATTTTAGATGCCAGCTCCTTCTTTTGTCTTTGCTTATCCTTGGGAAATTATGTCTTAGTCAGCTCCAATTTTTTTTCGGTCATCTTAACTAAGGACTTCTCGTAGGAGATGAACTATTGTTTCAAGGTGTCGATTTAATTTCTGAGGTCCATCATCAGTTCGGTGGTCTTGTTTCTTTCTAACATCTTCTGCATTCTCCAGATGAGCTGAATACCGTCCTCTTCACCGAGGAACAGCTTCTTAGGTACCTTAGTCTGATGAGCAGTGTCTTGCCATCGGTGGAAAACCTCTTTCATAATTTTTTTGTCGCTGCACTGTTTGAGGCTGTGAATCAGAATGAGCTTGATTTAAGGGGAGAGGCGGCTAAAGCTGAGTTGGCTTCCATTCTGACTCAGAAGACATTTACAATGATGATGTATTATTTGCAAAGCATTATTTTGTTATTTTTATGAAGGGTCTCCTGCTCTGTCTCTCTGTTTATGGGCTATCTCAAGTGGCTCCTTGGCATGCAGGAAAAATAAATAATTATATCCTCCATGAAGTGACACACATCATTCAAGAGGTCACTAATCTACTGTACAGATAGTCAAGTCATCAAGTCGAAGGGTGAGGGTGGAATGGAGTTGATAGTTGATAATATTAATTATGGCGACCTACGGCGAGTTCTACTTCAGAGTGCTATAAAAGGTCAATAACGACTACCTTGGACTGCACAACCTCAGTCAATTTGACCACTACGACAAAAAGATCAAATGCTTCAAGGATTACGAGCAGCAGCCCAACCAGTACTACGAATGCTTCCGATAGATCGAGAGGCAGAGAGAAGCGGAGTCTAACAAGTTAGCCAGCGATTATATTTTGATTGAGGAGGAGTACAAGTTATGCAGTGAGGGGTGCAAAACATCGGGGGAGGATATACTTGCCTGCAATAGCAAATGTGGGTAGACCTTCATGGGTTCAATCACAGCCCTCTATGACGGTTTCTACAAGAAAAAGGTAGGCGGCAGAAGGTAGTACAAAAATCTCAAGAAATGACGTATTGATATGGACGATTGAATATCTGATAGTATCTGGAGATATCCATTAGGCTTATTAATAAACTTTACTTAGACTGATGCAGCAAGAGAGCACGCTCTATGCCTTCCTTAAAAAAAACGCAGCCTACTCTTCAGGCACCCCTTCCAGCAAACGGGCCTCCGACTTCAAATCGAATACAGTCGAAGTAGATAAAAATTACAGCACATTCAATGCAGGTCATCAGGGGCAGCATCAGAAAAATTCAGCACAGCAGTATCAGAGTGCATTCAATGGATCCAACAATACATACGGCAATACGGGCAACTACACAAATATGCTGAGAGGCAACAACCGAGAGGATATACTCGTGTAGGACAACGACGATGCTCGTAGCATGAGGTCAGTCAATAGCAACGCTAGCAGTATCAGAACCACCTCTTCAAATTTCTAATCGGCTAGGAATTAGGCTGTCTACTGTCTGAACAATCTGTCGGATGTGATGAGGAAGGAGATAAACAACATTGACCATAAATTAGAAAGTTTCAACAAAGATGTCCTCAGGCAATTGAGGGAGCATGCTGAGACCTTCCGAAAAAGAGTCACCTGGATGGTGGAGGAGGCCTTTAGATAAAATGAGAGGCATCTGATGGAAATCCAAAGGTTCCAGCAGCAAAGAATGGCAGGAGAATTGCTGCAGATCAAGCAGATACTGGAGCAGGAGTATGTGAAGGTGGAGGTCATGAGAGGAGAGATCAATAGATCAAACTGGAAAAAAGTTGCAGGTCAGATTTTGTCCAGCTAGATTGAGGAAAGAGTATTCCAATTAGTGGAAAGAAGCGAGAGAGTGCAAGTCAGGGCACCAGATTGGAATTAAAAAACAGATCAGTCTCTCAGGCAAATTCAGTAGATAGTGAAGTAGTGTATCAAGTTGAAATGAGCATACGCCAGAAATGATCTTTGCTTAACGGTGAATGTGAATGCATTAGATGAAAATTATTATCACGGCTTGAGGGTCCAGAAACCGATTTATGTGAACCTGACATCTTGTCCTAATCTTCTGTAGCCTCCAAACATCCCCGAAAAATACTATCCGTACTACAATCTAAAGTGAAACTTGTCGTCCTGGGGAGAGCCGAATGTTCCCGTTGTCCCTCTCCAGGTCTTTAGAATCACCTCAGCCAAATAGCCTTGCTCAGTGAAGCTGCCGTAGATCTCAGCGATCTGATCGCCTCCTTGGACCTACCATTTGATTTCAATGTTGGTGGCATCTCCCTGGACGGGGCACTCGGATCTAGTTTGCTCAACTAGCATGATGGGGGCCAGGCCTACGATGTATCGGTTTTAGTCGAAGTATGCCTTCAGTCCCAGTAAAATACCGTTTTCCGTGAAGGTTTAGTCAGTGGGCATCGCGTACCCCATCGACACTTTCTTCATCTTGCCCTTCCAGTTTCTCTCATCTTTCGCCGTGTTTTTGCTAATAAAACTGTGGTTATGGGAGGACTCCCTCTATCTCTTGCTTTGACTGACCGGGGATTCGTCGAGGTCGTCCTCAATTTCCTACAGTTTGAGAATCTTGTTCTCAGTGAGCTACTTAGCTGCCCACTTCGATCGTTCTTATTACCTTATTCCTGTCTGCTCGTATTTCTTGGCCTATAGATCCTTCAGTAGCCGACGGTAAGACTCCACCTGTACATGCAGGGTCTTAAGGAGGCCCTCCTTGCTGATAAAGGTTTCGTCATAGGTTGTTTTGTTTAGCTTGTAATCTCTTATCTTCTTCCTTTGAGTCTATATTCGAGTACAGGCATTATCGTATTGACTTTTGGCCAAATTGAGCTATTCTTTGACTGCATTGAACTCAGCAGGGGGTATTTAGGGAGGGGGTTTGTTGGCTTCCTTTTCGAGTTACTCCTCTTCTGCTCTGAATTTCCTTACTTTACCCTGGAGGGCCACCGAATAGGCCTGCTGCTTTTTGAACTACTTCTATCTCTTTCTCGATTTGACCTCTAACTCCTTGATTTTCTCTCTGTGGTTCTTAATTTAATTTTCATAATCTTTGACGCGTTGCCTGATTTAGGCGTTGTCGACATCTTCGGCAATGACTGAATGGGGAAGAGAGTACCTTTGTCCTGCATTTTTTTTATGTTCTTTTAGCTTTTGAGTTGCTCCTGAACGTTATTGATCTCCATGTCCATGTAGGTTATCATATCCTCGACGCTTCTCAGTCTGCATGCTGTCAGTTGTACTTTGAGTAGTTTTCAGGGGTCTCCTCCTTGCCTTTGAGAGACTCCACTTGCTTCTTGTACATTCCTATTTGCTTGTAGCCATTCTACAGCTATCTCACTAAAGCCTCTGAGTAATAAAAAAGATACTGCTGGGTTTAGCAGGAGGACTGCGGTTGAGGTCGACAGACATGGCCTTTTGCTTGACAGGGGGAAGTTTTAGCTTATCCAGCCTCTCATTCAATTTCTAATTCAACAATTTGAGCTCTTTTCGCAATCTTTCGTTTTTATAGTAGAGCTATCTGAACTTATTTGCTCTGAGTAGTGCAAATCGTACTGTTAATCGGCGGGTCGATCGGAGTCCTCTTAATCTGGGGCCTAGATGGTTTTGTTCAGTCTATGGGGGTTGCTTCTGGACATGCGAGACATGTTGAGACTAACATCGAGAGTGCCGTATCGCTTAGACATTATTACAATAATTATATTAGCCCATTCTCATTGGGAAGCAAAGGAGTCCCACCGCAACAGTCCTTAAAAGAGGACAAATTATTGAGTACACATTAATGATAGCAAAATCAATTATGGGTCTAGTGTCTCTCTTACTTATGTTATCGTTAGGTTTCCACATCCATTTTGCCAGTCTTGGCCTCTTCTTCCTTGATCAGACTGAGAATGATTTCTTCCTCTCTTTTCAGTTGCTTCAATTGTTCCTCGATGTTATCTTGCATATTTTTCAAGGTTTAGTATTATTTTTCCTTTTCGGTGAGGGTGGTCTTTTCCCTGGCAATGGACTGCATTATTCAAAGTTTATATAATTGTGTAACTAATGTCGAGGTTAATAGAGCATAAGAAAGATGCGGCTAGTTATGGGTTGGCAGAGGTTCTCATTCCAGTCCAACAGTGTCTTCCTTAGTACGGGGAGATCATGATTGCGAGTGAGGAGTCCAAGGGCGGGCTGATGATGATCGAGGAATCGAAGGGCAAAAGAATAATCGGTATATCGGGAGGTGCAAAAAAGTTGTTCATCTTTGAGGAGTAGAATGGTACAGATCGATGCATGTAGAGTCCGAAAATGTTGTCACTGCCCTTCACCCTGAAAATGAGGACTACCTCTAATACAAAGGATAGTAAATTATGCCCATCCACGAAATCGTCCTAGGGCTCTAAGGCAATAAAATCAAAGAAATCAAAAGTGGTAAAGAGCACAACATCATCATGACTGAATAAGGAACGCTCTATGCGGTCGGAAAGGGAAGCTTCGGCTCACTTGGACTGGGAGGAACAGTCTTCTCTGCCGGCCCCAAACTCATCAGCAAGCTCAGCAACAAGAAAATAGTCTCTATAGCTTGTGGGATGTTCCATACGTTGGCCCTCAGCAACATCGGTGATGTATATAGTTGGGGCAGAGGATTCGAAGGACAGCTAGGTCTCCTCTAAAACATAGAGTCAGTCAGCTCTCCTCACTACGTCTCCAAC
>Ga0210011_1003409_pt1 | contig 12224 bp, 10 predicted proteins | sample CryGeymeta201502_FD_183972 | JGI IMG/M metagenome (GOLD analysis project Ga0210011, IMG submission 183972) | Groundwater microbial communities from Crystal Geyser aquifers in Utah, USA - Crystal Geyser metaG 2015-02 (SPAdes) (version 2) | ecosystem: Environmental > Aquatic > Deep subsurface >...
CAGCATAAAATTCTGGAAATTATTTATGCTTCAGATTATGGAAAAATGCTCATCTTTATGGGTGGAACCTGTTTGCGAATTGTTCATGGCAACAAGCGATTTTCCGAAGATTTAGATTTTGATAATCGAGGTTTAACAGAAGAAGATTGGAGTTCTTTGACTCAATTCATTCAACGAGAACTACAAATTTGGGGAGTTGAAGCAGAAATTAAAGAAGTGAAAAAGAATGCTTGGCATATTTATATTCGATTTCCAAAACTCCTCTATGATTTATCTATATCAGGTTATGACACAGAAAAAATTCTTATTCAGGTTGATGAAGAGTTTCAAGACGCCGATTATCAAGTAAAGCCTCATTTGTTGAATAAATGGGATGTATTTCAAATGATTCAAACGGTTCCTTTGCAAACACTTTTGGCACAAAAAATTTATGCTTTAATAAACCGGAAACGAGAAAAAGGGAGAGATTTGTTTGATATAGTTTTTTTGATGGGTTTGCAGATTAAGCCTGATTATCACTATTTGGAGCAAAAAATGGGTATTAGTTCAAAAGAATTACTCAAAACAGCACTATTAAATCGGTTAAGTAATATCAGTTTGGAAGAAATGTCTAGAGATGTTCAAGTGTTTTTATTCAAACAATCAGATGTTAAAAAAGTTCATATATTTGATCAAGCTGTTGAATTTTATGCTTGGTGATGTGATTTTTATGTAATGTATCTTCAGGCCGAGATTCCGTGTCGGAGCACGGAATGACGAAGCAAAATTTGCTTTTTGATCAAGCTGTTGAGTCTCATGCTTAGTGATGTGTTTTTATGAAATGTATCTTTAGGCCGAGATTCCGTGTCGGAGCACGGAATGACCTAAACTTCATTTTCAGAAATAATAAAAGCCACACTCAATTAAGAATGTGGCTTTCAAAATTTAAGTAGTAATAAAACTTAAACCGTTTCAGCTACTTTCTCTTTTGATGAAGGTTTTTTATTTATTTTATCGAAGTTTGGTTTTCTTGTTGATGCTTCAGAAATACATCCGTCTTCAATCCAAGTAACACTGTCTTCAATTACGTCTAAACCTAATTTGCGTTGTTCGCTGTCATAATTTTTAGCGAGTTCGTCAAAGTTTTGGTCAATACGTTGTTTCGCGAACGTGAAATAGGATTCCATTATGCGTGTTATTGATTTATCATTTGGATTTTGTTTCATCAAATATCCTGCATAAGCTGCCGAAGCTGCGATGGAGAATAAATCGGTTCCAATATCAACCAAACGACCTAAAATGCGTTGTTTGAACTCTAATGCCGCCACATATTTATTCATTTTATGGAAAATGGTACGAGCTAATTTTTTGCTCATTTTTCCAACATATTTATAGTATTGATGTAGTTCTTTAGGTTCATTTGCAAATGATTCACTTGGAACAGATGGAACATAACGACTTACGTACCAAGGAGCATAGAAAGCTCCTGCTTTTACTAGCGCAACGAGTTTTTTTCCAACAGAAACTTTAGGATTCAATAAATCACCACCTTTTTTCAAGTGAACATCTAAGGCCTCACGAGCTAAGAATAAGTGCATGATTTCAGTAGAACCTTCCAAAATCCGATTGATACGCATATCACGTAACATTCTTTCGCAAGGATAACCGGGCTCGCCTCGTTCGCTTAATGAAATCGCAGTTTCGTAGGCACGTCCGCCACGCACTTGAACCATTTTGTCTAATAAATTCCAGCCATGTTCAGTTGTGAATAATTTGGCCATAGCCGCTTCAATACGAATATCAGCTTCGCCTTTGTCTGCCATTTGAGAAACAACGTTGGCAATCGCATCAATAGCGAAGGTGTGGGAAGCAATGTAAGCAACTTGTCCTGCAACAGCGTCGTGTTTACCGATAATTTGCCCCCATTGTGCACGCTCAGAAGCCCATTTTCGCACAATTCGAGTTGCTAATTTGCCCCCTGCAGCAGCTGCAGCAGGTAAAGTAAGACGACCTGTATTTAAGGTTGCAAGCGCTAATTTTAAGCCTTTATTAATTTCGCCGATTACATTTTCACGAGGAATTTTAACATTGGTAAAACGTAATAATCCGTTTTCGATAGCACGAATTCCCATGAATTCACAACGGTGAACAACTTCAAATCCAGGAGTGGTGGTTTCAACAATAAATGCTGTAATTCCAACTTTTCCCGTATCGGGATGAGTTGTTTTTGCCATTACGACTAATAATTCGGCAATAACTCCATTCGTAGTCCACAATTTATCACCATTTATAATCCAATGTTTTCCATCTGGAGTTAATTCTGCGGTTGTTGCAAGACGAGCGGGATCGGAGCCTACGTCAGGTTCTGTTAATGCAAAGGCAGAAAGTGCACCTTTTGCCATCATTGGGAAGTATTTTTCTTTTTGAGCTTTCGTCCCGAAATATTTTAATGGTTGTGGAACACCAATACTTTGGTGAGCCGACATCCAAGCTGTTAAGGAACCGCAATGAGACGCAACTACGATTGCCGCTTTTGTAAAAGCTAACTGCGAAAATCCAAGTCCACCATATTCTTTAGGGATTTTCATATTGAATAAACCGAGTTTTTTCAGTGCTTCAATATGATGTGGAGGAATTTTTCCAGTTCTGTCGACTTCATCAGCATCGTAATTATTTACGAGATAATCGTCTAATTTTTTGCAAAAAGCATCAGATTCTGCTTTTTCTATCGGTGCTAAATCGGTGTAAGGTAACATTGGGGATGCATTGAAATTCCCCATAAATAAGCCACCTGCAAAGGATGGTTTTTTCCATTCTGTTTCACGAGCGGACTCAGCAACTTCGCGAGAAGCGTCTGCACTGTGTTTTGTTTGTTCTTTCATATCGGGTTGTCCGTTTATTTGGTTAATTGCTTAAAAAAGTCGTTAATAGGTAAAATGATTACTTAGTTTTTAAATCAGCATTTAATAGTACAATACACTATAACTGCGAATTGTATGAGCGTTTGAGGCTGGTCCCATCACTTTTCTAAGTGATTTTTCCACGTATTCGATATGATCAATCACTTGAATTCTAGCTTCAGATGGATTTTGAGCTTCAATTGCTTTTACAATTTGAATCAATTGACCAATAATAGTTTCTCGTGATTGAGGAATACTTTCCAATTTAATTCTTGAAAAGGGAAGAGCTCTGCGAACCATATCTGCAATAGATTCAATAAAGTGCGAAAACAACATATTGTGTGAACTTAGCGCAAGATGTTTGAAAAAACGACCATACGCTTTTTCCACTTCAATATTTTTTTCAGATTTTTTGGTTATTACTGAGGTTACAAGATCAAGTAAGCGTTTAAACTCTGCTAAATCGTCTTCTGATCGGCGAATTGCCGCTAATTCTGCTGCCGCTGAATCCATGTGTTTTCGAATTTCTAAAAGTTCCCACATTTTTTCAGGTTCAAATTCTAAGAGATGTTCCATCATATCACGGAATTGAGCAGGAGTAGCAGATTTTACATAGGTACCTGAACGCGGTTTTATTTCGAGTAAACCTCTAGCTTGTAAAATGGTTAGAGCCTCACGAAGTGAAGGTCTAGAAACCATTAACTGTTTAGCCAAATCTTTTTCAGATGGCAATTTTTCACCAGGTTGAAACGTGCCGATGGATATGAGTTCAATCAATCGGTCGAGAATTTTCTCGGTAACACTGGGTATTTTATCAATAGGATGGATATGTTTCATATCGCGACTTAAGTGCTAATAAATCTGGTCTTACCAGTTTGCCTATTAATACCGCTTTATTTTGATAAAAGCAAGAGAGTAGGAAAAAAAAGGTCAAATAATTTCAAAAAAGGGCTTTTAATAGATAATTTAGGAAAAGTAATACATAGAATATGTGGTCTGTTCAGATTCAAACTAATCTGAGTTAATCGTAAAGATGTCAGTAAAGACTCTATTTAAAATCAATTAAATTGTCATTGATTTGACAATTATTAAAAGACATATAGATAAAAAGGAGATGATTTCTTATTTCATAGATTCATTAAGTATAATTTTTTTACTATTTGAGTCCAAGAAAAAAACAGTTTTGCAATTTTAGAGGTTTTAATTCGAGCACACTTAACGATTATTGTGCTGAAATTCCTTTTCAAGGAAGTTTAGAATTAAAAAGAAGAGAAAGGAATTTTATTAAAAGAGAAAATATTCGTATTATAAAGAGAAATAATTCACTTTAGGAGCTAAAATGAAAAAAGTACCCAAAAACATATCAGAAACAGAAACAGCAAATGACCCTGCAATTGCCTACAGCAATATGAGTGCACCACTTTTCTTGGTAGAAAATGCAATATCACAAACACGTGTTGGTTTAAATGCGTCACATTTGCAACTTATAAGAAAACAAACTGAGCTAGAATTACAAGATTTAGCCAAAATAACACAAGTCACAACACGTACGTTGCATAACAAGAAAAACGATGAACCCCTTGGTACCACTGCTTCAGAGAAACTAATTAGTTTGATGCGTTTGTTTAAAAGAGGTACAGAAGTCTTTGGAAGCGAGCAATCGTTTAAAAAATGGCTCAAAACTTCTCTTCCCGTTTTAAAAAATGAAACACCACTTCAACAATTAGATACTGTATTTGGTTTTGAATTAGTAAGCGACCTACTTGGTAAAATAGAACACGGAGTTTTGGCTTAATGCAGGTTTATCGAATTGCACATCCTAGATTTGCACAAGATTTAAGTGGTGAAGGTGTACGACTTTACGGAGGAAGATGGAATGCAAAAGGGTATGCGTGTTTGTATACTGCTGAACATCCTGCATTAGCCTTGCTTGAACTTGCGGTTCATTTTACAGCTCAATCTCTTCCTGATTCTATGAGTTTGGTTGTAATCTCTTTTCCAGATGAATTCCTAACAAAAGCGGATTTTATTAAATTACAGAATGATACTGATATTCAGGATTACTCAGAAGAATTAGGCACTTCCTGGTTGAAAAAAAGATCTTCTTTAGTTTTAAAAGTGCCTTCTATTGTTTGTCCTAAGTCGTTTAATTATTTGATAAATCCTGCTCATATTTCACACCGAGATGTTTTCATTGAAGAAGAAATCTCTGTGATTATTGATGGCAGAATAAAATCATAGACATTATTTACCCGAGTATTGTATGAGAAATATCCATTGAAAATCGATAGTAAACACTAGCATCATTTGACTTCGCAACGCCTTTAGTATCACTAAAGGTTGATGTTTTGGCATAGATTTCGTTATCCAATGGAATCTATGCACGTATAGAGTCGTGAAAGACTCAATCCACTATAATGACTTGCACGCTTATTTTTTAAGGGAATCTACTAAAAAATTGAAACCTTGATTATTTATAACCCAAAATTTTCAAAATTTGATCTGCTTTTTGCTCGGGGGCGAAAAGATAATCTGTCAAATTTCCATTTTCGTCTTTGTCGATAACAATGTGTTTAGGCGTTGGAATCAAACAGTGCTGCAAGCCGCCAAATCCACCAATGGATTCTTGATATGCGCCTGTATTAAAGAATCCAAGATATAAAGGATTGTTTTTATCATATTTCGGAAGAAAAATAGCATTAGATTCTTGACCGGAATTGTAATAATCATCGCTATCACAAGTTAAACCACCTAAAAAACAACGCTCATATTCTTCATTCCAGCGGTTGATAGGTAACATTAAAAATCGTTTACCGATTGCCCATGTATCAGGAAGTGTTGTAATGAAAGATGAGTTAATCATATTCCATTTTTCGCGATCATTTTGTTGTTTTTGATAAAGTACTTCGTAAACAACGCCGGCGCTTTCACCAACGGTAAAGGTTCCAAATTCAGTAAAAATATTTGGAACTGAAACCCCAGCTTCATCACATGCTTTTTTAATTTGTTCAATAATAATATCAATCACATACTCATAATCAAATTCGAAAGAAAGAGCGTTTTTTACTGGGAATCCGCCACCTATATTTAAGCTATCAAGACTTGGGCAAACTTTTTTTAATTCTATGTAAACGTTCACACTTTTCAGTAATTCGTTCCAATAATAAGCTGTATCTCTAATTCCAGTGTTGATGAAAAAGTGGAGCATTTTTAATTCTATATGCTTTTTTTGTGCGATTTCTTTTTTGTAAAAAGGAACAATATCACGATAACCAATACCTAAACGAGAAGTATAAAATTCAAAAGTTGGGTCTTCTTCAGAAGCAATGCGCATTCCTATTTTAAAATTGGTATCAATTGCATTGCATAAGTGATTTAATTCATTAGAATTATCAATAATAGGAATACAGTTTTTGTAACCTTGTTTAATGAGTGTGGCGATATGTTTAATATAATCGTCCATTTTATATCCATTACAAACTATAAAAGGATCTTTTTGAATTTTACCTTCATTGATTAGCGAAAATAAAATATCAAAATCGAATGCAGAAGAGGTTTCGATATGAACATCATTAGATAAGGCTTCGTCTAAAATAAACTTGAAGTGGGAGCTTTTGGTACAATAGCAATAATTATATTTACCTTGATAATCATGTTTGCTAATAGCTTTTTCAAACCAAGTTTTTGCTCGATTAATGTTATTTGAAATTTGAGGTAAATAGTTGAATTTAAATGGTGTTCCGTATTTTTGAACCAAATCCATCAAATTTATATCATGAAAATTAAGCTGATTGTTTTCAAGTTTAAGTTCAGGCTGAGGAAAATTGAAATTTTGCTCAATAAAATCGATGTATTTGTTTTTCATTTATAGATAATTCGGAAAGATTAAAGAAAATCGTTAGGATTTTAACCTCTTTTAAAATCAGTTTTGCGACCTTTTTACTTGGTAATGAAGCTTAATACGATAGCTTTGCTGAATTCTTTGAAGCGCTCAAATTTACTGAAAATATATGTTTCTACTTGATAAAATGTATAAATGAAAAAGCGCTTGTAGGACTCACAGTCCTTCAAGCGCTTTTTCATTTATTTAAGTTGGTCTAAAAGGACTGTGAGTCCTAATATTTAATTCAAATACTTAGCTAAAGTTTTTTTCAAGTTTACGCCTCTTAATTGTAAACCCATTGCTACAATTTTACCACTTGGATCTATTAAAATTGGCTTTGGAATACTATTCACTTCATAAGTAACAGCTAGAGGATTTTCGTAGCCACCTTCGATAAACGTGTGCATCCAAGGCATATTAAAACGATCTTTTCTAAATCCTTTTACATCATCTGCTGAGTCATCAAATGAGAGACTTAGAATGTCAAATTTGTCTGATTTGAACTCTTTATAGGCTTCATGTAATTCTGGCATTTCTTGAATACATGGGCCGCACCAAGTCGCCCAGAAATCAAGCATGATGTATTTTCCTTCAAAAGATGAATTAGAATAGCTGTTTTTTCCATCAATGGAAGTCACTGTAAATTGAGGTGCTAGAGATCCTGTAACAACTTTTTGACTTGGGTCAAACTGATATTTTGCATATTCAACAAACTGAGATTTTGGAAACTCGTTCATCAATTTATTATAGAAATAGAGTTTTTTATCTGCGTCAGAGACTTTTTCAGCAGCCATAAATCCAGCGTAGGTTGCAACTTCTTGAACGTCAGGATTTAAGTGTTTGGAACTCATTTCTTCTAAAAAAGCGACGTTTTTTTCACTTTCAGGTAAGAGTTCCATTGCCGAATACACATAGAATTGATTTAGATTCCAGAATTCGTGCATTGGTCCTAATTCGAAAATTACAGAACTCATATCTTTTGGAGCTTCTCCAGTATAACCGTTAGCAAAAATATCTAAAAATGCAGCAAGAACTACGGCTTTATCTTCCTTAGTTGTACTCATTTCCCAACGTGCTTCAATCGGTTTTACTAAAACATCCCAATCAATTTCTAGAGTTTCAGATTGGGTCATATATTGATTTATATATGCTTTGGTTAATTCTTTTTTATTGGCTGAAATAACAGAATAGGTTTCAGCTCGTGCTTGGATGGAAGCATTTGAACTTGTTAAAGCAGAGGTAAATGCACTTGGGCTGATATCCGCATTAAAAGTGACATCTTTTTTCTCATCAGTAGAATAAAATACAGACATAAAATAAGGAGACTCGCCAAAATACTCGAAGGTATCTTGTTCTGAACCGTTAACAGGACGTTGATCTTCGGTAACTCCCATTAATTGATACTGTAATTCTCCGTTTGTAACCGGAAGCTCCATTTTCCATGTTGTTTCTGTAACTCGTTCCATTGGCATAGCTTGCTGAGGATTAAAGCCATTAAAATTTCCAATCACATAAGGATCAGTTGTTACATTATGTACAATTTTTCCCAATTTTAAGGTGATATCAGCGTTTTCGTTTGTAACCCAAAGTAAGGTTTCCAAAATGTCATGATCTGGAGCAGAAAGCGTTAGGGTATAAAGATTATTTTTCTCGAGTTCTAGGGTGAAATCGGGTCTTACTAATTTTAAATCAGTGACAGGAACTCGGTTTTTTGAAACGATTAACCGTGTAAATGACATTCTATCTAGATTTTCAAGTTCAACAGTTCCTTTAATTTTTACTGTTGAAGGAGAGGAACAGGCTAGTGCTGAAATCAGCATTACGAGCCATAAAAGGTTTTTTAGAGACATCGATTTAAAATTAATTTAGTAATTCGTTTCTGAACTGTTTAAAGGAAATGATTTTAGGATGAATAGTTTCGAATTGTTTGACATTAAAGAAGTGCTAAGGTCAAAAAAACATCAAAAAACAATTATTTCAATCTTATGTTCAATTAAAACAGTCTAAGTTTAATTTAGCCCGATAATATACGTATTTTTGCCGCTCAAAATTTGTAACACTAGTCACAGTATGGGACGAAAAAAACTACAGCGATATCAAGAAGTTAAGACTCTTGAAAATTATTACGACTTACTCACAGCACCAAAGAAAAATTGGAATGAATGGGCATTCAAAAAACAGCAAACGATTGTGCTTGAATTAGGCTGTGGTTATGGTGAATATGTAGTTAATATGGCAAGACGTTATCCCGAAAAAAACTTTGTCGGTGTTGATGTGAAAGCCGAACGCATGTATATCGGCTTGAGAGATGTGAATCAAAGTGGAATGGAAAATGCTTCTTTTTTGAGAGCTCCGATTCAATTTTTACCTGATTTTTTTTCTGAAGGCGAAGTTGATGAACTTTGGATTACATTTCCAGATCCCTTTTTTAAAGACAAAAAGCACAGAAGAAGACTAACATCGGCTTATTTTCTTGGCGTTTATCGCAAATTTCTAAAGAATGGCGGAATCATAAATTTTAAAACCGATTCTGATTTATTGTGGGAATACACAGAAGAAGTTTTTGCAAAACAAGGGGAGAGTGTTGAAATTTTATACAAAACAGACGATTTATATAATGATGAATCAGCACATGAAGAATGGTTAATCCCAACACGATACGAAAAGAAATTTCGTGAAATAGGAGTTCCAATTAAGTTTATGAAATTTCGTTTGTGGAAACTAGAAGTGGAAGAAATTGGAAAACCGTTAGATATAAATGAATGTTTAGACTAAATAGGTTGGTTTTATTACACTATTTGCCGAGAATTGGGTTGGTTATGTTAGAAATAAATAAATTTTAGTAAGTTGTTGGTAAGTATGAATATAAATATAAATAGAATTGCTTATCGCCGATTAGAAGATTTGGAAAAATCTATGGAAAGAAAGCCATTAATTATTTGTGGCGCTAGATAAGTAGAAAATCTCTCATTTCATTTGTTTTTTAAGGTTAATTCCTTATTGATTTACCATTTTAAATTTGTTCCAATTTCCATTCTGCTACTTCTTTGGTTTTGCCAGAGAAGCTAATTCCAAGTAAAAAGACTTCTTTTCCCGAGTGTAAGAAGCGTTTATAATAACCTTTCTCGTGAATTTGTTTTAATGCGGAATCGGCTGAGTCGTTAAGTTTGAATTCGAAAATATACACCCGATTTTGATAATGCATGATGGCATCGATGCGTCCGGTGGAGACGCTAACTTCCGATTCAATAAAAAATCCACACAATTTTAGAGACAGAAAAAGGATTGCATGAAAGTATTTTTCCTGATTTGCGTCGAATAGTTGATATGGAATGGAGGCAAACAAAGTATTGACTGTTTTAATAAGGAGTTCAATATTATGCTCTTCAATAGCCGTTGTTATATCGAATGCAATAGATGATTTTTGAGAATCGTGTGCAAAAGCCATGAGAATATGCTGCAACATGGCTTGTTCAACTTCTTTGTTGGGATAATCGAGGTGGTATCGGCCAAATTTGTCAATTTCTTTAATAGTGAGATAACCCGTTTGGAAGAAAAGAGGAACGAGTGTTACGTTATCAATATCGAGATTTCCGGCTGTGAGAGGGTCGCTTATCATGTTCGACATATTGTAAACCGAAGCTTTTTTTAACAGTTCGATGAGAAATTTGGGTGTGCCACTATCGAACCAAAAATTGTGAAATTCCCTCGCCGACAAAAAACGTAAAATGGAATAGGGATTATAAACGGTTTCTTTACCGTTCCATGAAAAACCGTTATACCAAACTCTAATTTCATCAAGTAATAGGGTGATAGAAATACTGCGTTCCGTTGCAATGTAGTTTAAGTGGGGCTCAAATGAGGTTTCCAATTCGATTTGAGTGTAACCTAACAAATTGTGATAATCGGATTCAATGGATAAATCAGTCAGGTTATTTAAATCAGAAAAAATGGAAACTTTTGCAAAGCGGGCTATTCCTGTGAGAAAGAAAAAGCGAATATGTTCAGAGTTTCCCTTTACTGCGCTATATAAGGAGCGGAGCACATCGCGGTGTTCGTTGGCTTTATCTGTTTTGCCAAATTCGAGTACATCGGTAATGGGTTTGTCGTATTCATCTATTAAAACTACAACTTGTTTGCCGGTTTTTTCGTGCAGTTTTTGCATGAGTTCGGCGAATTTAAGGCCGATACCGGTGCAAAGAAGTTCAATTTGTAGTTGCTTGGCAATGCTTTCCAGAGTCTTTTCTATAGCAATTTTCAAGCCGATTTCTCTAAAACCCATCGTGCTAAAATCGAGATGAATGACCGGATGTGCTTCAAAATTCCATTTATCGGAAATAAAAAGACCATCAAATAAGTCTTTTTTCCCTTCAAAAATTGCTTTTAAGGTGTTTATGAGCAAGGACTTACCGAAACGACGCGGACGAGATAAGAAGAAAAACGTGTTATAGGAGTTAAGTATATTAAGAATTAATTCTGTTTTGTCAACATAGATCATTCCTATTGAGCGAATTTGCTCAAAATCTTGTTGTCCGACTGGTAATAGAGGTAAAATGTTCTTCATAAACTATTTTTTTAGAAGATAGGAATTTCGAAGATTAAGTGGGAGATAGAGATAGGTTTAAGACGGGATTAAACAGGTAGCATTTTGAAAATTGTTTTAAAGAATAATTAAAAAAAAGTCGAGAATTGCCAAAAGACCGCATAATCATGCGGTGACAAGCATAGTTCTTAACGAATAGATTACGCAGAACTAAAACCGTTATTTAATTTTGAAAACTATGAAAACTATATGTACACTTTTACTAATGTTTGTTGCTTTGCAAGCTTCTGCACAGACCACAAGAATTGTAAATGCTTATCCAAATCGACCCAATAGCCCAAACACATATCAAACATTGCAAAGTGCTATAGATGCTGCAAATGTTGGTGATGCTTTAATAATAATTCCTCATCCAAGTCAATATAATGGAACGCTTGGGAAACGGCTTGTATTTATTGGGGTCGGCTTAGATGTTCGAAAAAACATCCCATCATTAAGGTCGATAATTTCTATTAGTGTTATTAGTTCAAATGCAGATCAATCGGAGTTTAAAGGATTAGAATTATCCATTGATGGGGGTGGTTTTGCTGGGCAAACAAATCCTAGAATGAACGTTAGATACTGTATAATAAGTTCTGCAACTAGCAATCAGTATCAAAATTTATTTAGAGCTCCAAGATATTCAATTATTAATTCAATTAGTGACGGGGTAAATGTATATGATTCAATTGTTCAAAATTCAATATTTACAAGTACTGTTTTAAAAGAGAAATCTTTTTTTAAAAACAATATTGAGTCCACTCCGAAAAGTCCGAGCAGGCAACACCCTTTCTATTTTACACAAGTTTTAAAGACTTGACTAGCAGGATTCTGTTCATTAAAAATTTATTTAAAACAGGTATATAAGTGGGTGAAATAA
>Ga0210011_1003415_pt1 | contig 12214 bp, 7 predicted proteins | sample CryGeymeta201502_FD_183972 | JGI IMG/M metagenome (GOLD analysis project Ga0210011, IMG submission 183972) | Groundwater microbial communities from Crystal Geyser aquifers in Utah, USA - Crystal Geyser metaG 2015-02 (SPAdes) (version 2) | ecosystem: Environmental > Aquatic > Deep subsurface >...
TACGTTAATCTCATATCCAGCCATCGCTTCTTCTCCTTTGGTTTGTTGAACGTTTTGCTAACGCTAATTTACCGAATCGAAGCGGTGGCTGCCCACCAATTATTTACAGCAGTTTAGGGACTCAATCGTTGTGGCGAGCCTGCCAAGCCACAGCTTGCAAGCGCGTCACCCTCGGCTTGAACAAGGGCTGGCCTTCGGCGTCAATAGATGCGCGCTTCTCGGTGCGGATTACAAACGGGCGCACACGATCACGACTCACGCTGCTTTCATCCGGAAACGAATCCCGGTCAATGAGCTGCATCAACCGCATGAATTGATCCGTTTTACCTTGGTGCGGGGTGGCGGAGAGAAGCAGGAAATACGGAGCCGCTTCGGCGAGTGCCGCGCCCAGCTTGTAGCGGGCTACTTGCTCGGTGCTGCCCCCCAACCGATGCGCTTCGTCGATAATCACTAAATCCCAAGAGGCCGAGATCAAGTCTTCGAATCGCTCGCGGTTGTAGTTGTTCAGTTGCTCAAGACTCCAACCACGGCGACCTTCAATGGGTTTTACCGAATCCAACGAGCAGATCACCTGATCGTGTACACGCCAGAGGTTTTCTTCGTCATTTCGCCACTGCCGGAAAGCAGCGAGTTCGGCGGGTTCGATGAATTGGAGTTTTTCATTGAAGTGCAGACGCATTTCCGCCTGCCACTGACGCACCAACCCTTTCGGTGCAACCACCAAAATGCGACGCGCCATGCCGCGCAGCTTCAGCTCGCGAAGTATTAGCCCTGCCTCTATAGTTTTCCCCAAGCCCACTTCATCTGCCAACAAGTAGCGAATGCGGTCGCGACTCATGGCACGATTCAAGGCATAGAGTTGATGCGGCAAGGGAACAACGCTGGACTGGATTGGCGCCAGCAGCAGATTGTCTTCCAGTGCGTCGAGCAGCTTGGCTGCTGCTGCCGTGTGCAGAAGGTGGTCAACCGTAGGCTTGATTGTATCCAGAGCAACCAGTTCTTGCGACCGGGCGCGCACGACGGCATCCTTGGTGGGTAGCCAGACACGGAAGACTGTTTCGCCCCACAAATCTTGGCATTCCACCACGCGACAGGGCGCGGCATGGCGCGTATGCCAGCACCAGTCACCAAGGCCTAGACTGAGCGCTGCCAGGGTCACCCACCAGCCTCTGTACGAGTCAGCGCTTGGTCATACCAAAGCAGTAATTTCTCGTCTTCCTGTAGAGATTCTTCGGGGATCTTCTGCGCGATGGCGATGATGGTTTTGTAGTCCTTGCTTCCCCATGCGTTCTTGAAACCAGTGCGCAGAACTTCTAGGCGAAATTCCTTCAACCGGCGACCGGTAAAGGTTCGGTATCCTTCGAACTCTTTGAGCAGTGCCTTCTCGCGTTTCTTCTCCAAGTCCTGTGCTTTGTTAGGGTCAGGCACGTACCAACGATCTTTTGCCTTCGCGACTAAAGCGGGGGCACTCTTGTCGAGGCTGCGCATGTCTTTAAAGTTGGTCGAGAGGTAGCTGTGTATCTGGCTTGGGACATCGCCCTCGCCGTTGTACTGGATGAAATTTTCTTCAAGAAGTGCTGATAGCTCTGGTTTGGATTCATGCTTTTTCCAACCCACACCGAGTTGGCTAATAAATTCAGGATGTACTTCTGAATAGGTCGATGGCCGTTTTTTCAGAAAGTCCGCGAGCCAATCAATCGCGCTGCGCTCGTCAGAAATGAACATCTCCATTTGTGGAGCTACCGCAACCTGCATTCGCTTCCTGTCGTATTCGGTGACTTGCTCCGGCAAAAATACCATGCCGTCGCGGTCAGGAAAACGTTGTTTAAGCCCGGCCTGAAATTCTTGCGAAGACATGGGAACAGTGAAATTATGTCGTACAAACCAAGCCACCATGCGATCAAAAATAATTCTAGGGTCTCTTTCTGCGATGAATTCCAAAACTCCGCTTTTTGACTTAACTGTGGGAAGATATTTCAAATGGGTGCGAACAAAATCCCATGCCGAATCTTCACTGCCACCTGCCTTGGTGAAGCGAGCCTCCAATCCGCCATTCGGTTTATATGCCGAGATGACCAGATCCTGTTTGACTGCGGTAGTCGTTGTAACAGCCTTAAAGCTGCCTTGCTTCTTATCCAGCGCAGAAACGTTTGCAACAACAAAACCAACTTCTTGAAGTGAAGTCTGAATAGCATTCCAAACAGAAGCTTGTGTGTTCGAAAACTCAACGGTCATCCACCGACCCGGCTTGAGAACACGGTACGCCTCCTTAAAACTGGATGTCATCAAGAACCGGTAATCATGGATTGATTTGCCTTGTGACTTGTTCTCAATTGCCTCATATTGAATATTAGTTTTTACCTTGAGCCATGCCTCCCAAAGATAGTTCAGCTCGGAATAATTGAGGTTTGCCCCAAAAGGAGGATCAAGGAAAATATAGTCCACGGTATTATCGGGAAATAGTTGCAGGGTGGCGCTGCCATTTCCTACAAATTGACGATGCTTTATCGCAGCAAAGGATTCAGAAATAATTCCCAACTTTTGCTTGTTTAGCCCATCAAGTACATTTTTTTCAACCGGCATAGAGCCAACATACAAAGTCCCTGACTGATAACCCGTTAGCACAGGTTTAGTGCCACCTGACTTAAAAATCAGGCGTGTCATCTTTGTGCTGTGCGCAAGGTTGTATGAACTAATCCAGAACGCGAGACTTGGTTGGTGGGGTGAGTCACTAATTTTTTCCGTGAGCGCAGCCAAGACTGCCAAGTTTCGTTTTGTGTAGAAATGATGAACATGAGTTATACCTATCGGATCGTTACGTCTGGTTTCGGATCCTTCGATTAAGCGGTCTGATGGAAACCAGTAGTTGATGTTTTGCTCATCAACTTTTTTAATTAAGGCAAGATCAATACTATCTGGAGCCTTTTCAAACCTCTTTTTTCCGACACTGTAGTTGATTAATACAGGTACTTGCTTGGCCTGCTTGATCGTCGAATTCGAAGAGTTCTTTATTGTGTCGTCGAGCTTTGTAACAAAAGCTCTACCCATACTACGTTTGGTAAGATTTGCCGAACAATGGGGACAAGAAAATTCATCACGTACTTTCCCCACTTCTCTATCCACTGCGTTGTCCCAAAAGACGACCTCTCCAGCACATTGAGGGCAAGTATAAACATCCGACCAAATGGTGTAGTTGATCCGACCCTTCGTCGAGCCATCGCTATGAGTAGTTTCATACATCCAACCACATTCTGCTTCCACCTCGGCCAATATCCGCTTAACCTCGAGTTGAAACCCATAAACGTCGACGGTCGTGTTGTAGTTATAGGCTATAAACGTTGCAGCTGGCGAAAGGTCGTTAAGGATCGCGCGCCGTGCACCTAGTTTTGAAAATTCCTTCCAACTTGACCCGCTGCTTTCCTGATTTGATTCAAGAATCAATCCATCGGCAGCAACTTTGTAGCCGAGCGATTCAACCACTTCCTTGTCACCGCAAAGCTGTGCCGCTACACCAGTCATCCCCGTGCCGCAAAAACCATCAAACACCACATCTCCGGGTTTGGTGTAGTGAAGGATGTAGCGCATAATCGCCTTATGCGGCACTTTGGTATGATATGTGTGCGCATCATAAAAAATTCCGCTTCGTCCCTCGCTCACATCCGCCGCAAACGGCTCCTTGTTGTACGGAACGTTCGGGTCATAAGGCTTGCCGTAATGCTTGATGAAATCCTCGATGAAGGGATTCGGGCAAGCGGTGTAGTACGGCGGATCGGATAGGGCAAGAATGGCTTCATCCGTACCGATTGGGAATCCCTCAATCTTTCGAAACGCTGGGTCTTTCATCTTCTCGCGTAGCAAATTCAAGAAATGCTCGCGCCGTGCTTCATCGTTAGGGAACGTCTGTCCGAAACATTCAACCGGGTCAGATTTGGCATTTTGGATTCGGAACAAATCACTCATTTTTATCCTCTGACTTATTCGACTCTATTACGGCGTTCGCAGATTGCTTGATTACACAGCTTAAGTCATCGATAGACTTTCTCACCCGTGTCAGTTCCTCCACGACAGGGTGGTGTGGTGAGTTCGTGCCAAGATATGGACGCAAATCCACATTGGTCTTTTCGTTGTACATAGTCTTGCCATTTTTATATTCAGCCGACACTACGAATGTGAGTGGACAGAGCGTTGTATCGGCATCGCTGGCGAATATATTAAACCCCATACCGAGATCAAAAAGCAGCTCAGACATGGGTGGAAGGCAGTCTATTGGTTTCGTGAATGCTGAATGCTTTGCTAGATTCCGACCTTCAGCTCTTTCCCCAAACTGATAAAAGTCACGGTCAATGTGGAGAGTTAAGTTCTGCGCTGGGGTTCTGCCGTCATTTCTTACTAGCAGTTGAATCACTGGTGTACCCATGCGGATCTGAATGGCGACATGCACGTAAGGGCGGTTTTGATCTGACATTTGATCGCGCATAGCAACTACTGTGGCACGGTTGGCTCGCAGGATGAGAAAGGTGAGGCCAGCAAACACGGCTGTAAGTAGAAGATTTGCCAATGTTAGCCATTCGCTTAATCCTGCCTTACTTAATGCAGACACAGCTTCAGACATTTTTGGTTCCGTTTTTGGATAGCAGGGCGATGTATCCGCTTGCTTTGTCCATGGTTATCTATCCACTTTCGCCTGCTGGACGATCTGTTGGCCAGTGTGCGTCAGTCGGTAGCGCTGCTTGCTGCTGCGCGGCTTGTCTTGGATGGTCATTTCCACCAGGTCGTTATCCAGTGCGGGTTGCAGGTAGGTATCCGCAAAGTGCATGCGATCTTTCAAGCCCACAGCATCCATCAATTGCTGTCGCGTCATCTCGCCTGAGACATGAGCCAGCAAGTTCACGACTTGCGGGGTGACTTGCGGGGTGACTTGCGGGGTGATTTGTTCACTCGTTGTATCAGCTGTTACCGCAAAGCGCTGCCGCAACTGCTCCGGTGCCTGAAATTGTGTGTCGGACAAGGATTCCAGCAGTTTCTGTCCGACCAGATGATCGGCAATGGCCTTGGCTTGCTGGGTGGTGCTGATGCCCAGACCACGAATGTCGGTGAGGCTGATGCGCGGCATTTCCAACGCCAGTGCCAGAGCGTCGGCCTGCTCTGAAGTGAGGCTGGCTCCGATGGTCTGGCGGAATCGCTGCATGGCTTCCGTCACCAGCGGTTTGTTGAGCAGCACCAGCTCGAACTGTTTGCGCGCCTTGTCGTTGGTCAGGTGTGGCGGTGTGCGGCCCAGCTCGTGCCAGTTGCGGAAGATTGCGCGGATACCAGTGCCAGCTTGGTCGGAAAGTCCGATACGGCGAAAAGCCTTGACGATAGCCGGATTGCGAACTTCTTTCTCGGTGGGGTCGAGCAGCTCTGCCTCGGTGGCAAAGGCATCGCCGGGATTCCAGAAAATCGTGCGGTCGGTAAACAATTTGATAGAGGCTTTACGACCGTGATCGCCGTAATCCTGGTGGATCAGCAGGTTGATGGCGGCTTCGCGGAAGGCGACGTAATCGGGCGGATCATCATTACGGCGCAAGGTGGCGGGGTCGAGTGAGAACGGGTGCTCGGCGATGCGCATGTAGCGCGCCACCAGCCCTTGCCAGGTCTGGAAGATATTTTCTTCAAAGACGTAGCGATCATGCCAACGCTCTTCCGGCGACCAGCTATCGAACGCGGTGTCGATACGTTGGTAGTCGAGCACTGGGCGCGGCAGCAATTGACGCACATATTGAGAGCGCCCAAACAACAGCACACCGGCGCGTGTGGGCAGCAAACGCCCCTCTTGCTCGACGATAAAGTTCCAGTTCAGCAGGAACTGTGTCAGGTCGCTGAGTTCGCTGTGTTCGGGGTTGCGCCGGACAAACTGCGCCTGATACCAGCGCACGGTGTCTTCGTCGAAACAGCGTTCCACCGAAAGATCGGCGATGGCTTCGCTGTCGTAACGCTCCTGTGCGGCATCACGCAGAAAGCGTTCCATTTCGCTCTGGGTGCATTGTTCATCGCCAGCGCCGCGACGGATGTAGCTCTGCCGTGGGTCGCCCTTGAGATAAACAGGTTTTTCGAAGCGCTGATTTTCCGGGATGTGGAAAACCAGGACGTGCTTGCCTTCGATGTCGAAGCGCTGCTCGTCCACACGGATGATACGGTTGAGTTTGTTCCCACTACGAAGCGTGCTGAGAAAGTCGTTCAGCACCCGGTCGGGTTCTTCGACGCCGGTGATCTCAAGCTGGCCATTCTGCTCACTGATGCCAAACACCAGCCAGCCCCCTGCGGTATTGGCAAAGGCTGCAACTGTTTTGTAGGCATCGTCCGGCACGCTTCGTAGTGCTTTCTTGCATTCGAAGTCGTTCCATTCAAAGCCTTGCAGACGGGCGAGCAGATCGTCCTGATTCATACTTACTCCACCACAAACCGTAGCTTGCTGGCGTCTTTGCCCTTGCAGCGGTCATTGAGGAAGTTCTCGAAGCGTTTGCGTAGATCGTCCGGCGTGGCGGGTGAACCACCTTGCAGCAGCGCATTCTTGATGTCATTGCTGCTGACAGCGATTTTTTCCAGACCTGACAGGGCTTCCTGAACTGCACTGACAAAATCTGGTGTCACGGGATCAGGCAACTTTTTTGCTGCGACGAAGCTCTTGATCAGCTCGCGCGCCGAGGCTTTCAGTAAATCGAAATTGGCTTGGATAATTGGATCGTCCAAGTTGTCGAGCAGCGTTTGCTGCCATCCGTCAAGAAGTCGGTCCAGTTCCTCATCGAGCTGCTTGAGCACGTTAGCTGCGGGCAGCAAGTCGCCTTGCTCATTGGCTGGGCGGAAGTTGCAGTGTGGGCAATAGGGGCTGGCGCCCAGCTCTGATTCCACTAGCGAGGCACAGCTCTTGAGCTTGTCCAGTCTGTCATCAAACGTGGTGAGTTGACTGGTTGGCATCAGCGAAATTCCGGTCAAGGCACGCATGGCAATGATCCGTGAATCCTTGCGCAGTACGGACTTGGTCTTGTCTTCCGCCACGCCCAAACGTGCCTTGCTGTGCTGGGCAATGTAGGCGTTTATGTAATCCTTCTTGAGTTGCGCCAATGTTTGCCGGCACTCAGGCGCATGCTGCGCAGAGCGATCCAGCGCCAGCTTGTCGAGAATATCCTTGCGAGTGGCTTGTGCTTGTTTCACCCACAAGTGATCGCTGGTTAGCACCATTTCGGCTTGTGCAAGGTAGGAAGCTGTATTGCCCAGCTCTCCGACCAATTCCAGCAAACTTTCGACGACTGCCAGCACTTCGAGGTTTTTCTTCTGTGCGTCGATGTCGCCTGATCCAATGCGCAAGTTCTTGAGTCTGCCGACCGTGTTGTAGGGGGACAGTCCCTCGGTGAAGGTTTTGAGTAACTCCAGACGGCTGCGCCAGTCGCGGATTTCTTCCTCACGCAGTAGCGGCTGACTCCAAAAGGTAAGCCTGCCTTGCAGATCAGTATTAGCTCTGAGGATGCGGTGAACCAGTCCACCTACGGCATCCAACAGTTGTTTGACGGGTTCTTCGGAACCTTGAATAGCCAGTTGTGCCAGACCGGGCGACAAACCCAGCACTTCGAACAGCGAACGCAGAACAGCGACGTTGATTTCCTTCGGCGCTTCGACATGCTTGAACTGTTTGAGCTCCTCCAGTGAATGTTCGGCAAGCAGCGCGATTTTGCCCGAGTCGATTTTGTCGCCAGTGATTGAAAGCACGATGTCGCCGGAATACACAAGACCACCCAGCACGACGACAAGCAGATCGGGTTCCAAGCGGAAGCGCACCGGCGCGAAATACTCAACGTCGATTGCACCACTGAGCAGCTCGCTACGATTGAGTACCTGACCATGCCCTTTGGCTTTCAAACGATTCAGCACCTCTTGTGCGTACTTCGATCGCCCCAGATCAATGCGGTCACCATCCAACATCTCCAGCGCGTCCAGAACAGCCGTGGCATCTTTTGTGCGCGTGCCACCGGCCAGCGCCTTGAGTGCGTTGCTGAACAGTTGCTTGCGGTTCGTTTCGGTAACCAGTACAGAAAATGTTGGGTACTCGGGTGACTGTTCTGCGAATTGCGGATTGAGTGCCAGCCCAGAGACGACGTTGACCACATCGCGGAAGTTGATGCGTTCATCCTGTCCGAGACGTGCCTTGTCGCGCAGGGAAACGCCCTTGGTCCAGTCTTGCAGGGTTTTACTCTTGCCTTGATAGGTAACTTCAAAAGCGGTCATCTGCTTTTCTTGCAGCCATTTACTCATGTCGCGCAAGGCATCTTTGGCCTTATCCAAATAGATGGCCTTCGCCCCCCCGCTGGCAGTTGAGGCCAGATCCTGTGCTGCCGCAAAAAATGACAAGTGGTGTTTGATTGCCTCGTCCTTGCCTTTTAGTCGGAAGAACACCTCATCTGCTTTGCTTTCATCGTGGAAGCGCGGCGGCTCAAAGGGTTGGATGAAGTAAATGTAGAAATCCCGCTCGGGCTGAGCCGTTGGACGATCATTGGGTGCGCCGAAGAATAGGTAGCCATTACGCTCCACACGGCGATCTTGCCATTCAATGGGATATTGCCAAATCAAATGTCCGGGCACATAAGCCGCTTCGTCAGTGCGTTCCATCAAAATTTTGATGGCCCCAAAGTAGGCGCGATCCAACAAATCATCTGATAGTGCTTCGGCACGTTTTTCAATCTGGGCGTCGTAATCAACGTCTTTTTCCAGATCGAGAAAATACTGCTCGGTATCGGCTGCCTTGGAGATAAACTGGCCGTTCACGGTTTTGACGATTTCGCGCAGCGTGGTTTGTACCGCAGTGAGCAGGTCTTCTGCTGGAGACCCGCCCATATCCTCAATGCCTGGCTGAAACAGGCACAATGTATCGCGCAGCTCTTCGGCGGTGGGGCCAACAGGGACATAGATGTCGCCACCCGTCGTCAGTCGCTGTACCGACAGGCCGTTGATAATGCGTAGCGCCATCGGCTTGTAAGCCGGGCGAGTGAAAGCTTTTTGCACGCGTTCAGAGAGTACATCCGATACCTTGAGCACCGGGCCGATATTGGGATCGGCTCTCAGCACAGAGTTGGTCACTACCGTGTCCCAAAACTTGTCGTAGCCAATGAGACCGGGCCGGTCTGTAGGTACCTCATCTTTTAGAATGGCTTGAATCTGGTCACGAAGGGTGACCAAGGCACCGCGTTTTTCAGTGAAGACCAGTCGCTCGAAAGTACCGATGTATTCCGGGTGGACGGGGAACAGCCGGACGTATTCATCCATTCGTTCGTTCATTGAACTGTAAAACTTGGCAAATGGGGTGAGATAGGAACGAATCTTGTCCTGTTGGTCCGCCGATTTTTTCAGGAGACGCTCGGCCACTACAAAGCTTACGTCCTGACGCGCCAGAAGCACTTGAGTGAAGCGATCCTTCACGCGACGGAGGCTATCTGCCACATGCTGGAAACGGCTGCTGTCGAAGATGGCTTCCTGCACACCGGCCACAAAGCGGAAGCGCAAGTGTTTGGCGACCTCGCCAATCTCGCGCAGGAAGGACAAGTCCAGAACCAGATCGTGATCCCTGCGCGAGCGCAGGAATTCGAGGAACTCATCGACCACAAGCAAGACGCCGTGATTGGGGTGAACTTCGGCAAAAACCGCCATCATTTCCTCGAAGGCTTCCTTGTTGTTGACGACTTTGTCAGCAGGTGGAAAGGTGTAGCTGACGCCGTGCTTCTCCAGAAATAATTCAATTTGCTGGGTAACGATGTCGCGTAACGACATCTGGCTGGAAATTTCAATACGGTGAACCTTGAACTTGCCTGCAATTGCGCTGGCAGATCCAACCACTTGTGGGTGGCGGATCATGGGTACATAGGCCGCGTCTTCGGCCACCAGTGAGAGTACCGACATCAAATGCGATTTACCCGTACCGTAGTTACCGACCACAAGTATGCCCTTGTGATCGACCGACTCATCAAAGGCGAGCTGAGGAATAATTTGCTTGGCGATGCGCTCAGCCATGTCGTCCGAAATTACATAGGTCGCGACAAGTTTTTTTGCTTCGTCTGGCCTGTTAGCATCGAGTAGCTGAATGACCGATTCAATCGGTTCGAATTGGATTAGATCCCCGTAGCGCATGCGTTCCTCGCTTTACTATTTATTGTTGAAGTTCAAATGGAACAAAGCCGTCTATTGGGTAGTCCTGATGTTCTGCGTGCCCCATTTCTGCATACGATAGCCGACCGCTGTACAACTCCCCCGGCCAAACCGCCACCACACGCTTGGCATGCGCGTATCGCTTCAAAAGGTCAAGCGGGTCTAGTTGCAACGACCGGTCAAATAAAAGTTCGATATTATCGACCAGAAGAATCCCGTCCTTTGCCTGTTGATCAGCGAGTTCACGCAAAATTGTATTCGCGTGCAGATGGCGCTGCTTCTGAGGAATTGCCGAGAGTCGACTCCCCAGCTCTAAGCCGATATTCAATACGCTGATATTTCTATGCTTCCCAAATGCGCTCAATAGCGATGTCTTGCCTACCCCGGGTGCCCCAATGAGCAGGATGAGCTTGACTTGCAGAGCCCCGACATCGCCAACCAAGAGATCGAGTTTTCTGAGCATACGAAGTCAAATTTCCAAAGGCTGAAGGCTAACACAGCACTGTGGATAATACGATATGCCAGAAGGCATAGATATTTTGGCAAAAACCGGAAACTGCCCGTGAAAAACTTTCTGTTTTATGTTTGTGGTAGGCGAGTTGTCTGTCGGTAGCCAGGTTGCACAATTCTTTGACGGTCTTCAAATGGCACGGTCATGCCTACGAATCATGCTGATTGGCTTGTAGAGCAGAAATGTAGCGCGGTGGCAGTAGGTAGCGTTCAATGTCTTCGTGACGCATGATCAAATCATTGATAACGGCATATTCGCACGACAACATCGATAATGTTATTGCGTAATTTATATGTTGCAAGGCAGGCAATTGCCCCGACTATTGCCCCTTCATGCCCCCAGCGCCATCACATAAGGTCGTATCAGGCTGAAGGCGAGCACCCTCCAGTCAAATCCTTTTCTGCAAATTACTCACCCACAACCAGATTGCCATCCCAACCAAAGCGATGGCGGCAGGCGCCACTATCGTCGGAACGGCGACCGGCACGACAATCCAGAATGCGACACCAAACATTACCGCCATGCCAACCAATACGCCGAATCTGTGCCGTATCGGGCTTTGCGCAGAAAACCGGTGCGTGCGGATCATGCGCGTCGAATATCCGTCGGCTGCGATTGCCATGATCAGCGGCATGAGGATGAACCAGAACAGCAACAGCAGATTCACACGGTAAACAATGAGAGCGCCCCATAACCACGTGGCCATAATCCTGTCTTGCAGCCACCCTTTCATGGCGTCAGGCGTGGTCATCGTTCCATTTATTGCTGTTGATACATCCTTGATCTGATTGGCGCTTACTGAAAGCGTTTTGGAAAACACCCACATATCGGCTTGATCTCCGGATAGCTGCGTGACAAATGATCGTTCCGCGCTTATCGTTGCCAGCAGGTATTTTGGGCTGATGGTCATCCAGATGCCGATTGCTGTGACAAAGACAATGACCGTCCAGAACGATGTCCAGCTACCCCGCTCTTTTTGTCCTTTCGCCATCGCAACCTCTCAAGCCGTAAAAATATTTTTAGATATTTTTAGATGTTTTTAGATGTTGTACCGCGAGTAGTTTTATTGCACCATCCGACACCCCCCCGCGTCAGAATAGTTGTCGCTCCGATAGGATCTTGAACTTGGGGGCGATAAGGATGAAATATGGCACGGTACGGAGAAGCATTCAGAAACAGAGTGGTGGCACGGTTGTTGCCGCCGGAGAGCGCGAATGTTGGCGTAGTCGCGAAAGAGATAGGAGTGTCAGTGCAGACATTGGAACGATGGCGTGAAGATGTGCAGTCCATGCCCGCCCGAGGGCGGGCATGGACTGCGGGCGCGCGGCTCGAAGCGGTAATCGCCGCGGCGGCGATGGGCGAAGCCGACAAAAGCGCGTGGTGTCGCGAGCACGGCATATACCCGACCGAACTGGACAAGTGGCGATCGAGCGCCACCACGGCACTGGCCGAGCCCGAGGAAGCTCGCGCCAGCCCGCAGTCCACGCGGCAAGACAAGAAGCGCATCAAGGAACTCGAACGCGAGCTGCTGCG
>Ga0210011_1003440_pt1 | contig 12136 bp, 8 predicted proteins | sample CryGeymeta201502_FD_183972 | JGI IMG/M metagenome (GOLD analysis project Ga0210011, IMG submission 183972) | Groundwater microbial communities from Crystal Geyser aquifers in Utah, USA - Crystal Geyser metaG 2015-02 (SPAdes) (version 2) | ecosystem: Environmental > Aquatic > Deep subsurface >...
CAGTTTGAAATACAATATTTGACCAGAAATCTATCATTTTGGGTAAATGATGTGTCCAATCTAATTGGGCTACATCATTAAAGATATAATTCAAGCGTTCGTTTTGTTGAACGCGTTCATAAAAAGTATGAACGAGTAGTTCAATATCTTTCTCTGATGAAATATCGTGCTTTTCTTGGAGTTGCATTTTTAAATTGCAAATTTAGAATAGGGTTGTTTAGGTAAAGGTAATAAATAGTAGTTCAAGTTACTAATTAAAATTTAATATGGTAGCATAGATTGATGAAACCGAAAACCGCCTAGAAAACATGATTGATTATAAATTCAAGAATATAAAGGTTTTTATTTTTTTCTAATTTATTAATATTGTTAAGCTTACAAATCTCATACTACTTCTAATGACGGATTTGAGTTAAAACTATACATTGATTCGGAGCTGAATTGTTCATTTTAATCCGAAAGCTCAATTAGGCTGAACTGAGATTCTTAATTACCAGAGTTCGGGATAAGAACTAAGTATGAAAACAGGTAAAACGTTTCAGCAGTTTTTCCTATTCGATGCTAAAAATATGGCTACAATCCTAGTTCTGAACTCAGATTAATAGCTCAAATTCGTACTTGAAACTTTAGTTTAGTTTCAAAATTACAACATGCTAAATATTGCTTAAAAATCTCATAATGATCAAATTCGCAATACATAGTGTTAAGTTCACACTTATAATTTACGCCGAGATCTAGTGTCAGTGCACGAGACAAGTTCTCCTAAGATTGTATCTTAAGCCAAGTGTGTTTGCAGTTTATTGAAATGGGCAATAGAAGATCCTAAATAATCCCCAGATCATAAACGAACACCGAAAGTTGCGTTAATAGTACTTCAATAAGAATAGATTGGGTTTACCATTCAATCTTTTTAGTCTGAGTTTCATTAACATTTTAGAGATGAAAATTGTAGAAATAGCTGTTACAATACAGAGTTTAAATCAAAAAAATAGATTTAGGCTGATTTTAATCCGAGTTTTACATTTCTGCGCAAAGTTAGAAAAGCAAAAATAGCAGTTATTGAAAACCGAAATGCCAAAGCTCCAATGGTTTTGGTTTCATATAATCCGCCATTAAAAACATGAAGGGCAAAGAATAAACTAGAAATGATTAGCACAAAAAGTGCAATCCACAAAGGTGTAGCTGACCATAATTTGTCTTTGTAAATACCAATTGCACTCATCAAATAGAGAAAACCACAAATTAAATTAGCATAGGTTACGGAAGAAACGAAATTTCCTTGACTTGCTCGAACTCCAAAAACGTCGAAAACCAAACCTATTGATAAATAAAGAGTGATTAACGTAAATAAGCTCAGAAAAAGCAGGAGAATAAGCTTGGGTAGATTTTTCATGGATCCTCATTAAAATGATGAAAAGTTTTTGAAAACATTATTTATTAAAAAAAAAAGTCAACAAAGTCTTATTAAATTAATTATATCGACTTCAAAAAGCTAGCTTATTTCATAAACGTAAATCGTTTTAATACTTGCTGATTTCCATTGAATCGCATTCTTACAAAATAGAGTCCACTTGCTACATTTTCATTCATTGTTAAATGGAAATTCGTAGATCCTTCACTAATCGTCAATTGACCTGATTGTACTTTTTTCCCAATACTTGAATAGACTTCCCATTGCATTAAACCTGCTTTATTGGCTTGAATACTAAAGTTTGTACTTGGATTAAATGGATTTGGGAAAGCTTCACTAACAGTAAATGAACTTGGTAATTCAAGTCGCTCATTAGAAGTGGTAGATTTCTTTTTGAATTTTATTCCATGTTGTGTGTTTGAAATCGACTTGCTTTTTAACACTTTTTTTGAGGCAAAATCTGAAACTACTTCCGATTCATTTAGATTACTTTGCGATGATGACGAAACGGTAAATTCTAGGTTGTTTTTTGTTAAATGGTATTCTTGATTATTCCAAACCCAGTAGGCATCAAGTTCTGTTAAGGACGAGATTTGAGATTCAATTTGGACTTTTCCATCAAACTCTGATAAATAAACAGGAATAAAGAGTTCATCTCCGATAAAATTTTCTGATATACATTGGTTTTGATAGGCATTTCCATCAATATCGCTACTATAAACTTGAATAGTTGACGAATTTAATGGTTCAAGATAAAAAGCATCGTATTTATCATAAGACTCGAGAGACGTTTCATTAAAACGAATTCGACTTTCAGCTATTGATGATTTAGAAAATGCTTTAATGTTGATTTCAGGGAATGTTCTTTCTTTTCGTAATGGCGCTTCTTGTTCTGTTTGAACAGTATTTCGTTCAATTAGAGCAGCCGTTTCTGAACTTGCAATTTCATCCGATTTTACCCAGAAAGCTTGAAATGGAGAAATACTTGCATTTTCACCACTCGCAAGTGTTGAATAACTATTATTATCGGCACTCCATATATATACGTTTTGATTTAGACTTAAACCACTTTCACTTTCTAAGTAAGTAAGCAAATCGGTAACGGAAATGGGTCTGTCAAAAGGATTTTGCAATAAATTCCAGCCTTCGTTTGAGTCATTAGATAAATTGGTATTTAAATCTGGCGCATGTAATTGAAAGGTCGCGGATGTTGGAATAGTTCCGTTTGAAATCGTAGTAGATTTTGGGAAATTACCTTGAATTCCAGAAGTAAGTGGGTCATCATCTTGGAAAAAATAAATGATATGACCTTTGTGGTTAGTCGCTGATTCAGAGGCATTAGTAATACTTTCAAAACTGGCGCTTGAAGTATTCCACTCATAAATTGTACTTGAAACAGTTGAATTATCAGAACCTGTAAATCCTTGTGTCCAAAAGGAATCGTAAGCGTCTGCATAAGATATTCCAAACGGTAAACCTGCCATTCTCCAGCCAGAGGAAGCTCCAGCATAATTCACAGAAATGCCATCACCAGCAAAAAAACTAAGATAAACAAGCGATGAATCGTCTGTAAATGGATTCCGATTTCCTTGCCAAACTTCGACTTTATCGTTTCTTTCCGATTCTTGAGTACTTACTGCATCTAATTTGTGCCATTCATATAAAGTGGCTTTCATTCCATCAAAAAAACTTTGATTATCTACTTGAGCTAACATATTAGCATTGTCTTTATACATAGCATAGAAATAGAAAATAGCTCTAGCAACATCTCCTTTAGTTGAATCTCTAGGTTCAAAGCCTGTATTCGATTTGTATTTTGAATATAAATATTGGTCTTGAGTTGCTGGAGCACTTGTCAAGCGATCTGAACCGAGATACCAATAGGTCACTTCGTTTTCTGGAATATTCATAAATGGATAATTACTTCTATCGCCATTTGCTTGAACTTTTGCAGCATATAAATGGTGTAAATCGAAAACCATTGGTGATGCTTCAGAAAATTTTGATTGGGGCCAAAGATGTTCAGCGTTTATACCAACACCTCCTTGGTAAACTTGAGTTGACGCAGTTGTGGCGCTTGAAGAGTCATAAGTAGCCGTAAAACCAGTGTAAAGACCATAAACTTGATCTCCCGAAATATCTACTTTAGAGTATAAATATTGACGAGAGTTATCATAAGATTTGCCTGAGGAATTTGTGTAATAATAATAATCGCGCAGATAATTGATTAAAAAAGACCCTTTTAATTGCACGGTTCCGCTTGGATCTACAAAAGTACCTGCTTGTGAGGGATTGGAAGGAATTCCTGGTTGCGCAAACAGACTATTTGATTTTAAAAGAATAAAAAGTAGAATAAACCAATAGATTTTCATAACACACGCATAAAGGTTCGGATTTCAATAAGCCATTTTAATGCATTAATGTAAATCAAAAAAAGCAAATCTAAAAAGTGGAAAATGTTGAACAAAAAAAAGTAGAAATGAGCTTTTGCTTTCAGTTAATGAAATAAATGACAGGTCAACTCAATTCTTTTAATAAGAATTTATTAAGAGGAAAAATATTGTGTTGCAAAGTATAATATTATCAATAAGATAAAAGATTAACTTGAATGTGCTAAATATTCGGCTAAGTACTTAAATTTTATAGCTAAAAATAGTCTATTTGCTGATTTGGGATTAATTTTCTAAAATAGAGTTACTATATAACAAAGCATTTGGAACGGATTATAATGTAGAAACGATTTGTTTGAAGTTAAACTGAAAAAGTGCTAAGTATTGATTATTAAGCTATTATGTTGATGTATTTTTGCTAGAGATTTGATTTTTAATGGATTCACGTTAATTGTAAAGCCCCAAAATGAATAAATAAAAAGCGTAATTAACTGTACTAATTACCTATAAATAAATCAAAATCAGAACTATTACGATAAAGGGCTATCGTTTCTTTCTTGAGACTCAGCTAGATCTTGAATACTTGTATCTGCAAATGCACCATTTATATCATCTCGAATTGGAGCCCATTTATAATGAAAAGCACAAGGAGTTTCAATAGTACAGGTTGGAATTCCAAGAGCGCAGGTTTCAAATAAATCGTCTCCATCAAAAATGTCTACAATCTCTTTCATGCTAATGTCTTTAGCCTTTTTGCGCAATTGAAGACCTCCATTAGTACCTTTGGTTGAGGTTAAAATTCCTTTTTGCGTAAGAGATTGAAGGATTTTAGTAAGATAAGCGGGTCCAATATGTAATAATGAGTTCAGTTTAGCAACAGTAATCGGGCGCCCTGTTTTATTGAGCGCCAAAATGATTAAAGCACGAGTTGCAATTTGGCAAGATTTTGAAGTGATCATATCGAGATAGTAATTGAAGAATAGTTAATAATAAACAAAATATTTTTTTAATTGGTGATATCAAAAGGTTAAAATGTTAATTCGCTTATTAAGCATTTAATTTTAAAATAATAAGTGTTCAAGGTGTTCAAAATTGAAAAATGAATAGCACAAAACTGTTATAAAATCACACAAAATCGAACTTAATTGAAGTAGAAATAGGCATATATGGCAATGGAATTACGAATAGAGATGTCAATATTAACTTCATTTTGTAAAAATGAGCAAATAGATGATCTTATTTGTAAAAAATATAAATAGATAATGTTATTTGCTAAATTGCAAATTTTTTTATATGTCATTAATAAATAGTTACATAAAAACAATAAAGCATATTTACAGTGCGAGGAAAAATGTAAAAAAACGAAATATTATAAGATATTAGACTCTTAATTATTTTATTCACTTGTTTCTTAATTAGGACTCTTTTATCTTTAATCAAGTCAAAAGAAACAAACCTGTAACGGAGAAGAAAATGAAACTCCTTCTAATTTTAATCACTTTCCTTTTTAGTTCAAGCAAGCTTGAAAGAGCAATTTTAGTAACAGACGGTGTAAATACAATTACTGTAAAAGGAACATCAACAATGCATGATTGGGCAATGACAAGCACAGATATAAAAGCCGAATCTGAAATTTTAATCAATGGAAATGATGTTCAAATCATGAATTTTAGTGGTATTCTTGATGCCAACTCTTTAAAAAGTGGGCATAAAACAATGGACAAAAATGCCTATAAAACACTAAAAACAAACGATTTCCCAACAATTTCATTCGATTTTAAGAGGTTAGAATCGAAAGATCCCGAAACGGCTACAGTTAAAGCTATTTTTTCGGTAACAATTGCTGGAGTTACAAAAGAATTATCAGTAAACGCACTTGTTAATCCTATTGGAGAAGACGGTGTAACTATAAACGGTACTCATAATTTGAAAATGTCAGATTTTGGTATCAAACCTCCTTCATTTATGCTTGGCGCGTTAAAAGTTGGTGATGATTTAGTGGTTGAGTTCACGCTTAATCTAAAAGTATCACAACGCGAAATAGCCGGTTAACCTCAAAAAAGTAATCATTATTAAAGAATAAATTACAAAGGCTTATAGGTATTCCTATGAAAAATTCCCTGAAAACTTTACTTACACTCGTACTTATTACGATAACAACTCTCGCATACGCTCAACAACCTCAGCTCGATAACTACCGCGACCCAGGTCAAAAAGGTTTAAATGTATTTGAAACACCAAAAGGCGAATTAGCTCCTTACGAAGGTTTAAAAGTTAGAGTCGGTGGAGATTTTGCATTACAATTCCAAGGTTTAAGCCAAGAAAACAAATTAAATAATTTTGTTGATATGGAAAGCAACTTGAACTTACCTTCAGCTAACTTAAATATTGACGTTCAATTATATCGTGGTGTTCGTATGCACCTTAGAACATATTTGTCTTCACGTCACCACAACGAATCTTGGGTAAAAGGTGGATAAATACAAATCGATGCTCTTGATTTCATTCAAGAAAGTTTCTTAGATAACGTAATGCAATATGTTACTTTAAGAGCAGGTATGGACGATGTAAACTTTGGTGATGCTCATTTCAAAAGAACAGACAATGCTAAAGCAATCTACAATCCACTAGTAGGTAACTTCATCATGGATTCTTTCTCTACAGAACCCTTTATGGAAGCAAATGTTCAATACAATGGTATCTTAGGTGTACTTGGTGTATCTAATGGTAAATTAAACCAAACAACTGTAACTAAAGATGGTGTGGATAACACTCTTTCTTACTATGCTAAAGTTGGATTTGACAAACAATTAAACGAAGACTTAAGAGTTCGTGTAACTGGTTCTATTTATACAAACTCTGGTAAATCTACTGGTGGCTATTTATATGGTGGCGACCGTGCAGGTGACCGTTACTACAACGTTGGTATAACAACCGTAGAAGCTGATGCAGGTGTAAATTTTGTATCCGCAAGAGCAAACGCACGTTTTAACTCTGGTTTCAAAGAACGTACAGCAATGCAATTTGCAGGTTTTGTAAAATTCAGAGGTATTGAGTCTTTCACATTATTCGATTTAGATAGCAATAGCAAAGATGCTGGCGAGGGTAGCTATACTCAAATAGCTGAAGAATTAGTTTACAGATTAGGTTCAAAAGAAAATTACTTCTTAGCAGCTCGTTATAATACAGTATCGGGAAATAAAACTTCTGATGCAAAAGACCAAACAATCACAAGAATTAACTTCGGCGGTGGCTGGTTCATGACTGAAAACGTTGTAACTAAAATTGAATATGTAACACAATCATGGGCTGGTGATGGATTTGCAACTTCAAAATGGGAAGGCGCAAAATTCAGCGGTATTATGATTGAAGCAATAATTGGTTTCTAATTAAATTCTCTCTTCTCATAATTGTGAGCCCGGCAGAAATGTCGGGCTTTTTTTATGCTAAAAATTTAGCTACTAGTTTACCAATTACTTCGATTCTGATAGTAGAAACTTGAATTCAGACGGAACCATTTTTTTGAAACGTTGTAATCTAGCATTCCTATTTTAAATAATCTCCCTAAAATCAGATAGGAATTCCAAAAAGTAGTTTTGAGCAAAATATTCGGCGAATTTGCGGGTTTGGGTAGGATGTAAACGGGAAAAACGACTTTATGGAATGAAATCAGCTACTTAGAGTACAATTTTAGGATTAGAAACAAATTCAAATTCAAATTAAAAAGTATTTTGAAGTTCATATGTGAATCAGTTAGTATCAGTAAAAAAAATTCTGTTTTGAATTTATGTTAATTTTAACCGATTTATAGACTATACTCGTTATTAATAATAACAAAAAGATTTGAGAAATAAATTCAAATTCTAAGTGAAAATAATTAGTTCACTTGCCTTTTTTAGAATCGTGGATTCTTTACTTTTGAATGGTCGTCTTAATCAATGAAACGATGTTGTAATTTTTAATTATTTAGGTAAACACATACTATGGGTTATTCAAACAAAAAAAGTCAAAAAAGCAGAAGTTTAGTAAGTGTGCTATTACTGATTTTAGCGTGTGGAATCTTGTCTTCTTGTTCAACAGACAGTAAAAAAGCAGACTCTACTACAAATGACAAAAAGATTTCAAATCTAGTTGATAGTTATACGCAAGGGATTTTATCGAAAAAAACGCCAATTAAAGTTCGACTTCTTGCTGATATTCCAATTGAAAATCAGCTAACTGATTATTCTTTTTTTAGTGTTGAACCGTCTGTTAAAGGAAGAATTAGCTGGATTGATCAACGTAGTTTTGTTTTTACTCCTGAAACTGAATTCAAAAATGGAACCGATTATAATTTTTCATTCAATCTTGATAAGCTTTTTAAAGAGTCGTCGAGTGAAGCTAAGAAACTAAATTTTTCAGTAAAAATTGTTGATTTATCTATGCAGGTAAGTGTTGGAGCGTTGCAATTACAGGAGAATAGTGAAAAATATAAAGTTACCGGTGTAATTAGTAGTTCCGATGAACTAGACGAAGTAAGTGTTTCAAGTCTTATTGAAGCTTCTATCTCAGGAGTTAAATTGCAGGTTAAGTATGAGTCGAAGGGTTTTGGTAAGATGGTCTTTTCCATTGAAGAAATCACAAGAGAAGACGATGATAAACAGCTTCAAATTAAATGGCATGGTTCTGCAATTGGATTTAAAGGCGAAGGTTCTGAAACGGTAAGTATTCCTTCAAAAAATGAATTTCTGATTACAAAAGCAGAATTTGAAAACCAAGGAGTTACAAGAATTAAGGTCATTTTCTCAGAAAACTTAGCTAAAGATCAGCAGTTTATAGGCAAAATTAAGTTAAATGATTCGGATAATCTCCGTTTCGAAACGGTAGCAAATTTTCTCTATGTTTATCCACGTTTTTCAATTGAAGGTGGAACCAATTTAAGTTTACGAGTTGAAAAAGAAATTAAAAGTGAAAAGAAATATGAGTTAAGAGCGCCTTTCTCTAAAGTTTTTCAATTCGCAGAAGAGTTACCAAAAGTAGAATTTCTTGGTGATGGTGTTATTTTACCCCGTTCTGGAAAACTCTTAGTTCCTTTTAAAGCAATTGGACTCAGAGCGGTTGATATTCGTATCTACAAAATATTTGAAAAAAATATCCCTCAATTTTTGCAAGTTAATTCAACTATGACTTCGGGTGAACAATTACATAGAGTTAGTAAATTTATTAAAGGGAAACGAGTCGATTTAGCCATTCTTGGAGATGTATCTTCAGCTATGTGGAATTCTTATGTTGTTGATATTAAAGATATTATAAAAACAGAACCGGGCGCGGTTTATAGACTTGAATTAAGTTTTACGATGAAATACGTTTTATCATCTTGTGTAAATTCAGAAGAAAACTTAGATGATGAAAGTTCAGATTTAAGTAGCTCAATGAACTCAGCTAAATCAGAAGTAAGTTATTGGGATTCTTACGACGATTCGTATTATCCTGATGGGTACGATTGGAGAGAAAGAAATAATCCATGTAACATTTCCTATTACACGAAAGATAAACGCCGCTACAAAAATGTACTTGCTTCCGATATTGGAATCATTGCCAAATCGACGGGTGAAAATGCCTTTGTAGTAAATGTAACAGATTTAAATACGGCTCAGCCAATTGCAGATGCTCAAATTGATGTGTTAAATTTTCCGCTTGAAAAAATATTGACTACTAAAACTCAAGCTAACGGTTCAGTATTAATTCAAACCAATGAAAAGGCTTGGTTAATTAAGGTTTCATACAAAGAACAAGCCGGTTACCTTACGTTAAACAATTCGAATTTATCCTCGAGTTCTTTTCCTATTTCAGGTAAAACCGTTCAAAATGGAGTGAAAGGATTTTTATATACCGAACGTGGAGTTAGAAGACCTGGAGATTCCTTATATATTGGATTTATTCTAGAGGCTGAAAAAAAAGATTTCCCAGAAAATCATCCTGTTTTATTTGAATTGAGTGATTCAAGACAGCAATTAGTTGAACGTACTGCCATTACAAAATCGGTAAATGGAATGTATCTGTTCAAAACGAAAACCTCCATTCAAGCTCCAACTGGTCATTATACGGTAACGGCAAGAGTTGGTGGACAATCGTTTACCAAAACAGTTCCCATTGAAACAGTAAAACCAAACCGTTTGAAAATTCAATTAAAAACGGATCCTGAAGAAGCGAATTATCAAACAAAAACCCTAAGTGGAACGATTTCATCACAATGGCTGCATGGCGCAAAAGCAACTGGGCTTGAGGCTGAAATTTCTGGTTCATTTACGAATGTGCCGTTTGTTTCTCCGAACTTTGCAGATTATTCGTTCACTGATTTAACGAGAGAATTACAGGATTCAGAATTAAAAACTGTAGATGTTGAGCTCAATAGCGAAGGTGAAGCCAACATAAATGTACCTTTTACTCCGATTAAACAAGCGCCAGGAAGACTGAAATTACATTTTGATACTAAAGTTTTTGAGAAGTCTGGTGACTTTAGCGTGATGTCATTTTCTACTTGGTATCATCCTTATAAAGCCTATGTTGGCGTAAGCATTCCGAGTGGTGATAAACGAAATATGCTACTCACCGATAAAAAACACCCATTACAATTCGTAGTTTTAAAACCTGATGGAAAGCCACTTAAAGGACAAAGAGTATCTTACAAAGTGTACAAATTGAAATGGCGTTGGTGGTTTGAACAATCTCAAGAAAAAGTTAGCGATTATTTCTCACGGGAATCTGTAGAACCTGTTCAGGCAGAAAAAACGGTCATGACAGACGAAAATGGAATGGCAACAGGAGATTTTCAAATCAATTATCCTGATTGGGGACGTTATTTAGTAAAAGTAAAACATGAAGACGGCGGTCATGAAAGCAGCAAAATTGTCTATGTAGATTGGCCAGGTTATGCAGGTCGAGGTAGAGATACAAAAGATGGCGGCGCAAATATCATTCAACTTTCAACAGAAAAAGAAAATTATACGATTGGCTCAAAAGTAAACGTCTTTATTCCTGCGCCAAAAGGCTCAAATGTGTTAATCAGTATTGAAAAAGCGGACAAAGTTTTGCGCCAAGAATGGATTCCAGGAAATGGCGAGCAAACTTTTTTTGAGTTTGAAGCTGATCGAAACATGATACCAAATGTTTTTATTCATGCTCATGTCATTCAAGCTTTCGAACGAAGAGAAGAATCCTTGCCGATTCGACAATATGGCGTTCAGAAACTTGGAATTGATGATGCACTTTCTCGTTTGTATCCAATAATTGAGTCTGCAGAAAAATTTGAACCGAGTTCAAAAGCAGTAATTAGTGTGAAGGAAAAAACCGGAGTTCCATTCACGTATACCTTAGCTTTGGTGGAAGACGGTTTGCTCGATTTAACGAATTTTAAAACGCCAGATCCACATACTTCATTTTTTGCACACGAAGCCTTACGAGTAAAAACCTGGGATTTATTCGACCTCGTAAGTGATTCCTATTTAGCCAATTCAACAAAAGTAATAAGCCTTGGTGGTGACGAAAGTTTAGCGGATGTTAAAAACCTAACAAAAGTAAATCGGTTTGATGCCGTAGTTAAGGTTTTAGGCCCTTTTACTTTAGAAAAAGGACAGACAAATAAACACGAAATTTTGCTGCCAAATTATGTAGGCTCTGTTCGTGCAATGATTGTTGCTTCAAATGATAAAAAATATGGTTATGGAGAAAAGACGATTCCTGTAAAAAAAGACTTAATGATTTTGGCAACTGCGCCAAGAGAAGTAGCAACAAATGAGCGATTTACTATTCCGATAACTGTTTTTTCGAGCGATGATAAAGCAAAAACAGTTTCTGTTCGAATCACAACAAGCTGAGCCTTAAAAATTAAAGGCGAAGAAGTAAAAGAAATGCAATTTTCAACTTCCGGCGACCAAACTGCTTTTTTTGAGTGTGAAACCAATTCCGTTTTTGGAGCTTCAAAAATAACAGTTGAAGCAAGTTCAGGCAATCAAAAAGCGTATAATGAAATTGAACTTTGGGTAAATGATGGTTTAATGGATGTTATTGAAGTAAAAGATACTGTTCTTGCAACGGGTAAAACACTGAATTGGAATTTATTGAGTTTGGGAATTCCTGGTACAAATTCGGTTCGTGTTTCAGCATCGAGTTTTAGCACGATTCGTTTAGAGCATCGCTTAGATGGTCTCATTCAGTATCCTCACGGCTGTTTAGAGCAGACGACTTCAAAGCTTTTAGCTCAGTTATTCATCGGAGATCTTAAAGTGCTCAGCCAATCTGAATCAGATCAAATTCAAAAAAATATAAATTTAGGATTGAATCGTTTGAGTTCATT
>Ga0210011_1003456_pt1 | contig 12087 bp, 12 predicted proteins | sample CryGeymeta201502_FD_183972 | JGI IMG/M metagenome (GOLD analysis project Ga0210011, IMG submission 183972) | Groundwater microbial communities from Crystal Geyser aquifers in Utah, USA - Crystal Geyser metaG 2015-02 (SPAdes) (version 2) | ecosystem: Environmental > Aquatic > Deep subsurface >...
CTCTCTTCTTCTTTCTCTCTCTCTCTCTTGTTCTTTAATTTTTTTTTTGAAAGAAAGAGGGGAAGAGAACAAGAGACAAAAGGAACAAGAGGCAAACATCATGGGTGTGGGGTGTGCGTAGGAAATAACATTCCATATAGGAATAAACAGCCGTCCCCTGAAGAGCTTTTCTAATCCGCTCCGTTGAATTGTTGAACGAAGCGACTGCCCGACGAAGAGCCTGCCCGCATATCTCTTTCTCTTCCCCTCTTTTTCTTATCATAAAGACGTCGTCCCGCCGTCTCGTCGTCTCGCCGTCTATCAGACCCCGGCCCTTCCCCGCGCCCTTCTTCCACTCCCATAGTTTCCTCTCCACATAGCCCGTCGCTCGCATATCTCTGTGGCCCTGGAAAGCATGGAGTCCCGCCTAGCCGAATGCCCGCATATCTATCGGGAAGGGATAGAGGAAAAGGCAAAAAAAAGCCCCGATCATCTAAGTCGAGGCTTTCTTCGGTTGGTTCTCCGGTTAGGTGCCTATCTCTTTTCTATCCCTTCAGCTGCGCTTCTAGCTGCGCAATCAAGGCTTGTAACTTGTCTTTATCCATCTTAGCCGCGACCTTAAACACGTCCACTGGCCCTGCCGGGGCGCGCTCAAAGAGGTCTGTGACCATTACCTCGTTCACGTCGTTTTGCGCCATTTCCTGCAGGGCTTTCTCCCCCTGCTTTCTAGCCCTAGCGGCGAACTTGACCCTTAGGGCGGCTAACAGCAATTCGTTAACCTGTCCCTCTGTCACGCCCGTGAAATCAAACTCCACAACTATCTCGTGCTTGACTCCGTGCTGATCTACCCGTACTCCCATCTTATCAGTTAACTTTTTTCCCATGGTTATCTCCTTATTATCAATCCTGTCTGTTCCCCCGCGCGCAGGCGTTCCCGCGGCGAGCCGACAATAAGGCACCTAACCTTCAACCCACCATATTCAATTGTCAAAGATCACAACAACATTATACCATAATCGGTTGTTTTCATGGGAAAGAGCCAGCCTATGTTGACCGGGGGGTACCTTGGGGGATTTTGAGCGGGCTGTTATATACTGTGCCACAAAAAGGAAATTTGTGAAGTTTGAACGAATCCCACAATTCCTTCCTCTACGTATAGCCGAGACCTCTTTGTTTGCCTCGCTTCGGCGATTCTTCTTCGGCGAGACTAGCTTCGTTGAAATCCGCTTCGTTGAATAAATTAACAGAGCGGTTCCTTTCCTTAGGAGGGAGCAAGTCTCTGAAGGCGCCTCGTCTCTGTTCAGGACTCCATCTATCGGCGCTACCCAGAAGGCTTGTCTGTATTCCTGGTAGTCTCTCTGTTGTGGATTGACTTCTACGGATCCCCGTGATATAAGGGGACTATACGATGTTACTTGGCCTGGAGGTTCTCCTCTCCGAGGTCTTCCGGCTGTTAGGGGATTTGGCATGGTTAGAGATTATGAGGTCGAGAGGAGTGGGGAAGATAGGCGACAAAACTTCTGCTCGGCTCATATTAAGAGGGAAGATGACATAGGCTATATTAAGGAGATAGTGAGTAGCCACAGAGGTCAGTGGAAGGTTCTCTTATGGGGCGGGGCGGTGTTCGCCTCGATGCTACTAAGCATGGTCTATATGCAGAAGGCAAGTATGGACAAGACAACTGAGGTGGTCGTAGGGATGGATAAGACCTTCACCGCCTATATGACTATGCACATGGCCGAGAGCGTTGAGGGGCTGAAGAGGATCTCAACGTTAGAGGAGAAGCAAGAGAGTACGCACGATAGTATTATAAAGTTAGACTCTCGGGTTCGCGTTTTAGAGAGTAAATAAGGAGGTCTTATGGGGAGAGTCCCTACGTACAACCGGCAGTACGAGGTGCAGCATATGTGGGAGCGGCACCATGAGATAGTGCGGATGACCCTTCTTGGAATGTCCCCTACTCATATCGCCGAAAAGCTACATATTACAAACCAGACTGTCTCGAATACTTTAAACTCCAAGATTGTGCGGGATAAGCTTCAGATCCTCCGAGCTGAGCGGGATGCCTCTTCGGTCGATGTAGCTAGTGCCATCAAGAACCTCGCGCCGAAGTGCATAGAGGCGATAGATGGGATTCTTACGAGAGAAGGCGTCTCTGATGCAGTCCGTCTTAATGCCGCGAAAGATATCCTAGACCGCAATGGTCATGCCGCGCCGAAGGTGATCCAGACACAGAATATTCACGGGGTCTTTAGTAAGGAAGATCTTATCGAGATGAAGGCTAATGCGCGCGCTCTCGCCATGGAATCTGGAATCATCGAGGCCGAGGTGGTAGATGAGTGAAGAACTTGACTTTAATGATAAGGAAGAGCTAAAGAAGATTTTCGCCAGATGCTACGTTGACGACAAGTTCTTCGCGAAAACCGTCTTCCCCGAGCGCTTCACATTACCTTTCTCGAAGATACATGAGGAGGTCTTCCAGGCCCTGAATAGCGGGAAGCAGAGGATAGCTATTGCCGCACCTCGAGGATTTGGTAAGACGACGATAAGCAACCTCCTAAACCCGTTGAAGAAGATTCTCTTCCAGGATAAGAAGTTCATTGTTCCAATAAGTAATACGAACACGCAAGCTGTTCTGCAGAGCGAGAACATGAAGAGGGAGCTTCTCTCGAATAGTATGATTAACAAACTCTTCGGCCCGGTAAAGAGTGATTGGTTTAGTAAGGAGATGTGGGTAACGAAGAGTGGAATCGCCATCTTCCCGCGAGGCGCTGGGCAGCAGGTTCGAGGCGTTAACCACAATGGTCACCGGCCGGATCTTATTATTCTCGACGATGCGGAGAATCCAGATGATGTGCGGAACGAAGATATTCGGAAGAAGATGAAGGAATGGTTCTTCGCCGACGTTATGAACTCTGTCGATCGGAGTAAGGACTGGCAAGTGATTGTCGTTGGAACTGTGCTGCATGAAGATTCGCTCCTTGAAAACTTACTGAACGATCCAACTTGGCATACGATTCGCCTTGAGATCTGCGACGATGATTATAAGAGTAACTGGCCAGATCTTATGTCCGATGAGGCCGTGAAGGCTCTTGCTGACGGCTATAAGGCGCAGGGGATGTTAGACGTATTCTACCGAGAGTATCGGAATATGCCTATATCCTCCGAGGACGCGATCTTCATGCCTGATACGTTTAAGTACTACAGCGAGACGAGTGAAGAGTTCATGAAGGTGCGGCATAAGCTAGAGAACATAATCATCCTTGACCCGGCTAAGACGGTTAAGATGCACTCTGCGGAAAGTGCGATAGTTGGGGTTGGGTTAGATATAGACACAGGGAGAGTGTATGTTAGGGAAGTTGATGCCGCGATGTACTACCCCGACGAAGTTTATGACCACGTGCTTGATATGGCAGATAGGCTTAATGCACGTGCTATCGGGATCGAGGTCACTAGTCTCCATGAGTTTATAACTTTCCCGTTCAAGAATGAGATGATAAGGAGAGGGAAGACTCGGCCTATTGTCGAGCTTAAGGCGAGGGCTAAGAAGGAAGAGCGAATAGCGATGATGGTTCCCTTCTACAGAAACGGCTTCGTATATCATAACGAGGCGAACTGTCAGAGCTTAGAGGCCCAGCTCCTCACTTTCCCGCGGTGTAAGAGGTTTGATATAATCGACGCGCTTGCTTATTTCGTCGAGATGCTTGATGCTGGAAGTCGCTACTTTACTCCCGAAGATATGGGGGAAGACGAGTTCGCGGAACTAGAGGAAGACGCGATGCCTAAGTTAAATAACTGGAGAATTATAGGAGGCCCTAATGCAATTCAATAGTAGTACACCGGCAGATAGTGTTCTTGTCTCTGAGCTTCCTCAAGAAATCAGGCAGGTGAAGGAGGATCTAGGGATTGTCGCGAATAAGGTAGACGTCCCAATCTCTGCCACCTCAAGTGGGGAGGTCGGGAACTATGCGGTCAGTTCTACTCATGTTTACTTTTATACTGGCGACGGGACAGAGCACTCATGGCTTAGGGCTGCCGTTGCTTCTTGGTGATAATGGAGATGGACTGGTGAAGAGATTACATAAACCAACAGGTATTGTTATCCACCACTCTGCGACAAGAGATACCTCTTCCGTCTCTTTTGCGGCGATCAGAGATTACCATATCCACGAGAAGCATTGGGAAGATATCGGGTATCATATTCTTATTGAGGACACAGAGGAGGGCGTTGAAATCTTCACTGGGCGCGGTCTTCAGTTTGAAGGTGCTCATGCGGTTGGGAAGAACGACAAGATAGGTGTCTGCGTGGTAGGCAACTTCGACGAAGACTTTATTTCCACAGAGAAGTATCAGAAGCTTCTCTCCGTTATAAGAGGCCTCCTCATGATGTATGATAATATTAACTGGGAGGGCGTAGAGTACCATAATGAGAGTTCGGAGAAGAGCTGCCCTGGGAAACTCTTTCCGCCGAAATCTACTCTCCTCTCTGACCTATATATCTACCCGGAGTAGGTAGTCTATGACTATTAAATATATCAAGATAGGCGGCCTAGGTACCTTCCCTTACGATGATACCTATGAGCCTTGGGCGATAGATACAGATGGTGGAATTTCAGGAGCTGGGATTGTTCCTGCTGATATACTCGCAGCTCTCCTTAGCGTAGCTGGGGCAGGTTCTAGGCTTGATGCCGATCTCCTGGACGGGCAGCATGGGAGTGTATTTTATCTTAAGGAGGGAGGGCCAATAGGTGATGGAGTTAACTATACAGAGTTCGCAAGTGATGGGACTCTGACGCAGAGTGGTACAGCCACTACCTTTAACGACTTGCAAGGTTCAGTACTTTCGCTTAAGCAATTAGGTTCTGGCGTTTCTACTAACAGCACAGAGAATACTGCCGAATTTACTACTGAGGCAAATCTTAGCGACTATCTCTATGATAATTACCAACTTAATCATGCGTGGTTGTTAGGGTCGGGTCTTAATCTTCATATACATTGGGAGCAGACAAGCGCAGATATTCCTAATATGTTGGCTAGGTATAGGTGGCAGAAGCAGGGGGATGCTAAGACCTCTACCTGGACGGATCATGTGATAGGTACAAACGCGTTTACTTACCCCGGCTCAGGTACTATTAACCAGATAAGTCACGGAGCTCCTATCACCCCTCCTGCAGGCTATGGGCTATCTGACGTTGTGCAGATAAGGGTTTTCAGAGATAACTTGAATACTTCTGGTCTCTTTGCTGGTGCTGATTCCTATGCAGGAGCCTGGAGTATCTCATTCATAGATATCCATATACAGACTGATGCGCTTGGAAGTAATACGGAATTTAGTAAATAAGGATTCGCTTCGGTGAATAAATCAACAGAGCGACTGAGGATATAAGCTATGCCAAATATTGTAGTAGATCCCGATAGTAGACTTGATGGAAACATAGGGAATCATAAGTATAGCTATGAATATCCTGGCGGGTTTGATCTTAAGCCAGGCGGGAAGTTATCGAACAAGATTACCCAGAAGATTCTTCGGCGCGCTCGTGACTCCTGGGGAATCATGAGTAAGCGTCATGACTCTTGGCGGGAGATAGATAGAACCCTCACGGCTTATGTCCCTGTAAGTGAGGCGGAGAAGAAGATTAAGAGCGGCGATGCTAGGAAGCCGGTCTCTATCGTCGTCCCCTACTCATACGCCACGTTAGAGACTCTCCTAACATACTTCACCTCCGCTCTCTTAAACGACCCTATCTTCGACTACCGTGGAGCCAGCCCGGAAGACGTGATCGGCGCTATTATGTTGACGAAGGTTATCAACCAACAGGCGCAGAAGGATCGGTTAGCATTGCAGCTTCATACTATGTGCCGAGACTCCCTTGCCTACGGCATAGGTCCTGCGGCTTGTACTTGGGACCGCCGTCTTGGTAAGAAGACAGTCCGTGCGGAGGACGGCTTCTTCTCTTTCCTAAACCAATGGGTTGGGACGGGGTATAAGAAGCAGACGATGGAGACTGTGGTATACGAGGGAAATAGCCTGAAGAACATTGACCCATATAGTTTCCTCCCGGACCCAAGTGTTTCGATCCATCAACTTCAGGACGGAGAGTTCGTCGGGTGGGTAGAACGTACGAACTTAATGGACTGTATGAGTGAGGAAGAGACGGACGAAGAGGTCTTTAATGCGAAGTACTTGAAGCACATAGATGGAAGAACTTCTATCTTTCGTGACGAGCAGAGTGACCGTAAGGCGCGGTATGGAGGTAATGAGGAGATTGCTTCTGGCGAGAGTAAGAAGCATATCGACAAGATTCATATGTATGTGAAGATTATCCCGAAAGACTGGGGACTCGGTACTAAAGAATATCCAGAGAAGTGGTACTTCGTGATTGCCGGAGATCAGGTTATCCTAGAATGTCGCCCAATGGAGCTTGATCACGATAGCTATCCGATAACTGCTGGGGCGCCTGACTATGACGGATATAGTATCACGCCGATCTCTCGCATTGAGTTAGTTTATGGACTCCAAGGTACTCTTGACTGGCTCTTCTCGTCCCACGTAGCTAATGTCCGTAAGGCGATTAACGACACTCTTATTGTCGATCCTTACTTGGTTAATATAGATGACTTAAAAGACCCTGAGCCTGGGAAGATAGTGCGTATGCGCCGGGCTGCTTGGGGGAAAGGAGTAACAAATGCTGTCCAACAGTTACAAGTTACCGATGTTACTAGGGGTCATATCGCTGACGCTAGTTATATTGTGGATCTTATCAACCGTACAAGTGCCGTATCTGACGGACTTATGGGAGTCTCTCGTAAAGGAGGTGAGAGGGTTTCGTCTGCGGAGGCTCAAGGAGACCGTGTCTCGGCTTTATCGCGGCTTGAGAGGCTCGCCAAAGTAATGTCCATGCAGGCTTTCCATGATATCTCCCGGATCTTCGCTTCTCATGTTCAGCAGTTTATGACGCAAGAGACTTATGTAAATGTAGCAGGGGAGTGGCCGAAGGATTTGCAGGGAATCTATGGGGCCGGCGTATCTGGCGGGATGGTGAAGGTAAGCCCCTTCGATCTCTTGATAAACTACGATATAGAGGTGAAGGACGGGAGCGTTCCTGGAGGCTCTTACTCCTCCGTCTGGGTAGAGCTTTTTCAGATCCTCTCCCAGAACCAAGAGGTCGGCCAGCAGTTTGACATGGTGAGGATATTTAAGAACATAGCGACTGGCCTTGGCGCTAAAGATGTAAACAGCTTTGTGAAACAAGGAGGTGAGGTACTCCCTCAGACGATGCCGAACGAAGATGTTTTACAGCAAGTTGATCGAGGTAACCTAATCTCGGCACAGGAGTTCGCTAATGTCTAATAGATTCAGCGGAGAGTTTAGGGATATCTTATCCCGCGATAAGTGCACGCAGGAGCAGTGGAAGAGTTTCTTCTCTTCGGACCCCTGGAAAGAGCTAGAGGACACTCTCCATACCCGGCTCGCTCTTACAAGAGACGACCTGGAAATACAAGAAGGGACTGAGTACTACCGATCCCAAGGTGATGTGAGGACACTTCGGTTCGTCCTAAACATCAGTCATATTATAGAAGCAGAGTTTAACGCTTTGCTTAGCGAAAAGGAGAATTAAGATGCAAGGAAATAAAGAGCAAGAGCAAGAACAAGGGCCAGTAAACGAAGATAACGTAACTGAGGCTTCTGAAGAAGTTATGGACTTCATCGAGGACCTGGAGGTCAACTCTGGGCTTCCCGTGGAAGAGACTCCGACTGAAGGTGACAGCGCCCCGCCTGAAGGAGAGGGAGATGAAGAGGAGAAAGAGCGGGAGGAAGAAGAGGAGGTCCAAAAGGAAGGTGACGCGCCAGCTCTTAACGAAGCAGATAGTCTTCGGGAGCAACTTGCCACCTTATCCTCTATCCTAATCCAACATGGTATTGACCCTTCCCAGGTAGCCTCGCCTGTAGAAGAGCCTACAAATACTCCGGTGCCGACTGAGGTAGCTAAACCCCAGCCTTCGGCGGCATCTCAGCTTGAGTTAAAACCTCTTGAAATTACTCAAGAGCAGTTCGATGGGATCTTCGAGAACCCAGAAAATCTGCTTAATGTGCTTAATCAAGTACGAGAATCAGCGGTAGAACAGGTCCTGAGATCCGTCCCCACACTTGCGGCGAATATAGTAAACCAGCAAGCTGTGTTAAATAGGATGGTGCAGGATTTCTACAGCACGAACAGTGATCTTACCGGAGTTAAGCCATTTGTAGCTGTTGTTGCGAATGAGCTTGCCGCGAAGAATCCTGGGTGGCCTGTGGAACAAGTGTTCTCAGAAGCCGCAGTTGAGGCTCGGAAACGGTTGCATATGAAGCAGGAAAGTAAAGCGCCTCAGGTAAACCCTCGTAAGCCGGCCCTCCCTGGAAAGAAGACGGCGACGAGAGCTCCTGCGGCTCCTTCTTTATCTTCCATGGAGAGGCAACTGGCTGATCTAATGGACCCCAACTTATAAATAATAGGAGATTATTATGCCCAACTTTCTTGGTATGAGAGGTACTGGTTCCTGGACTACGGACGAGCGGCCTAAGTCCTTTCGTGAGATGATTCTCTATCTCTACCCTAACGGAGATGCTCCCCTGACCGCTATCCTTGCGAAGATGGCGATGGAAAAGGTCGATGACCCGGAGTTTAACTGGTGGACGAAGACTCTCCCGACACAGGGCGGCGCCATCACTGGTATTTACACCAACGCTGCTTTGTCTGTCGCTTATGTCTCAGGCGGAGTTGCCGGCGACACTCTCTATTTAAAGTGCTCTGCTGATGATGCCTCTGAAGTTCGTGCCGGTCATATGGTCGTTTTGCGTCTTGATTCCGATATGACGCTGGATACTGTCGCGAAGGTCACCGCGAGTACTGCTAACGGCGCCAGCTCTTACCTCACCGTTGTTCTTCGGGAAGATGACGACAATAGCACAAATGGGAATGATCTCTCTAATGCTACGACCTTTCTTGCAATCGGCTCTTCCAACCCTGAGGGCGCCGACCGGCCTTCTGGTATCAGCTATGACCCGATCAAACTCTCTAACTACACCCAGATCTTCCGCACCCCCTTGAGTGTTACGCGTACTGCGCAGCGGACGAAGATGCGGACTGGCGACGTTTACAAGCGACTGAAGCGGGAAGCGCTTGAAATTCATTCCCTCGAGATGGAGCGTGCCCGTATCTGGGGTATCCCAACTGAGGTTACTGGGAGTAACGGGCAGCCGGAGCGTACTTCCGGAGGTATCCTTCATTTCCTTCGTACATACGCCCCGGGTAACGTCGCGGACTTCCGTGATGATACTGCTGTAACATGGGCATCTGGCGGGAAGGATTGGCTGGATGAGAAGATGGAACTCATCTTCCGTTACGGTAAAGACCAGAAGCTGGCTCTCTGCGGGTCTGGCGCCCTTCTTGGCATTAACAAGATCGCAGAAGCCTCTGGGCAGTACCAGCTTATGAGCAAGGCAACTTCTTACGGAATCCAAGTTACTGAGCTGGTATCTCCGTTCGGCGTCTTGTACCTCAAGCGGCACCCGCTCTTCTCCTACAACGCCACTGACCGTAATAGTATGTTGATCATCGAGCCGGAGAAACTCAAGACTCGCGTAATCGACGATACCTTCTTCAAAGAGGATAACTCTGAGACTACCTCGACTGGTGGAGGTCGGGATGGTAAAGAGGAGGAATATCTTACTGAGGATGGTATGGAACTTCACCACCCTGAGTGCTTTGGTTACTTGAACGGTGTAGGTCTCTCGGGCGTCTAGTCGGCCTGTGAGATTATGGGCGGGGAGTAACCCTCCTGCTTCCCGCCCTTTTCTTCCCCTCCTGGAGATAAGTTATATAAGGTGGCGGTTAATCCGCTCTGGTGAAAAATTCAACAAAGCGAGGTTCCTATGGAGGTTTATACAGAGACACTTCTCGACGATAAAGGTAATGTCATATCTGGGGTTACCGTAACTGTCCGCGATACGGCAGGGGCGATAGTTGATCTTTACGAGGACCGCCTTGGAGCTTCTGTTAAGAGTAACCCATTCACAGTTGGGGTTTCTGGAGATATCCAGTTTGCTGCTGCTGATGGGGACTATGATGTTGTTATCTCGGGTGTATATAAAGGGAAGGTGATTAACAGAAGTATTCCAATAAGTCTTTTTGATCCTGAAGGGGACTCTCTCTTCTCTCCCAATCCAATAGAAGGAAGTAAAGGAGTTCGGTGGACTGACCTCTTTAGTGCAGGTATCCTATCTGGTGGTTTTACTCCACCTTCCGATTATCTTAATCATATAAGATTTCCTACGGAAGAGTTTGGAATAAATACTACCCTAGCGGCTAAAGAGGCTCGTGCTAATAAATTCTTTACATTTGGAGTGGATGGGGAATTACAGGCCACCTCTAACCCATCTTCCTTATCCTCTACTATAGGATACAAGGCTGATAATTATACAGCTCTTAAGGCTATAGATACTAGTGGCCTTTCTTATGGGGATATCTGCCTAGTTTCGGGGAGATCTTATATTGGTGATAGAGGTGGTGGTACTTTCTATTGGGATTCTAGTGACTTATCTACTGAAGTTGCAAGTGATACTCTTAGCGGTATTTATGTTGCACCAACAGGGCAAGATGGGAGTCTTGGTGCTTGGGTTTTTATAGAATATGCCAGGGCCCCCTGGTATGTCGACAGCGTCACCGGCAGCGATGCCAACGACGGCCGTAGCCCGTCGGCAGCGTTCCAGAACCTTACCGCCCTGCCCGCTGTTATCCGGCCATTTGATCAGGTTTTCTTGGCCCGTGGGAGTCGCTGGCGGCAGCAGGGTTTCGACCTGCGGAGCGACAACTGGCGGGGGGTAGAGGTCGGCCCCTACGGGCGGGGTCGCCTGCCGCAGATCGACGGCTCGGTGGTCGCCGGTTCTTTCGTTCAAAACGCTACCCACGCCACGGTTTACGAATTCCCCGTCCTCGGAAATTGGGAGATCAGCCGCAAATACCCCGCCGTCTTCGAGAGCAATGTCTGGCTGACTGAATACCGCACCGGGGATGACGGCATGGCAACGGACGCTGCCACGATCGAGGCGGTCGCCGCCACCCCTGGGACGTTTTGCACCATCCTTGCCCCTTCTGGCGGCTACCAGTTATGCACCTATTATATCCACCCGACCGGCAGCGGCGACCCTAACAGCAATGGCAAACTCTACGAGGTCAAAAACCCCCCAGCCGACGATCTGGCTGGCCGCATGGTCTGGGAAGACGATGGGCGCAATACCGGAGCCAGTTTTTCGTTCATCCACTTCAAGCGCAGCGCCCAACATAACGGGGCTTTGGACACTTTCACGGTAAATTTTAAACACTGCGTCATCACCGAAATTGGTGCCCACGGCTGCATAACCCGTGGCGGGCTCATGGAAGACTGCGTCAGCGCCTTTTTAGGCCCGCGCACCGGAGCCTCTTGCTTTCACGCCCACAACGGCGGAACGGTCGCCAACCCGGAGCGGCCCTATTTCTGGAAAAACTGCCTGGCTATCGGCGGCGAGGGGCCAACCGGGGAACTGATCGGCAACGGATTTTATACCCACGGAGGGGAGTTGATCGCCGGGCGCGCCGCCGAAGGCTGCACCGCCATCAAGGTTTCGACCTGTTTTGGACTCACCGATGTTCACACGGTCGCCCTGAAGGACTGCAAGGGGTTTGATTTCTACATCCCCTTTTCCACGCTCGTTTACGATTACACGATTTTTGCCGGAGTGAACAACCGCAAACTCCTTGTGGATGGATGCACTTTCATTGGCCGCAAAAGCCAGGCCGGGGACAATCTAGGAACCCGATATCTGGGATTGAGCGATGCCGCAGAGGTCGAGATCCGCAACACCATCATCATGACCGACGGGCCGAGAGGCTTCTGGGCGCAGGCCAGAGAGGCGCAGAACATAAAAGTCAGGAACTCTTGCCTTTTTTGGGGTTGGCAAAGTGACGCCACCTCAGGCTATGCCACATCCTTCTTTTTTAACCGCTACAGTCCAGCGCTTACCCTGGACATTGAGCGGAGTGCCATTTGCATGGTCGGCACCACGTTTCACTTCAACAGTCTGTTCGGTAA
>Ga0210011_1003458_pt1 | contig 12072 bp, 10 predicted proteins | sample CryGeymeta201502_FD_183972 | JGI IMG/M metagenome (GOLD analysis project Ga0210011, IMG submission 183972) | Groundwater microbial communities from Crystal Geyser aquifers in Utah, USA - Crystal Geyser metaG 2015-02 (SPAdes) (version 2) | ecosystem: Environmental > Aquatic > Deep subsurface >...
AACTGGAATAGTAACATTAGAAACACGAGTTTCTTCACCGCTAGTTAGGTTGATAGTATAAATATTTCCAGTACCGCCCTCGGCATAGGTAATAAACTTTGGTGCTGTAGAAGACGCCTGGAATTCCCTAAATCCAATTACTGGACGAGTAGTTAACTGGCGAAGTTTGGCTAAAGAAGCGACATTTACCACGGGTTTTTCATCGGTTGTAGAAGCTGTTGGTTGGATAATATCAACGGCATTATTATTACCACCGATGCCAAAATTAGCAAAAACATCGCCTACTTTTTGGGGAGTGCCGTACAATAAACTATACAACCAAAAAGCTAATAATAAGATAACTATAATGGAACCAATGATGATAAAAAGGGATCTTCTCATAATTTTATGAATTAAGTAAAAACGATGTTTCGTCACCTTGTAGTAGCTCACTTAAATTTCGCACCTTAAAAGTAATATTATCTGCCCCACCCCCCCTTCTTTGGAGAGTGATTTCAAAAGGATCGGCAGTAGTGTTTTTTTGTTTTTGACCATTTATTTGCCATTCAGTAAACAGATTGCCATTAACGGAATTTAAATCTAAGTTATAAGGTACTGCCTTGATACTCGTACTATTACTAAGTAGGTTAAGAGATTCCCCTACTGCCTTATGTGATAAACCGTAGAGAGTGTTGATTTCATAAAATTGAACATCAATTGCCACCGAGGGAATTTCAAATAGTCGTCTAGCGATTGTTTGTCCTTGATTATTAAAAACGCTTAAAGTAATAATATTAGAACTACCATGAGGAACAATTAAACTAGTTTTATTACCACCCCGCATTGAACCACCACCTAGTACCTGGTCATTTAATTTCCAATTAAAGGTGTAGCCGTTAGCTTGGGTTAAATTAGTGTTGGAACCAACCAATGCTGTTAGATAAACAGTACTACCATAAATAGGTAGCGCTCGCCCAGCATAAAAAACTGGGGTATAGGTTTGTGGTTCAATAATAACATCAATATAGATAGGAGAAACAGTCTGACTGGTAGCTAAAACATGTCCACTAATGTCAGTTAAGCGAACTTCAATTGTGGTGTTGGTCCCGACGTCGCCAGCAGTGAAAGAAATTTCTCGTTTGTTTTCAGAACCAACCACAAATTTTTGGTCAATAAACCAAGCGATACTGGTCCCGCTGGTATTAAGAGAATAATCATCCAGGGTAGCCGTGACCTCATCTCGTGGTCCAGGGTATTGAGGATCAAGAACAATACTAAGCTCGCCACCTAGAGCACCATCAAAAAATTGGGCCTGAACAAAAGTGGTTGGTAAAACAGTTGCCAACAATACCAATAATAAAAAGATTCGCATATTACTATTGTAGCAAACTCTTGGCTAAAAAAGTTCAGGCAGTGTTTATTTAGGATAGATGATTAAAACCACAATATAAAGCATCACCCAAGGAAATAAATTTAATCCCGGAATCGTGTAACCAATAAGTGAAGCTATAAATAAAGCATGTTTAGCACTCACTCCCCTGCCCCCTAAGGGGTGAAGAAAAGCAAGTTTATATTGCATAGCCACACCAAAAAGCGAGGTCACACCAACAACCAGAGCAATAATATAACCAATAAAAAATAAGGTGGTGAAATCTATTTCTGGTATACCAAAAAGATATTCGAGTGGTCTACTTATCACACTCCATACTCCATCAATAAAATCATAAATCCATAAACTACGCAGATAAGCATCAATTCCCATAGCTAATATAGATAAGATAGCAAACGGCAATTGGATATATAACCAAATTGTACCAGTCCAGCTTAGAGCAATTAAACCAGTAGTTAAACCTCTCATATAAGCCAATGCCTTCCTCGGGGCGCCTAATTCCTTGGTTGATTTTGCTGGGTTTCTTAATGGTAATCGTGTTCTTCCAGTTTGGTTATTTGATGCTCTATTGGGGCCAGGACGCTTGAGCGGTTTGTTATTATTTTTATAAGCTAAGCTGGCATTTTTGGCATTACGGCTAGTTTGTGTTGGTGATAAGTTACTATTTGTGGCGAAGACATTAGGTTTCCTATAAGCTACCCGGGCATTTTGGGTGCCAAAGCCGTTTTTTGCCGCCACAGTTTGAACACCATCCGGATAGTTATAATCGTAACGTTGATTGAAATCTTCGTTTATCGGACGAGGCGTTGCCATATCATCCTCAGTATACTACATTTGTGAATCGCGTAATTCCTGCTTGGCGTTTTTGATTTGTAAAATTTGGGATGGATCAGAAGTAATGATTTGGTCTTCAGTGTAGGAAGCAATTACTTTTATGGCGACATGTTTTAAACCAACGAAAAACAATCCTTCACCCACCTCGGATTCTAGGAGTAAGTATTTTTCTTCATCAGTTAGATTGAAAGTGTGTTGAATATTGTCAATGGCCGTTGGTGATTGTTTCATCAAAAATTGTAGAGAGGAGTTTGTTATCATCGGTACTCCATAAGGAGAACGTAAAAAATCGTCCACGTCTTGAGTAATAGTGGCAATTCCGAGATAATATTTACGACCACGCTTGGCTAAGCTAAAAAGAAAAGAGGCAGTATCTTCTGATTTCATCATCCACCACGCTTCGTCAATCACCAATAGCCGTTTCACTAAACGCCTACGGATAGCAGACCAAATATAGTTGGTAACGATAAACATAGCGATGGTTTTGAGTTCGTCCTCCATATCCCGCAAGGAAAAAACTACAAATTTTTGATTAATATCCACATTGGTTGGCTGGTTCATAAAACCAGACCAAGTACCAGAGGTGTATTTTTGAAGACGACTTATTAACGAGGTACTACCATTCATTCCCGCCAACACCATTTCAAAATCTGACAGTAAAGGGGCCTCTAGTTTGGAAAAATCACTATGCTCGGTAATGTCTTTTAAGGCATAAGTCTCACGCACCGCCTGATCAATAATTGTTTCTTCTTCAGGAGTAAGACCGTTTAACATTAAACGAAATAAACCAATTAAATGGACAATTTGTGAACGAAGAACATCGCCCGGATCTTCGTCAGCTGCTGGTGGGGGTAAGTCAAAAGGATTGATATGGTGTTCAGACGAAAGAGAAATATTAAAAAATCTACCACCAGTAGCTTCAGCCAAATATTCATATTCCCGCTCTGGGTCAATTACAATTACTTCTGACCCAAACATCAAGGAACGAAGGATTTCCAGTTTGATGCTATAGGATTTTCCAGCGCCAGAAGTAGCAAAAGTAACCGAGTTATAGTTGGTTAGGCCAAAACGGTCAAACAATACCAGGGATGAATTATGACGATTGATACCATACAAAATACCAGTGTCCGAAGTGAGATCAAAGGAAGTGAAGGGAAAGAAACTAGAAAGTGGAGAAGAATTGAATTTACTATGAACGAGAAGCTGGTCAGTGGCGGTAGGAATTATACTGGCCATCCCTTCCTCTTGCTTAAAAGTGGCTGGTTTAAGATAAATTAACCTTGAATCAAGAATCCCTCTAATTTCATTTTCAATTTTATTAAGTGCTGTATCGTCGGTACCATAAACAGCAATATATAGACCAACATTAAAAAGTTTTTCCTCGGACTGCTGAAGTTTATCGCGTAAATCCTCAAGATTACGATAGGCAGCTTCTAGTTGAGGGTCACGCACCTCGCCCCGTTCAGATTTGATATTGATTTGACTTTGGACTTCGGCTACTTTTTTTTGGAATTTTTTTAGAGTTTCGGCAGTATCAATCGGATGAATGAAAATAGTAATATCCAATTCTTTTTCCAGGTTAAGAACTGGCTCCAACCAACCATCGTTTAAATATCGGGGATAGGATACAGCATAAAAAACTCGGGCTAAAGTACCGCTGATATTAATATTGCGGGGCCCGATGTTAATTGCCGAAGGAGCAACCACATCGGTTAGTGTTAAAAGACTCTCACTGATAGCTTCAGTGTTTTCATCGGTATTAGTTTTTTTAATAAAGTTATCAAATATTCCCATAGCTGTTTACTATTGTATCATTGGAGCGGAGCCAGTTATATCTTCTGGATTGTAGATATGATAAAATAACTCTACCAACTCATCCTTATTTAAGACAATGGTTCTAACTCCAATCCGGTTTAACCCCTGTTCAACCACTGCTTGTCTCTGCTCTAGTTGAAGTCGTTCCTCTTCAATGGTTTTTTCTTGCACAATCTTCTTTCCTGATGAAAGAAGATTGACAAAATTTTTTTTGAAATCAATTATAGGAGCAGTATAAGGTATGACCACAAAAAAGTTTTTGGTCATAACATCCACTTCAGTGGTAAAGGAACGAATAAATTCTATATACTCACGCAGTTGGATACGCATTAGATCGTTGTCTTGATTGCTTTGTTGTTCTAGAAGGGTAGCTATATAGGGTTCAATATTAAGTCGGCGCGATTGCACATAAATTTGCAAGGAAAAATCTAGAGTGTTGAGGAAATTCTGAAACTGAAACAAAATTGCCTTTTGCTCATCCAAAGATTTAAGAGCAAAGTTAACCGAAGAAGCTAATAAAATTTTGCAAAGCTGACCACTTTTAAGAATAACTATACCGTCTTTAACGTCACGAATGGGAACAAAATCTTGGGTTGGAGAATTTTTATTGGCCATGATTTATTTTTTTTGCAGAGCATTTAGTTCCAGACGGCGCGCCAAGGAAGCAATCCCTTTTTTGGAATTACCACTGGGATTTCCACGAATAATGGGATTTTCAATGGCGGTAATTGGAGCAAAACTTTGTTTATGAATAATATCGCGTTTTTGTCGCCAAAGATACATTTTTTGTTTACGGGTGTAATTATAAATTGCCTCTAAAAATACGGAGAAGGGCTGATTATTAATTGGGAAAAACCCTAAAGCGGCGGCTAGAACAGCAATCGGCAATCCCACTAATACAAAAATGTAAATTGGAGCAATCAAAAATAGTACTACCACCATTGCCCCACCGCCACCGACATACAAAAATTGTCTCCAAGTAAGTGGGCCAAAAATTTTACTTTCAATTTCAATAAACTGTGGCACTTCAAATTGCATATCTTTATATTATACACGCTTTAAGGTGGGCGGAAGCTTCGCTTCCGCCCACCTTATCCCCAGATAATTTTTCATCTTAAAATTAGATCTTAATTATTATTCCAGCGTGGTCTTTCCTCTAAACTTGGTTCGTCATTAGATAATGATGATGAATGATGAATAGGAGTAGTATAACTAGGGGTGCTTGATAAAGGATGACGAATATTATCTTGAGCGGATGTATAAATTTGTTCATCGTCATTAGTTTCACCAATAAAATCGTCTGGGTTTTTGGAAATTTTATTGTTATCAATATCTTTAGCCATAGTGCGTAGACTTGATATCAATGGACTAACTATCTCGTTTTGATTATTTGTAATAACATGACTTGTTTTTGCAATTTCAGTTTCTTTTGTGGCAACTGTCTGATTTATTTTTCCTTCCTCGTCTACATCAATCGGTTCAAATTCTTCTGGTGGTTGCCAATTTGGATCGGAGAGTGGGGCTAGAAATTCCAGCACATCTGTTCCTAGCAGTTTAGCTGTTTCATCATCAAGTCCCAATTCTTGTTTCAGTAGCGGTACGGTATCTTCAATGCGGTAAAATCCAAGCACGATGTCTCCAATAGCAGTAGTGAATTTATCACGCACGTTTTCTGTTTGTATCTGGTTATATTTGTTGATAATATAAAAAACCGAAGGACTGGTCTGAGTATATAAATATTTTTTTATCTGTTGGTCAGAATTATTATTTAAGAATTCTCTTCTTTTTGAGTTTGGCAGAAGTTCGTTATGGTCGTCTTTTTTTAATAATTCTAAATAAATATTCTCAATAGTTCTCGTCATCTCTTCAGGCAAAGCATCAATTATATCCTTCACCACCTGAACGGCATCGGTAATAGATAATTGGCAATTAACCACAAAAAAACGCATTAAATCAATTTCATCAAAAAATATAAGAAGATAAAAAACAATCCCATTTTCAAAAATATCAATTTGGTGTGGTTCTAGACCCAATGAATTTCCCCAAACAGTAGCAGTCATTTCTGGATAACCACTGAATATAAATTCCTTGTATTCAGGAGTTAAAGCTAATAATCTTTCTTTGATAATTTCTTGTGGCATAGTTATGTTTTACCATTAGTAGGAGTTGGAGGTACTATATTTGGAACCTCTGCTTCTTTAAGCTCTTTGGCAATATCAAGAGCCCGTTCCTTTCTTTTATTTGCCTTCTCTTTATTCATACCAGATTCACCGTATTCTTTTTCCAGGGCTTCCACTAGTAATTTATTACTGTGAAGATTACCCAACCCGCTTGCGCCACCTAATAATACGGCTCCTACAGGACCTAATACGCCCAAACCTAAGGTTACTCCAATACTTCCGGCTACTGTAGCGGCTATTGCTCCAGTTGTAGCACCAATTCCCGCAGCGGCTATTGCTTCAGTTGTAGCACCAATTCCCGCAGCGGGAGCATTATGTGATCTTGCCAACTTATCGCTCCATTTTCCTAATGCCCCAATATAGGCAAGTTGTGAGGCATAAATAATTTTGGTAGTTTCCTCTTTAAGGATATCATTATATTTATTTAGAACAGTTTCTCCTGTTTTTGTTGCGTCATTAACTAATTTTGTTAGTTCAGCAATTAATGGTTCAGCTTCTTTTTCTTCTACTTTTACACCCGCCTCTAAAGCATTAATTTCATTCACCATCTCTTTTTTTTCTTCCTTGTCGGTGACTGATTTTAGTATTTCGTTAAGTTCAATAATCCTTTTTCTTGAATCAGCTGTTTTTTTATGTAACTCATTCTGAGCGGTACTTAATTCTGTTTTCCTTGTTTCAGTTTCTGCTTTAGCGTTTTCTGCATTTTCCAAAGCTTTTTTTACTCTTTCTGTTTCTCTAGCTTCTTTTTCGGCCTTTTCTTTTTCTTCCTTGGGAAGGGTGTTTAAATATTCTTGATAACGTTTAGCTCTCTCTTTTTGTCTAGTATCAAAACCGCCTTTTTTTCCTGTGCCAATACCAAGAGCTCCACCTATTCCGCCAAAGGCGTTTCTCACGTCAAAACTATTATCAGTAACTTGGGTTAAGGTAGAGTGGGCAAGTTTAGCCGTAAAAGGATGATTCACATTAAAATTTTTCATGGCCTCGCTTCTTCTAATTCTATCTGCCCCACCACCAATAACAGTTCTTCCAATTTTTGCCACTCCCCCAGCCGTTATGTCACCAGTTTTTTTAAGAACATATTTACTGGCTTTTATTCCACCGGCAATCGCCACACTTGACCCACGAGCACCCATTTCTTTTGCCACGACCAAGGAAGCTAAAATAAAAACGATAGTTAGAACAAAGAATGTAAAAACAGCCGGGGCATCAGGATGTGATGCGGGTGTAAAAATTTTTCCTAATTTCTCTCCAGACGCTTGCGTTAAGCCACTATATCCTCTAGTTACATTATAAGATAGATAGAGCATAAAAATTAACGCTGGCGCAAAAAAAGCTTGTCTTAAAAACCCCCCCCAATATTTTTGTGAATAACCAGCCATGGAGGGGAAAACCCAACCCAGAAACATAATTGGTGAAGCCACCATATAAATATTTAAAACCACAAAGCGAATGGTAATCATAATAGCCGCGGTAGCAAAGACATAAATCATAACAGTTAGCAGTGTCGCTAAGCCAAAGATGTACATCCAGGCGATATTTTCTCCTGCTGGCGCATTAAAATTCAGAACATTTGAAAAACCAAGCATGTTTATAAATGAGGTACCAATTCCTTGGCCAGAAAAAGCTTTGAAGATTTCAGCAGCGGCTAAATTAGAAAAATCAATGACGAATTTAGTGATATAAAGACTAAAATTTACCAACAAAGCCGCTGAAATAAGATGAGCCAAGGCACTTTTAGCAGAATTCCCTGAACCAAGAATCATCTGAAAACCGATATAGACCAAGCCAAAGATAAAGGTTAAGTTAAAAATATCTCGCACCAGACCCCAGCTTTTATTAATCTGAAAACCAATACCACTGTTTTTAAATTTATCACCAAAGCCAATAATAAAATCATTAACTGAATAGTCAAAAAAACTGCCAAAAAGACCCATAAAACCGCCATAATATTTTAGAACAAAACCGTAAATTATTTCACCAATTGTGCTAGTATCTTCAGCAAAGGAAATCTGTGGCATCAAAAAAACAATCATTGCAAATGTTAAAATTAAAAAATATGTAACCGATGTAATTTTTAATTTAGAGACAAAGATGTTTTTTATTAGAATCATTTTTCTGATATTATCACCCTACCAAACTTTGCTATAATTTACTCCAATTTTCCACTCCACTCCACTCTTTTTATATCAATCAATGTTCGCGGGGTTAAAATGTTAGAGCTTACTAAACTTACATAAGCTGAAAGGACCTCCTGCCTAATAACATTAGCACTTCTATCTGGAGTAGAACTAGATATGGCATTATCGTAATTTAGTATTAATGTGTTAATACTTTTTATATTTTCTTTTACCGTTTCTTTATAATTTGTGACCTCGGTGATTAGGGCTATTAAATCTGGAATTGTGGTTACTCTCGGTATTGGCGAATCTAAACCATTGAAAATTATGGTGGTACTAGTAGAAGTAGTGCTAGTAAGCGAGCCATCAATTACAATAGATGTTGTGGTAGCGACTGGGGTTGAAGTGGCTGAAGAGGTACCTAGAGAATTAAGTTTTTCATTGGCTTTAATGATAGTATCATTAATAAGATACAAGAAAGCTTGTTCAGTGATTAGCTGAGCGCCAAGCTGGTTCCTAACCAGTGAAAGACTACTAGAACTAGTGGTTTGATCAACAGCAGCATCAATATAAGGTCTGGTAGAAGATGCCCCGCTACCATCATCGTAACTGTAATCAGTATAACCAGTTCCAGCACTAAGACCAAGTAGTCCGGCCACGCCTTGCATTGCCTTTAACATTAGTTGGTTAATTAGGGCACCAATCAGTTCATTTATTTCGTCGGCCTCAATCAAAGCTCTAGGACCGGTAGAAAGTTGGAAGGTAAGCGCTTCACTGATCACTTTTCCCGGGGTGGTGATAGTACATCTACCGCCAGGACTTTTTTTACCATTGATACCCTCACAGATTTTTTTAGAAAGAAAGCCATCTCCCCAATTAGCAATCTGGATTTGTTCACCCTTTTCATTGACTAACCGAGCATTGAGTTTTGCTTCCGCTTCCAGATAAGCCCCATAAGGAGTATTTTGCGTGTTGCTAGTAACCTTAAACCATTGATCCCAACCACTCATAGTACCCTGCATGAAGTTTTGGATGTTGTCTTTGATGCCGGTTAAAGTACAAGCAGTTGGTCCAGATGGCATTCCACTCCGCGCTTGGGCATAATTAATAGATAAAGCAGCTTGCACATCAAGCTTGAAGGGGGAGCAGATGAAATTACCTATTCCGCCAAGACTTTTGATATATTCTCCAGCTACGCTATCAAGAGAATTAAGTAAAAAACCCTTAAAATCAGCAATAAAAGCTGGTTTGCCTTGAAAACCGGAGTTAATCCAATTAATCAAACTACGAGTCATAGAACTAACCATTTGTTTAGCAATCGCCCAGCCAATACCGTCTAATAAATTTTCCTTTAAAAAGGTACCAGTTGTCGCTCCAGCTGTGGCAGCAGCAGAAACGTTGCCAACGGTTTGTAAAACACTAATTTTAATATTAGAAAATTCAGTAGCTAGACCACTACCAAGACCACCAGCCTCTACATCTTTTATAGGTACAGCCAAGGAAGAAAAAACCAGAGTGGAAGAAATAATAAGCGTAATGGTAATGTTAAAAATGAATTTAAAAATATCTTTCATAGACTATTGATAATTAGGATCAAAAACTACAAATAAAACTGCCGGATCATTGGACTCAAAGACAGAAGCATAAGGTAAGACCATGTTATATATATTTTGTAATGCTAATGACAAACCAATAGCATCGTCCTGATAGCGTTTAACACGCATTAGGGCCACTACTGGGTCGGAAAAAACCAATTGCATGTCACTCAAATTTTTATAAAGAGCTTGATAGGTATTAATTAAGTCAAGATGTTGTTTTAAAAATGGTTCTGGTACAGGTGTGGCAATGGATTGGTCGCGTAAGTTTTTATACATCAAAGCCAAAGGATTAAGTTTTTTTAGTTCTTCCGGGTCTTCACTTTTTACTGCTCGATCAAGAATAGTTAATTCATTTTCAGAATCGGGTTGATTATTATTCAAAATAATCTGCGCCATAGTATTACCATAGGTGCGGACGGCAGTCGGCGAAAGAGGAATAGTGGTAACGTTGTTCGGACCATAAATAACATCCTTGACAGTCTTGCGGAGTTGGTCGGCGGCCTTTTGAATTATTTCTGTTTGTGAAGGACCGACTTTGCCCATCGCTTTAGCTTCAAGAATGGATTGAAATAATTGAATACCAACCTGATCAGTCAAAGAAGTTGGCATTTCATAAGGAACGGTACTAGTGCTCTCGTCAATAATGAGAGGGGTTTCGGAAACAAAGTCTTCACGCCAATCTTCAACCCCATTTTGGTCACTATCAACTATAGGAATAAAAATGCGAGGAGCAAGAGGAGTGGTGGCAGTGTAGATATTAGCAGTAATTGGCTCAGCATTTTTACCAAAATTACTAACTACATAGGAACCAGCTATTAAAGCAAATCCAATTAAAAACGCCCCGGTTACTTTTTTGTTACCAAACATGTCATTATATTATAGCAAGTTATTACCAAAAATCAGATTGATTGTTGAAAAAACTGTGCAATTCCTTTTTACAAATCCAATAACAGCTTGTTGGCAAGATGGGGATAATTTCTATTTAGTTTATAACCTATTCACCAATATAAAGTAAATAATTTTATTTCAAACCAATTTTGGCTAGATTGGTGGTCAATTTCAACCATAAAGATAGAGGGACGTTTTCTGCCCGAACGGTAGCGGTAATTTCTAAATTTTGAAAAATAGTCTCCAGTTCAGAACGAAGATAATTATGGGCTAAATTTGCGAGTAGTTGCTTGCGTTTTTGCCCAAAACCAAGATGAAGAAGAGTAAAAAAAAGTTCTCGATCGTGTTTGGTCTTGAAGTTATTTTGATTGATATTGGATATTTGCAATATAGCTGAGTCTACTTTAGGAGTAGGATTGAAATGACCATGAGTAACGGTTTTAACGTACTTTGGTGTACCGAAAGCTTTTACAGATAAAGAAAGAATGGACTCCTGGTGGTCGCGCGCCACGCGCGCGACCACTTCCTTTTGCATTAAAAAAACAAGGGTATTGGGCTGGATAGATTTTTCTAAAAATAAGCGTAATAAAAAGCCCGACAAATAATAAGGAATGTTAGCAATAATTTTAAAGGAATGATTTTTTAAACCCAGTTTATTTAATTCTAAATTACGAATATCACCGAATACTATTGTCAATCTCCCTTCTTGAATTTCTTTAGTAAAAATTTCTTCTAATAATGTTACAGCTCTTTTGTCGGTTTCAATCGCGATTACTTTTGCACCACGCGCAAGGATTTCACGAGTGAGAATGCCGGTACCGGGCCCAATCTCAAGCACTATCTCTCCTTTTTCCACCATACCGGCTTCGCACATCCATCTTGGTACCACAGGACTGGTCAGAAAATTTTGCCCCAGTGATTTTTTGGGGATAAAAGGTTGGAATTTGGTTTTTTTTAATGACTTTTTGATGCTTTTTTTCATAAAATTAGCTTTCTAGGCGAACATATATATATGTACAGAAATACAAGGATTGTTGTTATTAAACTTACATATTATGTACAAGCTTCAATAGCGCGATTAATCGCGATATTATATTTGTTTTAATCCAAGAAAATAGTGGTTTCATAACCAGAGTTGGTATTCCCCCACCCGCTTGGGTTATGGCTCTCAATATATTTGGTGCTAATATCATTAAGAAACGTGGATGGGATATTAATTTTTTGACTTCCATAAATGGTTCTTATATGAGCATAACTTAAAAATACTTTTT
>Ga0210011_1003466_pt1 | contig 12041 bp, 14 predicted proteins | sample CryGeymeta201502_FD_183972 | JGI IMG/M metagenome (GOLD analysis project Ga0210011, IMG submission 183972) | Groundwater microbial communities from Crystal Geyser aquifers in Utah, USA - Crystal Geyser metaG 2015-02 (SPAdes) (version 2) | ecosystem: Environmental > Aquatic > Deep subsurface >...
CTATGCGCATTCATCCCCGCACTGCGAGGTTTTGTAACGTAAGTAAATGAACTTCTCTCTCTTCGTCTCCTTACGTTACAAAACATCTGCTAATCTTGTGCGGGGTTTCCTGCTTAATACAAAAAGGGGGAACGGTGAGCATACAGCTCTCCGTTCCCCCTGTTGATTCTTACGCAAATACTCCTGCAAATGAGCTCTCTTCAACTCGTTGTCGGATAGCATTCCCAAACAAACACTGGGCAATTCGTCCAACAGGAACACGAGTGGGAATAAGCTCTATCCACCAGCATTTTCCTTTGCAGCCGACTTCGTAGGTATACCAATCTTCACCGCATGACTGTACTACTTGTTCAGCGACCTCAAAGGCTACTGCTTTCTGGGACCCGTCCTCCTCATCGTCATACACAATTCCCTCTGGCAAAGGGGGAATTTCAAACACAACCGGACAAAGAGGGTTTTCGTCGTGAAGATCCAAGAGTTCATCAACAAGATCCATAACAAGATCATTCTCGTTGACAACTACCACATATGGGTAACGTCTTTTCTTAGCCACGACGGCCTCCTTTCATGTATTGAGAGAATAGTATTACAGCTATGACGGGAGAGGACTAGCAGCACCAATGGAAACAGTACCGTGAAATGGATCCCAACTTAAATCTACCCCACTCCATTTCCCACCACAGGAACATTCACGGGCCACTCCACTGAGCATACCCAGAACATCTGCAATCCTATCTTCATCGGTACCTGTCTGACGGCGTTCACCAACAACCGGCACATTAACAACAACAGTCCCACGATCAGGCCGCGTAGCCCCTTCTACCTGAATGGTGAGAGAACTCCCCTTAGAGGCTGCGGCGATAAGCATTTCTTTGGCTTTCTTCGCTGATACAACACCGTTGGTAGACATAAACCCCTCCCTTATCGTTTACCACGTGGATTACAGTGTTTTTTTTGATTACTAGAAACCCCTGCGCGAAGCATAAACCGGCGCATACGCCACGAAACAACCTTGCTTGTTCGGAAAGTTGTGCAATCACCCTTGAACGATCGTACATCTGTCTGTCGCATACGAACCCCTTTCACATCAGTGAATTGATTAATTAAACCTTAATTGTTAAGGTTCACGAACAATTAAAAAATAAATCACACGGAAAAATGGAAGGTTTGGGAGGCAGTAATTACGGTAAGTTAGGCGTTTTGTTTCACCAGTCACAATTGCGAACTCAGACATTCTGGATCCGGGACCGTAACTTGTAACTTGTAACTTGTAACTTGTAACTTGTAACTTGTAACTTGTAACTTGTAAAGATTGTATCGTATTGTTTCATTTCTGGCCAGACATACGTATAATGGGCCTATGTTACGACAAATAATTGTTCATCCCAACGAAACACTTCGCAAAACTGCTAGTGAAGTACCTTTAGAAAATGGACTTTCAGATGAACATTCTATCCTCGCTCTTGATCTTATGGAAACACTTGAAAGCACATATCCGCTTGGCGCTGGGCTTTCTGCCAACCAGGTCAACCAAACTTCCCGTATATTTGTCATTAATCTTGAAGTTGGAGAGGGTCACTTTATGAGACAGTACTTTATTAATCCTGAAATAGTTAAAACCTCAACGCAAACAATTACTGACTGGGAAGGGTGCTTGAGTATTCCTGATCAGTGGGGGCATGTTGAACGGTTTAAATCCGTAACGGTCAGTGCATACAATCTCAAAGGTGAAGAATTCACTGTAACAGCAGCAGATTTTTATGCTCGTCTCGTTCAGCATGAATTAGATCATCTCAATGGAATCTTGTTTATTGATAAACTCAAATCACGAATATATTCAACGCAAGAGTTGCAAAAACTTGAAGAAAAAAAATCGGCATCAAATCAAACAGATAACGTGCAGGGTTAGAAAACTCTAACCCCACACGCTTTTATCCTCACTCAAGACTTCCTACCACCCGTCAGGCCTAAACAACACCTTTCTGGGCCCAAGCAGGAATTTTATATGTTCCTGTTCACTTTCAAACTCTTCGGAATCTGACTGGGGAGCATGTGTCGTTCGCCGGCATACATGAACCGCAACCTCCTCGAAAATCGCTCCTTGAAGATCTTCCAATGCCGTAACCTGCATCGGATCATCATATATTGATTGATAGAAGTAAGTTTCTTCCTTTGTCTGAGCTTTTAGATCAGCAAAAGCCCCTCCATGAACCTCAACACGAATCTCATAAATTTGAGATGTTTGCTTGTTACGATAGTTTGTTGTGTTAGCAGATCCCCCTTTGGGATCAATAATCCCAGGAATAACAATGCCATCCTTCCCATCGTTAATTACAACATTAACTTCATTGACAACCAACTTCTTTGAGCAATATGGACCAAACACTTCCTCAATATTCCTGGTATTAAATCGCCCGGGGAAATTCTCGGTCTTAAAGTGAATGACCGTTCCTCCCGGACTTTCCCAGTCATAGTAATTAGAAGTAAAACCCGTAACAAGACGGTATGCCCACCACCCAATTACAAAGACTATTGCTACAAGGAAAAGAACTCCTAGTCTTTTCCAACTCTGATTTCTCTTTTTGATGTACACCCGCTGTTGCCTATGTGATCTTGGACTCAATCTTCACCTCCTCAATACATACTCCTTGTGAATAGATTCAAACAGAACCATATGATACCCCACTTAATCCACTCTCAACCAAACCAACATCTTGGTATAATGCCTCTATGACACATGAAATTCGAGCACAATTTCCCTTTCTCGAAGGTAAATCACCCCTGATTTACCTAGATAACGCCGCTACGACTCAAAAACCACGTGTTGTGATTGATGAAATTTCATCTTTTTATAGCCAAGGTTACGGCAATATTTCTCGTGGAAGTCACCAATTCACGCGAAAGACAACAACACAATTTGAAGAAGCCAGAAAAACTGTTGGCGAATTTGTTCATGCAATTTCTCCTCACGAAATTGTGTTCACGTCAGGCAGCACTGAAGGAATTAATTTAGTCGCGGATGCCATATCATCTCAATCCGCCTCTTCGGCGGACTCGGTAATCCTCGCCACAAAACTTGAACATCATAGCAATTTACTACCATGGATGAGACTCGCGAAAGAAAAAAATATGGAGCTTATATACCTTCCCCTCAAGGATAATTTGACGATAGACTTAGAAGGGCTACAAAAAATCGTGAATGAACATGAAATTGCCGTTGTTACCATCTCTCATGTAAGTAACGTAACGGGAACCATTCAACCTATTCGAAAAATATCGGAAATGGTTAAACAAAAACACCCTGAAGCCATTGTCGTAACTGACGCTTCTCAATCCATTGGGCATATGCCAGTGAATGTACAACAACTTAAAACAGATTTTTTAGTTTTTTCTGCTCACAAAGTATATGGTCCAACCGGAACTGGCGTTTTATATGGGCGTGAAGAATTATTACAATCCCTTGATCCGTACCGTGTTGGTGGTGGAATGGTTAAAGAGGTAACTTCAACATCGTACGATCCTCGCCGTTCTCCCATGCGATTTGAAGCGGGAACGCCAAACATAGAAGGGGCTATTGGCTTAGCAACAGCCTGCACATGGTTAGATAACATCGGTCGTGAAGAAGTCGCTGAATTTGAAACAAGACTCGCTGATATCTTGCGTCACCAGCTGATATCGCTAGACCTTGAAGGTCTAGTTGTGCTCGGTGACCGAGAAGCTGAGCACGCAGGGATTGTAAGTTTTTACGTTGATGGGTTAGCCTCGGAAGATATTGCAAATTATTTAGATGATGATGGAATATTGGTCCGTTCTGGCCACCATTGTGCAAAACCCGCACACAAAGAGCTTTTTGGGAAAGACTCGTCGGTACGGGTTAGTTTTGGCATTTACAATACCGAAAAAGATATTGAAAAACTAATTACCTCACTTTCGGCTGCCACCCAAATGCTTCGCTAGCTTTAACGAGCAATTTATCACGCTTGTCTTCGTTTATTAGCTTATATGCCATTAACAGTTGATCTGCAATATAAAACGGCATAAGATGCGCTTCCAATTCCACATCAAACGGTACCATGTATTCGGTCCGCAAAATCCTTATAATCGCATCCACATCAAGCGATTTATTATCATTCCAAAATCTGGAGTTTAAAAACTCAAGCTCAATGGGACCAATTAATGCATGCTCACAATCAATTACCGTTAGATCCAAATATCCTCTGGTATCAGTCAATAATAGATTACTCATATGTAAATCACGGTGAACGAGTGCAGTAGACTCCAACCGTGGAAGTAATCCCACAATTACATCCAATCCTTGAGACAACACATCCAGCTGGTTGGGAAAATGTGCACACCATGTTTTTCCCACGATGTTCCACCACAAAACTATTTCCCGCAACCTAGTTTTCCAGGATAAAGCAGAAGCTTCGGTAATTGAACCCTTTAGCAGTAATTGATACTGTTCCAACATAAACCGAGAGACGAGTGCATTTACCTGCTGTGATGAGATGTCACCTCGCAATAGCATCTCATAAGCCTCTTTTGCCCCATCAACATAATTAGTCGTTAAGGTTTGATTCCCATTTCCAATAACCGTAGGCGTAGAAGTTGCAGTAGGTCCCATTAGTCTTAAGGCAGTTGCCTCGGTAAGACACAGCTCAGGCAGTGCGAACTCTTTGTACACAAATCGATTATTGACCGTGTACACGTTGTTCGCACCGCTACTAAGCTTTCTAACCGATGTGACCGGCTCACCCATAAAACACGGTTCGTCGTTTCTAAAAATCACACTCTACCTCCTTTTGGTTTGTACCGTCATCAAAAAGTAGCATTGGTGACGTTGGGTCAGTGGTAAACGCTTCAGCCATAAATGAACCTGGGCGCCTTACATGGTATCCACGAACCTGCATTAAACTCTCCTCAAAATTTATAGCTTTAGGCTTTGCCTGTGACTCGTAGATTTTCCACAACGTAAGCTTCTTTTGAGCATAGGCCGTTACATCAACCAATATGTTAGGTTGAACAGGTAACATACCTTCAGCTGCAATCACAACTGGTGTTCTCCACTGGTCGCCCTTTTCAGGCTGAATTCCGGTGGCTGCCATCTTAAAAGCTTCGGAGCTGATAGCAAACGCCGCCCGGTGATCCGGGTGCCAGTCAAAACTACTGTGCATAATACCCACCCGCGGCCTTAGTGTTCTAATAATTTGAACAACTCTAAATACAAGTTCTTTCGAGTATTGTAGGTTAAGATCTTCCTCTCCAAACATGAAGGTATTACTCACGCCCAAAAACTCAGAGGCTTTAGATAACTCTTGTGATCTCAATTCGGCAACATTGTAATCACCTTCAGGATGACGAAAATCCCTTCCCTCCTCGGATGTGGTTAACACGATCTCATTGATCGCATAGCCCATATCCTTAAGTTTTAAAAGCGTACCAGCACACGCAATGTGATCATCGGCGTGAGCACTGATTACTAACACCGATGGTGTACTAACTACTTGCACGTTTTTATTTAATTGTTTTGTATTTTTAGTCTTTTTCATTAATCTCACCTCATTTTTAAATCTCACATTTTTGTTATTTATTAAAATCCGTGTTGGAGGGCCCTTGAAAAAAGGCCCTCCAACACAGTGCTAACCCCTCCTGTGTCATCCTTGCGAATGCAGGAATCCAAATCCGTATATCCTGAATTCCCTTTTTCAAGGGAATGACACCTCAATGCGAACACCTACACTCCTACTTAGTTGCAATATAGATCCCGTTTTCTGTTACCATAGCAACAGTTTTAGTTCCAATATTTGTTACTGCCAAAGGAACCTCAATCGCATCCCATATCTTTTGAATCTCGAACCCAGACTTCTCTTTTCCCCACCGTTCAAGGAATTCCAGGAACACCCACGGATCAATCGTCCAATCTTCGTTTTGTCCCGGAACTGTTAATCGAAACAAACCCACCGGCGTAAGATGAAGACCAGATCTAGGATCTTCAAGATATGGCCGTGCAAAAAGATGAACGTCACCTGCACTAGAATCCTTGACTGGTAATACCACACCGCCAAGGTTACCCAGCATGTACATACTCTGATACATTGCTGCACCGCCAAGCCAACCACCAATCTGGTGAAACTCGGCAATCGTCATCTGCGCATACGAATGAACCGCATTAGTGAGCAAAGCCTGGCCATCAGGTGTATGCAGCATCATAACGGGCCGTTTTGCTAATCGTTCCAACTGACTTGCAAAATAGCCAATCGTCCAGTGCCACATGCTCGTGCGCGATAGAATCGATTCAGTGCTTACCACTACAGCACGTGTTCGGGCAGAGTTACCCGTTACCGCAAGTACCCTTCGTGCAATTTCCTCATGCGCGGAACGATACCAACTCGCAAACGTACAACTGTTAAGAGTTGATAAAAATGCAGCTCTGTCAGCAATCGCAGTCAAACCTGCCGATCTGAAGGTTTCTTTTACTCGAGTAGAAGATGACGACGGTACTCCAAATTTATCTTCTGAATTGAACCCTAAATCCTCAAGACTCATCTGAGTACCAATGGAAACAAGACTTGGCTGCATAATGCGCATCCAGTAATCACCAATGGTGTGGGCTGAATTGTACGTATCAAACACCACAGGCAATCTTAACTGAACACCCACTTTAAGAGCCTCAAGAAGCTCAAAAACGTTTGCCACATCGGTAGTCCCGTACAGCACTGATGGGCTAAGATCATCGTGAGCTTTCGGTTCATCTAATACGGCGGAGTTTCCACGTCCAATTCGTGCAGCTTGCTCTCGTGTTGTAACCACCCGACCAAAGCCAGACAAGTGCCTCACTAACACTCCGCCACCTCTATGGTGATGTTCTTTGGGGATATCAACAGTGCTTTCCTGGCGCAATTGCCCCAGAAGAGAAGATTCTTCCTCACCCTGAAGACCCTGTGTACATTGTGTTTCTGAAACAACCAACCCAACGGGTAGACTACGAGGAAATTCACTTCCGATTCCTTCTATTGCAAGCTTCGTGCGATCATTTAGCACCCACAACTTGGGAACGTACTCTCCACGTACCTTCTTTTTGCCAAGCGGCATCTGCACGTCAGGAATAACCTGAAGCCCAATAGGAATAGTACCTCCTCCTGGTAGATACCACCGATTAACCGTTTGTTGCCTTGCCCCTAGTGAAAACTGAGCAAATCGTACCGCCCTACCATCATCTGGATCTACATAAAGATACATATGACATCTCCTTTTTCTATTGTTAAATGTGCCAGTTTCTGTGGGTCAAATCCCGCAGAAAAGGCCTTCAAATCTACTGTTAAAACCCTTTTCTACCCGATTTTTCCCATAAAAAAACCCGCCGAGTTGGCGGGTAATAAATGTTGCAAAAGCAATGTTATCTTATTTGTTTTTTACTGTTGTCCCAATAAAAAACACACCCGCCCTTTCGGGGGTACGAGGATGCTTCCACATATACATTGTTTGCAACGAAATTATCATAACTTCCAGACAGAATACACTAAGTCTCATAGCATGTCAACTCGAATAAAAAAGTAGGCAATGGGAGGACTTCACCCCATTGCCTACATATCTGCCTACAGGTAAATTATTCGCTTTCGTCGTCGAGCCCGCTTCCTTTTGCTTGGCCCTAACATTTGCCTAATCTTTGCAAATGTACTCCGCACAAATGACATATCATTCCTCTCTTTTCAAGCGGGTTGGTTAGATTGATTAAAAAAGCCCACCAGTCGGACATCAACATAACCCTGAATCGCACTGATGACTACGAGGAAAACCAAAACCATCATCTTACTCACGTATACAGTAATCTCCTTGTTGATTGAAGAATATTACAATTGGTGCGAAAACGCATTGTACTCTTGGAAAATATAGATTGCAAAATTACCCAGCGTTGTGAAAAAACACATGGTGACGCTTGCCCAAATTAATCAATCCGATTAAACTGGCATAAGTGTCAACATTCTTAGATACATTTTCTGACCTCGAAACAAAAAACTTTGTCGTATTTTATCTGGCCTGTAAGTATCGATTCACATTCTTTTCTCCTCAACAGATTAATAAATACCAACAACAAAAAGCGCGAAGCATAATCGCGTATGCCACCAACCACTCTCAGTTTTTCAAAACCCATTATAAAGATGTTGATATAACGGACATTTATTCACTTCCAACAACCAATAAAAAGTTGATGATGGATAACCTTGGCGACTACAACACCGTCGGATTATCAAAAGATGAGATTCTTGACTTTTGCCTTGAGGTTGAAAAAACACGAGACTTTACGCGGCGATTGCACGGAATGAATATTGGAATGTCTTCAGGAACCAGCGGTAACAAGGGAGTAGAAATTGTAACCCGTACCGAGGAATCATATTTAAAAGCCGCACTTTTTGCACGATTCAATTTCCCAAAACACGAAAGAATTAACTTAGCGTTTATTTTGCGCGTAAGCACCCCTGCTTTTAACTTTAATTTTCTAGGCAATAAACTAACCTACGTTAGTCAACTTCAGTCGATTGGGGAAATTACTAGGCAATTAACAGCGATTAACCCAAATGTTATCTCTGCCCCTGCATCTATGCTTAAAATCATAGCCAGAGAAATTGAAGCCGGGCGACTTTTTATTAAACCTAAAAAGGTAGTTTCGTACGCAGAAGTTCTTCACCCCGATGTAGAAAAATATCTGATAAAAGTCTTTGGAACTTCTATTGACCAAATTTATAAATGTACCGAAGGACCAATTGCAATTTCTTGTAGCCATGGAAGCCTTCACATTAACGAAGATTTAGTGTTAGTTGAGACGTTACAAAGCGATGGAACCCAAACTCCTGTCGGCACGCCGTGCGAAAAACTTCTGGTTACCGATCTTCACAAAAAATCGCAGCCAATTATTCGATATGAATTAAATGACATCATTACCATTAGTCCCCACAAGTGTTCGTGCGGTTCAGCTTTTAGAGTTATTGAACGAATTCAAGGAAGAGCTGATGATGTATTTTGGGCAAAACGGATAGATAGTGGCGAGTGGCAATATATTTTTCCAGACTACATTAGCCGAGCAGTTATAACCGCTTCAGATGATATTGATGAATTTCAGGTTGTTCAAAATTCGCCAGACAATGTGTTACTACGAGTTCAATTAAAACCAAAAGTACCATCCGATACCTTTGACACAACCACAATAATTGACAACCTTTCCACCGTATTCTCCAGTTACGGTTGCAAAGCGCCAGAAATATCGATAGTATTTGAGAAACCAAGGTTCAACGAAAACTCGAATAAACTTATTCGAATTCAACGTAACTTTGATATTGAATAAGTCTTATGAAACCAACCACAATGCGCTTTGAATCACTCGATATGTTACGTGGAGTTGCGTTGATGTTTATCATTTTATTTCATTCTTCAATCTACAACTACGCCAATATTGATAAAATCGATTTTGATAATCCACCCATCGTTGTGGTGCTTATGAGTTTCATGGCTCTATGGGGAGGAATTTTTATTATCTATTCAACCGTTGTGATGACCCACATGTTTCTTAAAAGAATGCCTACATTTTCACAAAAAATGCTAATCAAATACTCTCTCATCGCCGGAGCAATATATCTATTTTTCCACTATATTCTAAATATTCTGCTCGGCAGATGGAACACCGATTTTGTCAATAATCAACCCGACATGACGGCAATTGCAAGTACGCTCAGAAACATGCACCTCACATTCCCCCATATCACAAAGTATTTTGAAGGTTCTTCCTTATCAACCATCGCGTTAAACCTTATTCTCTTATCCTTTGTCCTTTATTTCCTACTCAAAAACAATGGTATTCAAAAAACAAAACGCAACTACACCATACTTACATTATCGGGAATAATAATAATGCTACTTTCGTTTGTACGAGTTTTGCTCTATCCATTCTTTACACAAGCAATGGAAACCAATAATTATGTGTTGGCAACGTTTTACAGCTTTACTATAGCAAACCCCTACCCGTTACTTCCATATTTTGCGTATGGAATCTTTGGTGTTCTCATTGGCATGATGCTTGTTAATAACCACACAAACCTACTGAAGAAGTTTATCCTTCCTTTGGGAATCCTCTTTATTGCTTATGGAATCGGCGGAATGATGCAGTTTGATAAAACAATTTCAACACCTGACTATTTTTGGTATTTTAAAACGAATTTCGAACTTGGAGTGTTCATACTTCTTCTCATTTCATCAGTACTTATCCTTGAACCTAGAAAAAAGTTTATGAAAAGTATGAGCGTTATCACTTGGTTCAGCCGAATAAGTTTAACGATCTATATGTTAGAAACTGCCACCTCTGAGTTAATGAGAATTGCGCTTTTGGGGATTTATCCAAACTGGAATCAAACAATTAACGGATGTCTATTGTTTGGCGCCCTCAATATAATTCTGTGGATAGTAATTTTATCGGTTTGGAAAAGAAACAGTTTTAAATATAGTTTGGAATACTTCTGGGTTAAATTCTTTAATCGAGTTGGAAAACAGTCAACGAAAATGGACTTGATTTTGTAGCCCTTGCATTAAGACGACTGGAATATCTTGCCACGCAAACGTTTGTCTCACAATTACCCTGCGTTATGGAAGACTCGAACAACATCATCATGAGACTCAAGTTCATCGATCATAGTTTCAAACACAGATGTATCTGCCCCCCGTATTGGTGAGGTAAAGGTAGGATTATGGGGATCATCACCAAAAACAAATGCTGCAGAGCCAGGTTCCCCCAAACTACCACCCGCATCTTTAAAAATTTTTCTTATTTCACTAACAGTACGATTAATATTATCAGTTGATGCCTGAATTAAAACCGCAACACCACTTGGACCGTACCCTTCGTATTGAACATCTTTTAATGCACCCTCATCACCAATACCAGCACCTTTGTTAATAGCTCGTTCAATTTTATCTTTGGGTAAGTTTGCTGCACGAGCTTCTTCTATTGCCGATCGTAGAGAGGGATTTACGTCAGGATCAGGACCACTTTCTTTTGATGCAATTTGGATTTTTTTAGTAAGCTGAGTAAACAATCTAGAGCGTTTAGGATCGTTTGCTGCTTTTTGATTTTTAACTTTGTGCCACTTTGAATGTCCGGACATCTACTCATTATACTTGAAAAGTATAATGACTCAAAAAAAACCGCCCCATCCCTACTGGGATGAAGCGGCCTTGGTACAAAACGTGAGTAACGCTAGCGAAACATCGCTGGCATCCATACACGCTTCTTCAAAAAGATAAGCTTGAAGTCTACAACAAGTCCAGGAGACACTTCCCCCCCAAGATTGACCTCAACCGAACAAGGAGTGTCACAGATGAACCCCTCCCACCGCTCAACAGTGAGCGTATAAGTTCCCACTGCAAACCCATCTGTGTTGAATACATAGTAACCCTCAAGATCAGTGTAAACGGTTACCGTACCGTTCACCTCAGACGTGAGGGTCAAATTCATGCCAACGATACCAACCTCTTTTCCGTTTTCCAGCATAAAAACTCTGCCGGAAACGGAGGATACTGCGCTTTGGTCAACTGGTTCTGCAGCTGCCTCAGCAAACTTGACACCAGCCCACAAAACAACAAATAGAGCTATCAAGGTAAGGACAACCCGAACTACCAAACTTTTCGATCGAAGTACCTGATCTTGCATAAAACCCCACCTTTCATTGTTAATCTACATTGATACTTCAAAAAACAACACACTGGATATGTAACAAACTATATTATAACCTATCATACAGGGTTTTGCAACATTCTACACACCGTTTCTAGCAAATGTCATCATTACCAAAACACCGACCCATAGTTTATGTTTTTGTGATACAATATCGACACACTCAATGTGTTGTTTGCCCCTTTACAACTGATTTTTCCACAAAAAAGAAAGGTACGCCAATGTATCAGAAAATAAAGATTCTTCTCCTCGTAATCCGGGTTGTTTTGTTACTCATTTTGACTCTAATTCCCGCAGTGAGGGTATTTGCCCAAGAGGAAAT
>Ga0210011_1003474_pt1 | contig 12022 bp, 10 predicted proteins | sample CryGeymeta201502_FD_183972 | JGI IMG/M metagenome (GOLD analysis project Ga0210011, IMG submission 183972) | Groundwater microbial communities from Crystal Geyser aquifers in Utah, USA - Crystal Geyser metaG 2015-02 (SPAdes) (version 2) | ecosystem: Environmental > Aquatic > Deep subsurface >...
ACATTATTCACAATTATTTATAGCCTTTATATTTTGCATACTATATTTTGCTTTCTTTATTAGTGCTCATAATGAAATCTGCAAGCATATATTTTTAATTCATTTTCTTCAATTTGATAAACAAGTCTATGTTCATTGCCGATTCTTCGAGACCAATATCCAGCCAAATCATATTTGAGTTGTTCGGGTTTTCCTGAACCCTCAAATGGTGTTCGTTGTATTTCCTTAATTAATATATTGATTTTTTTAACCATCTTATTGTCTATTTTTTGCCAATAAAGATAATCTTCCCAAGCGTGTTCACTGAAAGTCAGAATCATATTAATCTTCTAAATTGGGCTGAATTGTTTTCCCTACCTTCATTTGTTCAATTGATTCGAAAAGTCTGTTTGCATTTTTCTTTGAACTAAGTAGATGCATTGTCTCCATTATTGAATTGTATTCATCCAATGAAATCATAACGGTTCCTTTACCACTTTTTCTTTTGATAATCAATGTTTCGTTATCATCTTCAACACTATCTAAATAGCTTTTTAAGCTATTCCTAAATTCTGAGAAGTTTGCAGCTATCATATTTTTTACTTAAAGTTCATAATTATGTACAAATATACGTACTCATTTTGATTAAGACAATTTTTGGGGATTAAATTGTAAGAGATTAGTAACCATTTTCGAGTAAAGAATTATCAAGTATTGGTAAATAATAGATATTCTGTACTGTTAACCAATAATTACTCTAAAGCTAGCTCTACGGCCTTATCAAACAATTCATCTTTTCCAGCTCTGACACCTTCTATCGTTTTTTCGACATAAACAATTGGCAGAATTCCTATTGTGTGAAACTGTGATCCATCATGTTTTACAACTTTCTTTTTTAATTAGCTCACCAAAAGCAGGATTTTCTTCAAAAACGGCTTCCCCTTTTACTTTTTTAATCATTTCTTGATAAGCAATTTCAAGTGAATTTTTGCCTTCTTTTGGCTCTGCATTAGTTAAATCATGCGAATATCCTTTACTCGTTCCTATCCAACCGGTTTTGTCATTAAGTGGCTTTTCAAAATCGTTATTTGAAAGCTGAACTTCGATCCATTTTCCTTTTTCTTTGTAATAGACATGAACGTCGTCTAAAAGAAGCGCTCCTTTTCCCATTACATAACTTCCAATTGAAACACCAGAAGGATTATCGTCGACTTTTCCTGTGATTTCATATTGTTGCCACTGATTACTTTTTATTGGATTTGCACCCATATTTTCAAAAAAGCCTAAAGATTTATCCGCTTTATTTACTCTAAACCATAAATGACCTGTTCCTTTTGTTCCTTCTTTGAGCTTGACCCAAGCCGAATATTAAACTTCCTCCCAACTAATTTCTTATGTTCTAATGCTAAAGTAAGATTCCCGTAACTACTCGATTCATCAATCTCAGAAAAACCATTAACACGAACACTTTTATAAACATAATTCTTATAACTCATGTCTTTCGAAACACCTTCATGTTACCAAAACGTATTTTGTAAATCACTTGTGTCTTTTGGTGTGATGGAACTCAAATCATAAACTTGCTTCGAATCAGAAAAAACGACACTTGGAGCAATGGGCTGAAATAAACGGTTTAGTGTTTTGATAAGTTCAGCTTTGTTTTTAGTCTTCAGAACCTGCTCTGATCCATAAGCTGCAAACTGATTCCAATCCATTTTGGATGCTTCATCACTCGGGTGAAAATATTTTACGTAACCGTACGCTTTTGCAAAGGTTTTTAATTTGTTAAATTCGTCAAGTTGCTGATTACAAGTTGTGAAAAGTGTGAAGATAGCACCAATTAGAAGGATAGTTTTTTCATTATTTTTTGATTACAGTTGAGTTTAAAAGCAGATAATTTTTTTTGTATTTTGAATTCAATTGCACTTAAACTTCATAAATCAGAATAGTTCAGCAATTAAACAATCTTCTTTTTTACATAACAAGTAAAGCTTTTAACTTTGCAAAAAAGATTTACTTAATTATTTCTTTGTAATCATTTTTACCCCAATCCCAGTTTTTAATACAGAAAAAAAGTCAAGGAATCAGCCCTTGACTTTTTTTATAAAACTTTTTTGATTTATCAGATAAATCTATTTCCTAGTATTAAATCTCCAAGAAACTCCAACACTTACAAAATTGTCATTAGAAATTTCTGATAAGCCAATTCCACCAGAAACATCAAATTGTAAATCGTTTCCAACTAAATAGGTTAATCCAGCTTAAAATCGATGATCTGAAACACTATTCTCTGGAACAAACCCATAGATTTCAACATAAGCACAAATGCTATTAAACAAATTTCTTGCTAATGATAACGTATAGATTGCGGTTGCATCTGTTGTGGCTCCATCCCATTCTGCACCAAAATTATAACTTAATGCAAATTCATTTGGTAAAGAATTAGCAAAAGTAAATCGGAATTGTGGATTTATGGATTGTGCTCTAAAGGCTTTCTCTCCTGTTTTCAGAAATAAATGACCAATAATGGCTGTTTCTGGAATCCAACCGCTTTCTTTTGCAATTGTGATTTTTGCTCCAAAACCAAACGGACTTAAACCTTTTGCAACTTCAGTATCATTTACATAATAGCCTAAATAATCTTGAAGTAAACGAAGTTCGATCGACTCAGAAATACCATATCTAATTAAAGTTGTATTGTAAACAAATTCATATTCGTTTGCATTCGCATTATCAACAAATGCACCTGCTTCAATTTGTAACCAACCTACAGGTACTAAATAAGATGCTTCCGTCATATCGGGACGATCTGTAATAATTGATTCCTGTGCAAATACATTTCCTGCCAAAAATAGCGTTGTTGCTACACATAGTAATAGAAAATTCCCATTTTTCATTCGTAGTATTCTCCTTAGTAATAATATTAATCAAGTACTTCTTAAAGATCTAATGTGGCATCTTTGATTCTAACTGCTTGTTCAGTCAACTCTTTAACTTAACTTGAAGTCTCCTCAGCGGCTGCCGCAGATTGTTAAATAGTACCCTCAATTGATTTAATGGTCGAGGTAAATTCTTTGAGATTAGACTTTTGTTCGGTAAAACGGTCATTTATGACAATAAGCTCTTTTTCTACTTTACTTATTTGAACTGCATTCCCATTTAATGATTCAGCAACCTCAGAACTTAAATCAACACTTTCGTGATGTTGCTGTTGAGATTCAACAATGCGTGCTTCAATTTCTTTTAATGTTTCTGTCGTTCGAATTGAGAGCCTAAGGTCTTCATCGGCAACAACCGCAAAACCTAAACCCTACTGTCCAACTATTTCTACTTCCACTGATGCATTTAAAGCTAATAAATTCGTTTGAACCGAAACCTTATCTAGTTTTTTAGTATTGATGACATTTTATGACTTGATTCATTTAACTCTGTCTTTACTTTTCTTAGCTTTTCAACCTGTATTTTGCTTTTATCCGACGAAATTCTGGTTTCTGTTCCAATTAATAATGAGGATTGAAGGTTCACCCTATTCTCATCTATTTGACTTACAATTTCAGAAATACTCGCAATCATTTCTTCAATAGCTGCAGCTTGTCTTGAAGCGCCATTTGCCAAATACTCCGATGTTTTATCTAACTGTTCTGCTACACTTATCGACTCCTCAATAATAATTTTCAGTGAGTCTATGAATTTGATGATTGGGTTCGGAATTTTTATTGCTAAACACAAATCTAATACCACTGATACAATTGCACCTAAAGCGATTAGTAAATAGGTAAACAGTTTTGTACATTATTACTTATCTCAGCCTTTAATTCAAGATTTTTTGCCAAAACGACCATTTTATCAGTCAGCTTACCTAAAGCTTCTTCTAATATATTAAATCGATTTTCAAAATCAGATTCTAAATTCTCATTTTCCTGAATTGCTCAAATCATCTCTGCCAATGATTTTGCAGATTTTCAATAAGTTCTTATTTCAACAATACTACTCGGAATAATGACTTTCAACTTATCATCAACTTGAGTGGACTAAATACGCTTATTTTTTTCGATAAGATTGATATGATCTTTTAAATCGTTTAAATCAGTTTCAAAAAATATTGATTTTCAATTCTTCAAAGTTGTAGAATGGCAATATCCCCTTTTAAACCTTCGTGCATCCTATCTATTATTCCAATTGCTCCTTGTAATTGAACAAAATTGGATGAGTTAGTCAAATTTGTATAAAGACTATTCGTTTCTTTTTGTAAGAAATAGGTATAGGTTAATGTAAACACTACAATAGATTATGCCGTTAGTAAACCTTTTTAAAAAAATATTCATAAGTAAGCTCTAAACACAACGATTAATGCTAATATCAAAATGTGGTGTACTTAATTTATTTCACAGAATAAGTTTTAAATATAGTTTGATAATTTGAGTCCACTCCAAAAAGTAGATGCTTTCGGTTTACACCCTTCCAAATCCTGCGAATTCTACGAATTCTACGAATATTTTGCTAATATTTTGTAAATGTCAGTTGTAATTAGCTAAATTCATCAAAAAAATAGATTCTTATTTAGTGTCGCAAAAGTGTAAATAAGAGCTAATCCATTAAAACTTATTGATTGTATAGTATTGTTTTTATTCTTCTAATGGAAGCAAATAATTCATTTAATATGATTTATTTAAAGTAACAGTTAATTCGAAAATACTACCAATAATTATACCGTTACACTATTGGGAAAGAAGCACAGAACGTACTACCTTGCCCAATCTCGCTTTCGAACCATAATTTTCCATTACTTTCTTCGACCAATTTTTTACACAGAATTAAACCTAAGCCATTAGATTCTTCTCCGCTTGTACCACTTCTCATTTTGATTGGATTATTTTCAAATAGAAGCTCTTTTAGTTCCTCTGGAATACCTATCCCAAAATCTTTTACACTGACTTGAACTTCGTCATTATTTCGACTTAGTATTATTTCAACACTAGCATTTGAATGACTGAACTTAATTGCATTATCGATTAAATTATTCAACACTCTCCAAATACTATCTCTATGAATTAAGACTTCTGCCTCAAAAACATCTAATTCAACATTTAACGTAATTTGTTTTTCATCCGCTTTAAACTTTGCGACTGAAACACTGTACTGAATAAGATCTTTCAAGTCAATTCTCTCTAAAGTCTTACTTGTTTCTAAAGACTGATTAAATAACAAATCTTCAATAATCTGAAGTGCGTCAGAACTTGTTTTGCCAATGATAGTAGCAATTTTCAATATATCATTTTTAGGTAAATCACTTTTCAATAAATCTGAGAAGCCTACTATTCCAGAAATTGGATTTCTTAAATCGTGAGCAACAACTTTTAAGAAATGTGCATTTTGTTCTATGCTTATTTCTAAATCCTTATACGATTGATTTAACTTCGTATTTGCCGTTTCCAATTTTAGAGAATTCTGTTTCTCAAAATTTAATTGTTTCACATATTGCCAAATGATAATTAATAATAAGACTACCCCTATAAGTACACTTCCAAGAATGGTGTTTTTAATACTATTCGTTTCTTGAAGTTGTTTTAAATTCGAACTTCTCTCGTTTAAAATGAAGTTTTGTTTAATATCTACCGTGTTCCATTTTGTTAATCTTGAGCGGAGTACCTCATGTTGCTTAAAATAATTTAAGTGTGCCTTATATGCTTTTTCAAAATCATTTAATTTATCATAATATTTCCAGTTAATTTTAGACAATCGAAGATTATACTCTGGAATTTCCGTTATCTTTGATTCTAGTGATACTATATCGATAAGTTCTTTTGCCTTCGTTAATTTTCCTGTTTCAATATATAAATTAGCCAGTTTGATTTTCGTTAGTAAGGCATCTAAATAATTTTTACGCCTCGATATATTAATATCAATGCTCGTTATGTAAAGCGACTCTGCAACGGAGAAATTTCCTTTTTCAAAATAAACTTGCCCCAAATTACCATTTACAACTCCCTTTGCAACTTCAATAAAGCTTGAATCAACAATTCCAACATATCTGGGATTGGTAATACTACTTAAAGCTCGTTCAAAATAATACTTTGCACTATCTAGTTCATTTAGTTTTTGATACGATAAACCAATGTTATTATTTAGTTTTTGGAAAAAGTAAAATTGAAGATTTTTATCCATTGTACATAATTCTCTTCGCTTAAGTGTTTCTTTAAAATAAAATATCGCGTCAAGATAATGATGCTGAGAATACAATAAATACCCAACTTCTTCCTCAAATTCCGAATCATAACAATCACTCAAAGCTTTTCTTGAAAATTGTCTTGCCTGATCATAATAATCTAAGCCTTCATAATAATTACCAATATTAATTAAGGAATTCCCCTTAAGAACTAGAGCTAAAAAATACTGTTTAGGATAATCCTCTTTCAAAGTAGCAATGGCATTTAAGGTTGAATCTGCATAAATAAACGCTTCTGAAACCATGCCTTTTCTATTATTTGTCAGATTTGCTTTAATCACATTCCTAACATAAATAGTTAAGGCTTTTGATTCTAAATTTCCATTTTGGACAACACTATCTACAGATTGCATTGCTTTTTCAAAAGAATTATCCCTATAAATTTCCCCTATTTTTTCATTTAAAAGCCTTATTTCCGCTTTTGAATGTTCAATGTCTTGATTAGTTGAACAGGAAGAAAAAAGGAATTGTAATAGGAATAACGTAAAGAGTACACTAAATGAATTACAAATATTCTCCTTCAAAAACACTATTTTTATTTCTATTACAATAGAAAAAGTTGCTATCTTGCTTAATAAGGTCATTCTTAAAATTTACTATAAATGGGTAAATTACATTTTTTTTCTAAAATTCGCTCTAAACTTATATTAATAAATTAATAATATTATAACTAAAAGAATTTTACATCGTTTAAGCCCATTCTTTAAATCTAAACTCAAATTCGGACTTAGACCTTTTGTATAGTTTATTATTTTTTAAAAAAGGTTCAATTTTGCAAAAAAAATAAAAACAATAGCTTATGAGCAAATATTTTTATTATTTCACGTTCGTCATTTCGTCATGCTGGGCTCTGACCCAGCGTCTCAGCCTTAGAACTTACTGCTTATGGCGTAAAAAGATATAGAACAGAGATAGCACTTCATGGTTCTTCGAATCGTATCGGGGCACGGGATGACCTTTTTTGTAAAAACGATAGAAGTTTGTTTAGAAACGAAGTCCGATTTTGAGTGACTGAAGTATATTTGAGTGAACTGCGAAAAGTTGTGTTTAGCAAACTATTCGGCGGATTCTTAGTATTTAGAGGGGTGCAAATCGACAGAATCGACTTTTTGGAGTGGGTACCTATCTATAATAAAAAATTTAAGAATTTGAAGCGGTTTCAGCCGATATGACTTAAGCTCTGAGCAGTTAAAAGAATCTTCCGTTTTATGCTGGTATTAATTTAGTTGATGAACTAAATTCTGAACCATTTTAAAAATCAAACTTAAGAATTCAGAATTTTAAAGGTAGATCTCTCCTTTTCCAATTCATTCACTTTTCTTCTGGTAAATAAGTACTTGACTCAACTCTGGTTGATACCGAAGGCACTGAGATGTGATTCGTAAAACTACGCAGTGAGATGACGATTTACTGTAAAAAAAGCCCCCTGATATTAGTTGGGAGCTTTTTAAATTTCACTTAACTACAATATTTACAATACGTTTTGGCACAAATACTTCTTTAACTATTTGCACTCCATCAAGATATTTCGAAACACCTTCTACTGTTTTTACAGCACTTAAGACTTTTTCTTTATCCGTAGCATCTGCCATAGCAATTTTTAATTCGCCACGAAGTTTTCCGTTAACTTGAATTCCATACGTGAATTCATCATCAACCAAATAACTTTCGTCATAGTTTGGCCATTCTGTATAGGACAATTCTGTATTGACTTGCATTTTTTCCCACACTTCTTCGGCCAAGTGCGGAGCAAACGGATTCAAGATTTGAGCATATTGTCTCATGACACTCAATGGTTTAACTTCCCATTTTGATGCATCATTAATGAAAACCATCATTGCTGAAATAGCCGTATTGAACTTAAATCCTTCAATATCTTCCGTTACTTTTTTGATAACAGTATGAATCGATTTCAATTGCTCTTTGCTTGCTTCTACATCTTGAATCGAAGAATCCAAAGGATTTGCCTCATCATCTTCATTCACAAATAAACGATACGAACGCTTCAAAAAACGAAAAACGCCTTCAACGCCACGCATTGACCACGGTTTTACTTGCTCCAAAGGTCCCATGAACATTTCGTACAAACGCAAAGCATCGGCGCCATACTGGGAAATTACATCATCTGGATTTATGACATTTCCTCGTGATTTTGACATTTTGTGCGATTTAGCTTCTACGGCGAAATTTGTTCCTTTTAGATAGAAGAGATCCCCCTTTTTCTCTACTTCGTCTTCTGCAACTTTATGCGTGCTAAGACTTTCGGTAGATTCTAATCCTTTTGCAGAAATAAGTTCTCCAGCTTCATTTTTGAACGCTGTGAATTCCATTTCACCAAGAATCATCCCTTGGTTTATCAATTTTTTGAAGGGTTCGTTTGTGGAAACAATTCCTGCATCAAATAATACTTTATGCCAAAAACGTGCATATAATAAGTGAAGAACCGCATGCTCTGCCCCACCGACATATAAATCGACTGGCATCCAATATTTTTCTAAATCAGGATTAACGGGACCGCCAATGTAATTTGGACTGATGTAACGTAAATAATACCAACAACTTCCAGCCCATTGTGGCATCGTATTGGTTTCACGTAATCCTTCTTTTCCTGTTTCTGAATCGGTGACTTTTAACCAATCTGTTGCATTTGCAAGTGGCGGCTCACCGTTTCCAGCAGGTTCGTACGATTCTACTTTTGGTAAATGAATTGGCAAATGTTCTTCTGAAAGAGCAATCGGAGTTCCATCAACATGAATAATTGGGAAAGGTTCACCCCAATAACGCTGACGAGAGAACAACCAATCTCTCAAACGATAATTGATACTTTTTTGACCTAAGCCTTTGCTTTCCAACCAATTAATAATCGTTTCTTTAGCTTCAGGAACTTTTAATCCATTCAAACTTACTTCTGAATTCGCAGAATTAATCGCCACACCATGCTGATTATCCGTATAAGCTGACTCTTCAATATTTCCACCGGAAACAACTTCAACGATTTCAATATTGAATTTTTTTGCAAATTCCCAGTCGCGTTCGTCATGACCAGGAACCGCCATAATCGCACCTGTTCCATAACCCAACAACACATAATCGGCAATCCAAATTGGAATTTGTTTTCCATTTGTTGGATTGATGGCATAAGCGCCTGTAAAAACACCGGTTTTAATTTTCGCCATTTCAGTCCGATCTAATTCAGACTTCGTGGAAGCTTCTTCTTTATATTTTTCTACTGCTTCTTTGTTTTCAGCTGTTGTGATCACCTCAACTAAAGGATGCTCAGGTGACAAAACCATGTAGGTTGCACCAAACAAAGTATCAGGACGTGTGGTGAAAACTCTAATATTTGCTTGAAAATTTTCCACAGCAAAATCCACTTCTGCACCAATCGATTTACCAATCCAATTGCGTTGCATTTCTTTGATGGATTCTGGCCAATCTAAATCTTCCAACTCGGTTAATAAGCGTTCTGCATAAGCGGTGATGCGTAACATCCATTGGCGCATTGGTTTACGGATTACTGGAAATCCACCAACTTCACTTTTTCCATCAATAACTTCTTCGTTTGCTAAAACGGTTCCTAAAGCAGGACACCAGTTTACAGGTGCAAAAGACTCATAAGCCAAACCACGTTTATGCAACTGCAAGAAAATCCATTGGGTCCACTTGAAATAATCAGGATCCGTTGTATTTACTTCACGATCCCAATCATACGAAAAACCGATAGCTTGCAATTGCATACGAAAGCGATCGATGTTTTTTGCTGTAGTTTCAGCCGGATGCGTTCCTGTTTTGATGGCGTATTGCTCAGCAGGCAAACCGAATGCGTCCCAACCGATTGGATGAAGCACATTAAAACCGTTCATTCTTTTGTAACGTGCAATAATATCAGTAGCAGTATAACCTTCTGGGTGACCAACATGAAGCCCTGCCCCACTTGGATACGGAAACATATCGAGAACATAATATTTCGGCTTTGTTCTGTCCGATTCGTCCGTTTTGAAAATCTTGTTATTTACCCAATGATGTTGCCATTTCGGCTCAATTTGCGCAGGATTATAAGTGCTCATAGAAAAAGAATGAATTCAAAAAGTTTAAAATTTCGCCGAAATATACGGGATATCTAACTCAAACTTGATGAAAAAGCTTTGGGGTGAAATTGTTCTATTGACTTCACTTTAATTTAAATGCTAAAGACATAATTTCTCTTTGAACCCGAGGAATTCCAATTTCAACCGCTTCATTTTCCCAATTTGAAACGCAATCCAGCACTTCTCCTAAAATAAGTACCATTTCTGATTTGTTTAAATTGAAATATTCTCCAACTGATTTTACAAGTTCAAAATCTAAAGCATTTGATTCCAAATTGATATTTAGAGCTAAGCCATTTTTATCAATTGATGGATTCATATCGTATACTGGTGACAATCGCCAACCTTTATCTGACAAGATAAATCCATGATTCCTTAAATGATCATCCGTATTTGAAATCGCAATAGTAAACACAATACGACGCTAAAGTTTCTTCAAATCCGTTTCAGGTGAAGCTCCATGAAATTGAATAAACTCTGCTAATTCAAGATAACTAGCCGGTTGATTTCTTAACTCCATTTCCACATGTCCCGTCATTGTCATTGCTGAAGCGAAATGAACTCTATCTGCACCTTCCCGATCAAATCGCTTTGAAAAAAACGTGTGATGCCGTTCTGATAGTTTCTCCATACGAGCCATTGGAACTTGTATTCCAGCATCTTTTGCTAATTTCCATGCTAAATACTCCCAAGCACCTTAGTCTATAGTATCTAAACGGGATGGAAATTTTGCTATCCATAAATCTCCGTTTTCATCAATAACTGTGGATTTAGGACGCGTACCTCCTAGTGATGAACCTGGCGCCAATAAGATTTGCAACCATTTTCGAACTGATTCAATATCATCTTCTGTTTCAACCATGCGTACTGCGAATTCAAGCTCTCGAACAGTTGCAATTGGAGGAATTGAATGAAGAACATCATTATCTAAAAAGGGTCCTTCTTCATCTAATTTGAACCGTAATCCACTCATTCTTGATTCTTCATAAACACCCAATAGAAAATCGAGTTCAGTTAAGCGTTTTGGAGTTTTTCCAGATTCTTGTAAAAGTACGTCTCTTTTTTTCAAGAGTGTTCTTCCCCAAGTATATGGCATAGAATCCCCAAAAAGTCCAAAATTAGTTTTTTGACCCGCGACAAATTGGTTTCCTGTAAAACTCATTAAATCAGGATCAAGAAATACATTAGGATTTTGCTTTAACCAATTCTTTTCAAAATTGAAGCTCCAAAAAATGCTTCCACGAACTTCCTGTGCTGATAAAACACCAATTTTTATAGGTTCTTTCATTCCAAACCAATGTGCATAAACCAATACATCTGTTTTTACCGCAGTCATACTTATAGTTCTAAATCTTGCAATTTCCGCCCGAGCTCATCATCTGCTGCTATCTTTAAAAAATCTTCATGCAAGCTTAGTACACGCAAAACATTAAAGTACGAACCGATTGCAACAGACTCTTTTCCTTGTTCAATGTAATATAAAGTCGTTCTATCTATACCTGCTCGCTCCGCAACTTGAGAAGTTGTGAGTTTTCGTCGTTTGCGTGCTAACTTTATATTTTGCCCTAATTGTTCGAAATATTTTCGATGTTGAGGGAATATTTTTTGCTTCTTATTTTTCATAATGTTGTTTATTTTCAACAAATTTAATGAGTCGTTCCTTACCAAGCCACTTTTTGAGTCAACAATAGGAATTGAGAGAGCCAATAGAACAGACCATCCCAAAGCG
>Ga0210011_1003491_pt1 | contig 11970 bp, 9 predicted proteins | sample CryGeymeta201502_FD_183972 | JGI IMG/M metagenome (GOLD analysis project Ga0210011, IMG submission 183972) | Groundwater microbial communities from Crystal Geyser aquifers in Utah, USA - Crystal Geyser metaG 2015-02 (SPAdes) (version 2) | ecosystem: Environmental > Aquatic > Deep subsurface >...
TTGTATATATATATCAAAAAACCACATATCTTTTATGATATGTGGTTTTTTGTACTGTAGGTTCTGTTCCCGACAGTATAGTGTATTAATTAGCATATGCTTGATACACAACGTCCAAGATTGTAGCTACTTCTTGATCTTTGTCAGTGACTTCGTCAAGAACCTCTCAATCTATTTCATGTGTTTGCAAGATAATATGTACTTTGTTGTAAATATTTGTCCATTGAGGATGGTGTTCAACTTCATCTATTTGACTGCTGCAGTCACTCATCCACTCAATTGCATCCAAAAAACTATCAAATGTATATGTTTTGTGTAGTGCATTATCTTTTTCTGTCCATTCTGTATATGTTTGTACCTTTGCCATGTGTAGCTACAAAAATAAATGTTACAAATCTATAGGTTGTTTTTTGATAAGAATTCCTAGAAGTTTAGCTATTTCTCATCTTGGAATATTCATATCTCGTTTAGCCTTAGTATCTAGAGTTGCTTTAGCAATATAGTCATTTTCATAAGCTAGTTTCATGTAATTAGTAGCAAAATGATCTCCTGTCTCATCTTGATATCCGTATAGCATTCTCATCATTACAGTTATTGCTTGTCCATATGTGATTTCTCTAGTTGGTAAGAACATTCCTTTACTTCCTTTGAACAATCCCATTTGGCATGATTCTACCATCAATGTTGCAAGGTCGCTATGTCATTCAGCAGTATCTGAGAATTGACATTCTGCAGTAGTTCTTGAAGTTTCGCTTTTATTTAGAATGTTTTTGCTAGCTAATACTAACATTTTAGCAGCTTCATCTCTTCTAACTGGTTTTTCAGCCATAAATGTAGCTGTTGTTCCAAATTTTGTAATACTTAGAGATGCAAGATCTGCTAATATACTTTCCATACTTTCACTTGTAAGTGATAGATTTTGGATGTCAGCAAATGTCATGTTTTCATAAGAGTTCTCGTCAGTAGCTTCTTCAACTTCTGTGTCGACAGTTACATCGACGTCAACATCAGTTGTTTCTCAGTCCATTTCTGTGTTGATTTCTGCTTCAAGTTCAGCTTCAATTTCATTAAGAATGTCGTCAAGTTCATCTGCTTGTGCAAGATTTATTGAAAGAGTTGAAAATGTCATTGCAGTAACTAAACCAGCACATAGCATAGTTGTGCTAAATTCTTTGATAATATTCATGCGTAAAAAGGGAAAAAATAAAGTAATTAAACAATAAATATTTATAATTCGAATGCAAGTGATTGCTCACATCACAATTGAATACATCAAACAACACCTATCATTCCACCGTTGTCAGTAGAGTATATTTTTTTGATAGGTCTATGAATATGCATAGCATAGTCTTTTGTATGATCTTTCTCATATTTATTTGCTTGATTCGTAAGCCATTGTATGTTTTGGGTAAGTGATTGCAACTTTTCTCGTAACCTATCGTTTGCAGAAACTCATCATACTATAGCTAGACTTTTGACATCATGAATAATTCATGCCCTGATGAGTTTTTTTGCAAGGACGTCTGTTACTGTTTCTTGAAATGCAAAACAGATATCTGCGATATATTCGGGAGTAAGCGATTGGTCGTTTGCTGTAAGGTCTTGTAATATGTGATGGACTTGGGACTTCAATCCAGAAAAACTAAAATCATGTTTGTATGAATCCAAAAATGTTGCTTGTAGTTTGATGTTTGGGTTGGGTTTTCATAATGTAGCTTGTTGCGAAATTCGAGGTCATCATGGGTATGGTCACCCTAGCATTCTAGAAACTTTATCAAAACACTCTCAAGCTGCATCATCTACACTTTCACCAAGTTTTGTAAGAGTAAGTGTGTTGTTTTGTTCCAAAAGATAGAGTTCGTTGTGTCCTCCAGAGACTGTCAAAACAGCTGCTGGAAATTGCACTGTGTCTTTGTGTCTATCAGCATAGATCGAAAATATATGTCCATAGATATGGTTGACTGGTGTATGTGGTATGTCATACGTATGAGAGAGCATATGTGCAAAAGTTTTTCCTACAATGAGAGATCATGGCAGTCCTGGGTATGCGGTGTAACAGATATTGTCAATATCTTCAAAAAATTCTACAAAAGATGATGCTGACACGGTTTGTGTCCCAAGATACTCTTGTACAAGATGACTAAAAACTTCAAGTATATGCTCTGCATGTTCTCTTGATGCTAATTCTGGTACAACTCATCAATATTGAGCGTGTTGTTGTATTTGAGAATATGCTTTCATATGTGTTACTTCAAATGTTTCGTTTTTGTATTCAACGATTGCAAGTGATGTGTCATCACAACTGGTTTCTATAGCTAAGACGCGCATATAGTTTGAGGTAATTACAAAAATAAATTATATTTTGAGACTTCTTGCAAGTTGATTCATTGCACTATCTGGAACAGTATGTAACATGGGAATATAGTCTGAAAGTTCTACGACAAAATCTTTGATGTTTTGTGGTTCGTCTTTGAATGTGTGGATATGGTTTTTTCCTTGTATAACAAATAATATATTGTTTATATTGTGCTCTTTATCTTTTACTTCTATTTTGAATCATTGAATGCTACTTCGTGGGTGGCTTTTTGCTCATATCTGCAAATGTGTATTGTATAATGATATAGGTATGGGTTGTGCGTTACTGATAGAAAAAAATAAATATCATCACAAAAGTAAGCATGTTACGATTGCTCCAACATAGTTTTGATAAATAATAGAAAGAATTATAAGCGAGCAAAAAAAACCTGCAAACAAAACGTATCGAACAGTTGTTCTTTCGTAGATCTCACTATTGTGAACAACGACTTGCATGTGATTATGGTCAGAATAAATATTTTGATATTTCCAATTAGATAGTAGGAAAAAATAAGACAAAAACAATGAGAATTCTTAAAAAAAACCTCTCTGTTTTTTGTGAAAAGGCGTTGCATTTCTGTAAATATTCCACATACTTTTGGGTGATATTTGAGCACAAATGCCAAAACCATCTTGAATTATACACCTAGACATTGCTCTTTGAATGTTTGAGTACACTATACGTTTTTTTTAATCTTTTTATTCTTTTTATGAGACATATTGCAGTCTTGGCTCGTGAAGTGTGTGAATACGCGCCTCGTCATACCAAACTCTATGTTGACTGAACTGCTGGACATGGATGACATATGCAAGTGATGCGAGAAGCTTTCTCTTCTCAAAACGAAGAATTTGTTACTATAGGTTGTGATGTAGATCCTCTTATGTTGTCCAAAGCTACTTCTCATTTGCAAGAAGCTTGAGTTACTAGGTTTGAATTGTTACACTCTTCGTATCAACATATGGCAGATTTTTTGTCTCAAAAATGAGTGTCTGCTGACTATATTTTGCTTGATTTGTGAATAAACCGAGATCATATTTTGCAAGCAGACCGTTGATTTTCTCTCAAAAAAGATGGTCCTCTTGATATGAGATTTTCATCAGAATGACCTACCGCACATGCTGTTATTCAATCTTTGCATGCTGAAGATATGATTGATCATTTGATGCAATATGGGGATTTTTCTCCCAAAAGGGCAGAAATCTTGGCGTATTATATAAGTAAACACAAAAGAAATTCGTTGATGAAAACTACGTTGTGATTCAAAAAGATACTCTGACAACTTAAAGTATGAACACAAGAATTAGCAAGAATATTTCAAGTATTGAGAATAGTAACAAATCACGAATTAGATCAATTAGAGGTTTTTTTGTCAACATTTGATCGCTGTGTTTCTCCTTGAGGGAGATGTAGTATAATTAGTTATCATAGTGGAGAAGATAGACTTGTCAAAAATGCTTTCAAAAAGCTTTCTCGTACATGACGGACCATTATCACCGATCAGCCTATCGTTCCTACAAGTAATGAAGTTTACCGCAATAAAGCATCTAGAAGTGCGAAAATGAGAGTCATTCAAAAAAACTAGTCTATTCAAACTAATACAAAAAAATATCAGACTCGGTGAGAGTTTTCGTTTCTACTTATTACGTTATTATTACATATGAATAGAAAATTTGTCTTTGTAAGATCAGAATGAGAAACGCTCTACAAAAAAGCAAAAAATATGATGCAACAGCATACGAATCTTTTTGAAAAATCAAAATATTTGTTTTTGGTTGTGTGGTTTTTTACAAATATTCTTTTTTATGGTATTTATGTAAATCTTTCGTCGACAAAATGATACTTTTTGTCAGAAGCAGAATCAGAAAAAGAACAACTCGAATTTTCGTATAATATAACAACACTCAATATGACAGAATATTACAGAACATTACGAAATGATATGCACCGTAGTGCTCAGGTCAAAAAAATTGATATCATCCATGATGTAGTATCTATAGAAAAAAAGAAAGTCGCATCTAAATAATTATTGCTAACTTACTATTGACAAATATAAAATAATATTTTCTCTTGCTTTTTTGCAGATGAATTATAAAATATTTGTATTCTTTTATTTTCTATCGAAAAATATATGAAATTACACGTTATCTTATGATGACTTATGATGTACCTTCTTTTGTCTATATCTAGCGTTTTTGCAAGACAAGCATGTTTTGATTTTGATGATGTAGATGCAGAACTCTGTGTTAATATTGATAGAAGTGGAAATGATTATGATGTTGAAAGTACATTAAAATCATGAAAAAAAGCACAAATATATTGTCAGATAAAAACTCCTCAAAATATTTGAGCAACAATTTATAGTATCAATAATTGTAATGATTCATTTGAGTATGATTGATCAAGAAATGGAGAATTGACTGTCTATATGTATGTTGATACACAAATTATAACAGCATATTATGATATTGATGATGAAGCATGGGATGAAGAAGGAAGTCACTCAATAGATGATAATAATAGTAATAATAATGGAGAAGCAGAAAGCATAAGAATAACACCAGAAGATAGTAGTCCAGATACAAATGAACGAATAGATGTAACATTTGAGATCGAGGATGAAGATGGAGATACAGTAGAGGATTATAGAAATGGAATAGAATTTGATGTGTATTATAGAACAAGTAGTAGCTCAAGCCGAACAAAAACAACATCAAGCACGTACTATGAAATAAGTAGTTCGTACGAAGATGGATATGCGTTTCGTAGTCTAGATGATGGAGAAAGAAAAATAACGAACTTCATTAGATTCAAAAAAGAGTATGAGTATAGACTTGATGTAAAAGATGAAGATGATAGTAGTATAGACTGATCTAGAATATTTTCTGTTTGATCTTCAGATGATAATAATAGTAATAATAATGGAGAAGCAGAAAGCATAAGAATAACGCCAGAAGATAGTAGTCCAGATACAAATGAACGAATAGATGTAACATTTGAGATTGAGGATGAAGATGGAGATACAGTAGAGGATTATAGAAACGGCATAGAGTTTACAGTGTATTATAGAACAAGCAATAGTTCAAGCCGAACAAAAACAACATCAAGTAGCTACTATGAAATAAGTACTTCATACAGAAATGGATACACATTTCGTAGCAGTGATGATGGAAAAAAGAAAATAACAAACTTCATTAGATTCAAAAAAGAATACGACTTTAGAATAGATGTAGAAGATGAAGATGATAGTAGTTTAGATTGAACAAGGATTATTTATGTAGGAGGAGCAGACAACAATGATGACGACAACGACAACGATAATGATAGCAATAACGATAACGGAGAAGCAGAAAGTATTAGAATAACGCCAGAAGATAGTACTCCTGTCATAAATGAACGAATAGATATGACATTTGAAATTGAAGATGAAAACGGAGACACAGTAGAGGATTATAGAAATGGTGTAGAATTTTCGGTGTATTTTAGATTAAGTACAAATGGAAATCGAACAAAAACAACATCGAGTAGTTATTATGAACTTAATGATACGTACAAAAATGGATATACATTTCGTAGTATTGATGATGGAGAGAAGAAAATAACCAACTTCATTAGATTTAAAAGAGATTATGATTTTAGAGTAGATGTAGAAGATGAAGACGATAGTAGTGTAGATTGATCAAGGATTTTATATGTATGAAAATCAGATAGTAATAATAATGATAGTGATGAAAGATACGCAGATGCAAGTTCTTTTCAAGTAAGTGCTGATGCAACTCCAGATATCTGAGAATATGTAGATATCCAATTAAGAGCTATTAAATCTAATGGTGGAGCAGAAGATGATTATAACAATGTTGTAGGGTTTAGAATTCGATATGATCCAAACGACGATGAGATGTTTACTTCTTCTGAAGAGGTTAGTTCGTATGATTTTGATAACACAAATCTCTTTACATTGAGATGAACATATGAAGATTGATCGTTTTCTTATAGCCAAAACGGATCTTCTTACCAAAATATAAATGATTTTATAAAATTCGAAAAAAAGGGTTATTATAGAATTAGATGGTATGATGAAGATAAAACTTCAATTTATTGACAAAAAGACTTTGAAGTTGGGATGGATAATGATGACTCAGATTCTACTTCAAATGGAAGAGATATGTTCACAATGGTAACAAATGAAGACACTCCTGAACTCAATGAGCGCGTTGATCTTTATGTTATCGCAAGAGAAAATGGAAAGATTCAAACAAATTACAACGATAGAGTGAACTTTCTTGTTCAAAGAAAATGAACAAATGGACAATATACAACCGCATCAACTACATATTATTTTATGAGTAGATCTTCAACGATTTTGGATATGAATGGTAAAAAGTATGACAAACTCAATGACCGAATTTATTTCAAAACAAGAGGTAGTTATAGAGTAAAGATTTATGCTGACCAAGATTCTAGTATGAATTGATATGAATACTTTGTTGTCAAATAAAGTTATTACTCAGATATTCGTTTAGTTTCATCCAAAAAAAATGCTTTGTGTGCTATGTGCTCACGAAGCGTTTTTGTTTACAGAAAAAAAATGAATTACTTTGTTTTGATAAAAATGCCAATGCCTCACTCATCAAAATATACAAAGTCAACACTAGATTGCAGTCAGGTTGATTCTTTTTTTGTTTTATACTTTCTGCATGTATACTAGACTAGTGAAAAGTTTTTGTTCTGTATCGCTTTGTATGAAACATGTTCTAAAGTACAGTTTAGCTACAATTCTTGTGCTTGTAATCAATTGTGGTATCTTATATTTTTTGACAGATGGTGGGCTTGATCTTGCCTTTGCTCAAGACACAAGCAGCTGATCGAGTCTGGATGAAACGATGTTTGACCTAACCAATATTTTTCAATGAGTTTTGAAGTTGATTTATATTATACTTCGACCTTTATTGGTTGTTGCAGGAAATGCTTTGGACAATACATTTGTCTATGGTGAATTCCTCAACCTTGATGCAGCGTTGCGACAAATGTGGAATATTTCCAAAAACTTTGCAAACTTTGCTTTGTGATTTTGAATTTTATTTTATATTTTCAAGTATATTTTTGCGTTTGGTGATGGAACAGAGGTCAAAGATGTGTTATGGAAAAGTTTGTTAGCGGGTGTGTGAATACAAATGAGTTGGTTTTTGTTGGGAGCAATTATAGATATTTCTACAATTGCAACGTATGCGTTAGGCTGACTTCCAATGACTCTTATCAACCAAACACAACTAGGTAATCATCCTATTATATGAATTCATACTGTCGTAGATTTATGAAATGACAAAAGTAAAATATCTGACAAGATATCCTATTCTATGTATTATTCATGGTGAGATACAAATTATGCGCCCTGTATTATGGTCAATGATTTTATTGTTGGGAGGCAATTTGATGATGTTGCTAGCAAAAAAAAGAATATCGTTTTTGACCCAGATTGGTGTGTGTATAACAATTTTATGATGGTGAATATCAAAGATATAACAGAGTCTACCAAATCTATCAAGTCTGATGAGTGAATTTCTAATCAAAAAGTCAAAAATGATACAGTAACGAGTGCAGTCAACTGATTTTTTAATGGAAAAGATGAAAATGCTGCATTTTTGAAATGAGTTGTCTATACTAAGTACTTAGCAGATCCATGAGCAAGATCAATACAAGTAGCTGTAGAATGAGAAACAACACCAAAAGCCATCAAAATTCCAAATGATGTCAAACTGCTGCAAGAAATGGAGTGATCAACAGAAAAGTATGAGCGAGTAGAAGAATTTCAAAAAAGATGCGAATGAAATGTCAATAAATGATGATGTGGTATGTTTCTCAAAGATTTGTTAGAAAAATCCGAATGATTTGTTTGACCATTAGTTACATTGTACGTTAGTATGCTTAACTTTGCTGATCTACATGTCTCGACTGTTGGGTGAGGTTGATGAAAAACAAGTTATGCAACATTTTTTGAGTTTGCACTCAAAGCAGCGACATGAATTATGATGATCATACCTTTGATTACATTGGCGATCGTACTCGTTATTAGAGTCGGTATTTTGTGGGTGATAATAGCAACATCACCGCTTTTGATTATTTGATTGGTTTTTTATGAAGAAGGGCTAAATAGTTTACCACTTTGAGGTATGAAGCTTGATGTAAAGAGTATAATATGACTTATCTTTGCTCCCGTGCTTCTTGTATTTGCATTGTCAATTAGTTTGTTGTTTTTGTATACACTACAAGATTCTATTTATGATCAAGAACATTCTCAAGTACGGGAAGGACTGGGGTTGACTATTGCACCGTGAGCAACTGCAACAGAAGAATGTATGAATGCTCGAGGTTTGTTTGATGTTTGTTATGAAGTTGGACTTAAGCATCCTTGAGGGTGAGTATATGCTGACATGTTTGCACGATTGATCATGAATGGATTTGGTTTATGACTTGTGTGGACGCTTGTGTTTGCTGCAATCAATGCAACAAGTATGACAAAATGAATAGCAGAATCAGTTACAAAAACTATGACCTGAATCGCTACAGCAATTCCTATTGGTTGAGTTAGTGTATCCTCAATTTGAAGTTTTAAAGATGCTATCGAGAATTCTGCAAAAAAGAAGTTTATTGATAAACCAAATAGTGAATCAAGAGCTGCTACACAAAGCATTGTAGACTGAATATTTAATCCAGATGATGGATGATCAGAAAAAGTATCAAATGCTATTGATAAAATAAATAAAAACTCTGCTTCAATATGAGATATCCAATGATTCGATGATACCAACGCAAAAGATCGAGAGAGTATAGTCAAAACTTGAACAGATAAAAAATGATCTGAACTAAAATCAGAAGCAGTTGGGAGGTTAACACAAGAGTATGTCCAAAAAATAGAAAAACTCGCTGAAAGTGAAAACAAAGCTGACAAAAAGAAAGCACTTGATTTGTTGAATGCGGATATTTTTCAAGAAACAAAAGATACACTTATAGATAAACTCAAAAAAGATACCTATTTTGACTCACTTGTAAAAGACAAAGCTAATAAATATGTCCTAGAAAAAGAAGAGGAAAATGAAGAAGAAGGTGGTGATAAAAATTGAAAAGATAAAAAATGAAAAGATCAGAAGAAAGAAGAGACTGGAAATAAGAATGGGACATCTGAAAAAGTGCCTACTGATTGAGATGCTGCTAGTGACAACACTAATGCGAATGCAACAAATCAATCAAGTTCAGATCAGAGCTAGCTAACCTATCTTCACTACAGTCAGATTTTATTTTTGTTTCTCTTGTATGAAAAAATTGCACATATACATAGTTGTTTGTGTTATTGCTGGTATCTTGTTGTGTACGCCGTTTGATGCGGTCTACGCGGCTTGAGGTGATTCAGACATGGCTCAAACTCTTGGAAATGTTGCACACCTTATTATTGGTATGTTGTCGTGGTTATGGGTTTTGCTGGCGGCACTGGCATGAAAGCTTCTTACCAATGACCTTGTGTATGGAGAGTTTATTAATCTTGATCAATCTTTGTTTAAATTGCGAAATATCTCCAAAAATTTTGCTAACTTTTTGCTTGGGTTTTTGTTTTTGTGGACAATTCTCAAATATTTTATTGATAAAGAAGAATCGGCCTGACAGCTGGTCAAGTCTATCGTGTGATTTATTGTTGGGTGAATTGCGATACAAATGAGTTGGTTTTTGGTTGGTGCGATTATAGATGTGAGTACTATTATGACTGTTTCTTTGGGTGCATTCCCATCTTTGGTGATAAACCAAGACCAACAGCTCCAAGCTACCTTGCAAAATCAAAAAGTTCGTCTCCCCAAAAAGGTCTTACTTAATTTTCAAAATACATGAGATCAGCCTTTTCAAGAGGTGTTTTATGAACAAGCTAATACGTATGCTACTGCAGATGAAGCCCAAATACAAGAAGAAGAGGTTACATTAGAAGAGTTTTTGGATACAATATCTCCTACGTCAGAATCACTCGCATGACCAATGATTTATATTGGAACATCTGTATTTCATGTACAAGATTATCTCACAATGACCAATAATACAGGTTTTACTGATTGGTCAGACTTGATCGCAACGATTTTTCTCAAAGCATGAGTCTTGATTTTGTTTTCCTTTTTTATGTTGCTCTTGGTTGTTGCAAGTGTTATTAGAGTTGTATACTTGTGGTTATTTATAGCAATTTCACCATTTATGTTTTTGCTCTATTTTTTGGAGACTCTACAAGGGACAGGATCTAGTCTCAATGAAGGGCTTAAAGGAAATGAAAAATTATGAGATATTTGATTTATGTCGTTTCTTTCATTGGTGTTTATGCCTGTATTATATATTGCTTACATAGGAATTGGTATGATTATGCTTATCACAATGCAAAAGATTCTTGTGAATAACGAGAATGGTGGTATTTTTGTCAATGATAGTACACAAATTACGAATGATAGTATTCAAGTGTTGGATAGTAGTATTACAATACTTTGAAATATACGACCAAACTGGCAAAATGATACCGCAACTACCATCACTGATATGCTCTTGATGGTTGTCTGACTTATTATTTTGTGATGACTTGTGTATCTTGCGTCTAGTACTAGACCAGATTTTGTAAAAAACACAGTTCAAAGTGTTCGTACGTTTGGTTCTGAAATTGCAAAAGCTACTCCTGTCTTTGGAAAAATGAATTATAATTCTCTCACTTCATGAAGTGATGGACTAATTAGTAAAGTGAAGAGAAAGTTTGAAGATGAAGAAGGAAATAGAAAAGCTGCAATTCAAGATAAAACAGATGAATTATTTAATCTAAAAACAACTTTATGAAATAAATCTTATGTTGATCTGCAAAAATATGCACAAAAAGATGTTATTAATGACTCAAAGTGATGAAGTAGTATGTTTTTGAATAAGGCGAGAGATGCTGTTTCAAATTTATCAGAGGAAGATGCAACAAGGATTCCTTGATGATATTTATCATTGACTAATGATAGACAGTTGGGATCTTCATTTACAAATTGGTTTGCTAATAATTGACAAAAAATAGTTAAATTCTATAACAATGAACATTTGAATCATAAAATTAATGTAACTCCTGAATCTTGACAGTCTTTTGAGGATTTTGTAAAATCAATATCAGAGAAAAAATCAAAAACACAGTTTTTGAAGCGATTACATACTTCTATGGGATGATCTTCTGGTGATAGTATTGATAACCAACATTCATATAGAGATTTTCTCAAGGCAAAACTCAAATAGTATCGCTGGAGTATGCTGTACAAAAAGTCGTGAAACAATTCACGGCTTTTTGTATTTTGTTTTTTGTTTGCAAATCTTGTTAGTATCTGTAGTATCTTTGCATATGTATGTTGTCTCACAGAGTTAGAAATAGTGTCTCACGTATTTTGTTACAAAAGACCTAATGTATTGTGATGGTATTTCTAACTAGGTGGCTTCATACGCATTTATTTTTTTTGCATATGTATGACCATTGTTTCTATGAAATTTGACCAAAAAGAACACTCTTTTGATCGAGCTTGACAGTCATTTACCTTTAGTACTTGAATGCTTGCTCCACAAGCAGACGGAGCTGC
>Ga0210011_1003512_pt1 | contig 11914 bp, 9 predicted proteins | sample CryGeymeta201502_FD_183972 | JGI IMG/M metagenome (GOLD analysis project Ga0210011, IMG submission 183972) | Groundwater microbial communities from Crystal Geyser aquifers in Utah, USA - Crystal Geyser metaG 2015-02 (SPAdes) (version 2) | ecosystem: Environmental > Aquatic > Deep subsurface >...
AAACTCCGTTTTGTTTTCGGTCTTTTGCGTTTAAATTTTGTTCATAATCGGATTGATTAAAAATAATGTTTTCTAAAAATAAAGAAATTTCTTGTTCGTTTTTTTTCTCTTTTACAATCATATTCTAAAATTTTATCGCACTCAATTTTTTATAAATATACGAAAAGGGAGTAAAAACAGTTTGGTTTGTGTTTGGAGTTTATTCCCCTTTCTCCTCATTATCCTTCTCTGCCTGCTCGTTCTTACTATTTTCTATATTTTCTTTATTCTGTTTTATCTGAAATTGTTTGGGCGTAATTCCTTCATACTTTTTAAAGACACGAATAAAATAAGTCATGTGATTGTAACCCAGTTCGTAACAAATATCTGTAACCGACTTCGAAATATCTACCAAACGATTTTTGGCAATTTCTACACGTTCTCTATTTATATAATCAATCGGCGAAATATCTAAGGTTTCTTTGAAAGTTCTGAAAAAAGCAGCCTTGCTCATACTGGCAATATCTGTCAAAGTATCAATAGAAATAGGCTCGTCGATATGTTCTTTTATATAATCCAAAACAGCTTCAATACTTGGATTGGTTTCATCTAATTCCTCATTTTCTTCTAATTCAATTTTATCTCGTGCTGGAGTTCTGACAAATCTCAAAATCAATTCCTTGATTGTAAAATCTATAAAAACATCTTTATTGTAATGTTCTTCTGTAAACAAATCATTCAAGCGTGTAATAGCTTTTTTGATACTTGAGTCATGCGTAACATTGATAGGTGTTGAACCAAACTGCCAAACCGAATTATTTTCTACCTTAATTTTACAATCTTCTTCAGCTACTCCTGTTTTGTTATGTTGTGAAATAGTTAGATTGACTGTTTCGATAGGAACTTGAAGTTCTAACCAAGAGCAACCATTTTTTTTGGATTTATTTTTTTTATTTTGTTTTTCGTCATCATTTTTTATCGTTTCCAAACGAACAGCTTTATGAGGAGGAATAATCAAAGATTCGCCTACGGTGCAGTTTTGTTTGTAATCCTTAAATTCAAAATTAATAGTTCCTTCCAAAACAACGACTAAGGTAACTTTGCTAGTTTGGATAGTTTTGGGTTTGATAGAATTAGTTGAGTCTGCATAATTAAATACAGATAAAGTAGTTCTGTCAGATTGATAAATAGTAGATTCTAATGAGGAAACAGACATAAAATAAGAGATAAAGCAATGAAACAGACCAAAAATAAGGAAAAAATTAGAACAAAAAGACAAGACTAAATTACTTTTTTTGATAAAACGAAACAATAGTATTGATTTTCGAATACTTTAAAGGATTGGTTCAAAAAAATAGAGAGTTTCGTATAATTTTTACTACTAAATTTGCCGTAAATTTGTTATGTGCTAGAAGAAAAACACACTTGTTGAAAGCAAAGTTAGTAATTAGTTATTCATAACTGTCCTTCATAATTAAAAGATAGTAAAATGAGATAACTTACAAAGACTTAGCAAGATACAACTTTTCTATCACAAATTTGGAATAAAATTATAGACAACTATATGAAGATAGTCTTACACACCCAGAAATAATCAACACACACATAGATTATTTACTGAGAACTATCTTTAACAACATAAAGGTTTTAATGAGATTCTGTTTTTCTCAAGTTTTTAATTTGTTTGGAACAACTTTTTGACCTTACACACAATAACACAAACACACACCAATCAAAAGGCTTATTCTATTTTTAGAATGAGCCTTTTGTGGTTTTATTTAATGGATAACTACTGTAATAGTTGGGTTTTCTAAAAATCCAAACGATAAGCAACAGAAGGAATGATAGGAAAAAGGGTAATCTGTTTTAAATTGCCTTTACTATAATAGAAAAAATAAGGATTTAATTGATTGTAAGTATTATAAACTGAAATAATCCATGTTCTTTCTCTATTTTTTTTAGTTGTTTTACTCGTCTGATAACTCACATCTAAACGATGATACGAATTTAATCTAAAATCATTTCTACTTCCTAATTGTGGACGTTCATTGAAAAGGTTGTTTTTGTAGTCTGTCCAGTTGGCAGGTGCAGGCGAAGAATACGAACCGATAGGTAAAGTAATTGCATTTCCTGTAGAATAAACCCAGTTTGTAGATATAAATTTTTTCTTGTTTTTATTACTTAAAAACCATTTTACCCAAATTGAAAGGTCGTGCCTTCTGTCGTATTTATAGGGAAAAGTTTTGCCTTCATTTATCTCTGCAATAGTTCTATTACTCCAAGCCAAGGTATAAGCTACCCATCCTTGTAATTTTCCACTTTGTTTTCGTATAAAAAATTCTGTTCCATACGCTTCTCCATCTCCTTGAGCTATCTTGTCTTCCCAACTTGCACCTCTACTATACAAAAAACTGCTTCCTTCTTTGAATTCTGTTAGGTTATAAAATTTTTTGTAATATCCTTCTAAACTAAATTCAAAATTTGATTTTGCTATCTCTACATTTTTATTTATTCCTGTCGAAACTTGCCAAGAACGTTGAGGAACAATAGAAGACGAAGAAGAAACCCATAAATCTGTCGGTAAACCAATAGAAGAATTAGTAAGTAAGTTTATATACTGCATCATATAATTATAGGAAATATGAGCAGAAACTCGTTTTGTAGGCTTAAATTTGAAAGAAAGACGAGGTTCGAACTGAAAAAAGCCTTTTCCTTTTGGAAGATAATAGGTCGCTCTAACACCTTTTTGAAATTCGAATAAACGACTTATTTTCCAATCATTTTGAATATAAGCAGCAAACAACAAAGCATCATTAGCTGGGTCGGGGCGATAAACTGTATCAGAAGTGGGTGCAGTAAGTTCTACAATTTCAGGCGCAAATCGAAGCGCACTTGCTTTTGCACCAAAAGTAAGTAAATGTTTATGATGAATATAGGCTTCCCAATCCGATTTGATAGCTATTTCTCTAATTTTGGAGGTGGATTTTTGTTCGAAATATTCATCACTTGTTTTAAAACTTCCTACTCTATCATAATGATAATTACTGTAAAAAGTAGAAAGATTCGAAAAGACTTTAGGTGAAATTACTCTATTCCATCTCAAAATAGCCATTTCATTTCCCCATTTAAAATTAAATTTGACTACATCTCCATCATCTCTCCAACTCAATCCAAATTTATCTCTATTCGTATAAAGACTTAGAAAAATTCTATCCTTTTGATTGAACTGCCAGTTTGCCTTTACACTTATATCATGAAAATTATATCCATAGTTTTCTTCTGCATTTGATAAAGCAGCCAAAACAGGAGTAGTAATAAAATCTAACCACGTTCGACGGATTGCTACCAAAAATGAACCCTTCTTTTTTATAGGACTTTCATAAGAAAAGCTACTTGCTATCGGACTAAAAGTAAAACTTCCTTGTTTCTTTTTTTGATTTCCTTCTTTTAACTGAATATCCAAAACAGAAGAAAGACGACCTCCATATTTAGCAGGAATACTACTTTTCATTAAATCTACTTTTTGTACAGCTTCAGGATTAAAAACAGAAATAAAACTAAATAAATGCTGCGTATTATAAACTGGAACACCATCTAAAAGTATTAAATTTTGGTCTGGACTTCCTCCACGTACATGCAACCCTGTACTTCCTTCTTGCCCCATCTTTACACCCGGTAACAACTGCAAAGTCCGTAAAACATCAGGCTGACCAAATAAAGCAGGCGTTTCTTTTATAGTTTGGCTACTAATACTTATACTTCCTGCTTGTGTTTCTTCTATATTTTCGGCTTTTGCGTGTATTTCTACGGCATTGAGCAAAGCCGAACTAATCAATTCTATATTTTTAGTTTGATTGGCTTCTATAAAAATAGTATCTATTTTAGTTTCGTACCCTATGTAAGAAATCTGTAAAATATGCTCTCCAGTAGGTAAATTCAAAGAATAATAGCCATAATTATTAGTAACTATTCCTCGCTTGCTAGTTAGAGAATAAATAGTTGCCCCAATTAGGTTTTCGCTATTTTCTTTATCTGTAACATAGCCACTAAGTGTAACAGATTGAGCATAGCAAAAAAAGCTCGTTAGTAAAAACAAGCTAGTAAAAACAAATTTTAATTTCATAAAAAAAAGAGAATTGAATAATTATCTAATACTCACTTGAGTAGAATTATAAGCAGCAAAAATTCCCAAACCTCCTTCTACATTGGAATAAATACGGACAGGTTCAGAAAATGGATTAGGTGTATCTTGTTGTTCATTGAGCAAATAATGCTGTAAACTAGATTTGAGATAACGGTCATAATGAATGCTAGTGTTCATTACAATAGCTAGTAGTTTTTCAGAATCCTTTAAAATCAGACTATCAGAACTACAACTTCCAAAAGAAAGTCCAAAAATAAAATTATTTGTAGTATTACTTTCAAAACTAGATATTCTTATATATTTATAGTAATCAAAATAACCACTTGTATTATCAAAACTAGCATTAAAATCATCTAGCCGTATGTCTCTTGACTCTGGGGATGGTTCTATTCTCTCGCTTAAATATTCTATGTTTATTTCTCCACTGTCAGTCATAACAAATTTTCTACTTATAGAAAATGAATAGAAATAACTCCATACAAAAGAATTGTCTGTATTTCCAATTATTCTCAAACCAAAATCTCTACCACTATCTCTGTTACAAGAAGGAAAATAATAGTTCAAATCTAATTTGGAAGGTATTTTATCCTCTGCAAAAAGAATATGTCCATCATCAAAAGTAGCTTTTACACTATACTTTTGATTTTCTTTCGGTTTATAATCAATAGTATAGTTACCTGTTTGAGAATATTCTACTTGTCCTATTTGCGTTTCATTTTCATAAAAAATAACTTTTGCATTTGTTATGATTGGATAATCGGTGGTATCTTCTAAATAATTACTCTTAGAAATATAAACAGAAACTAAGCTATCTGGATGCAAAATGCCATTCAAAACATAATTTATTTCTGCTGGTGGTAAGTCTAAATCTGCATCTTTGATGCAAGATATAAGCAAAAAAAGAATGCAAAACATGCTTATTAATTTTTTCATAACTTATTAGTAAAGTAACCAACTATACCTTTGATAGATACAGTTGGTTTAATGAGAGTTATATTAATAATTGTCTTCACAATTAGTGCCACCACGTCCATATATATAAACCTTGCCTGAAGCACTTATGATTGGTTGTACTAAAGTAGGTTGGTTAGTTTGACGATAATGCACATAATTATTGATTTCTTTTTCTAGTTGCCCATTCGTTCCATAATCAAAACTAGTTGTGTAATATTCACCTCCTGAGAAATCATTAATAGTTACGCTACTACATTGAGTACGTAATGCACTAGTTCTCTTCTTGTACCAATTTCCAAATATTCCTTTGTTTTTATTAACAGCTTTTGCACCAACAATACGAGAAATTCTGAAAGAATACGTGTTATAATAATCATATATATAAGACCCTACAGCATAAGCATCTCCTTCTACTTTATCATCGCCATTGTCATCTGGACAAGTAGCTTCGATACGTCCAGTTCTGTCATCTCCTCCATATCTAAAAATTTCTCCTACTACAATAAAATTCTTTACGTCTGTTTCTTTTGCTTTCATAAGTTGCTCTATTTTAGAAGCATCTCCGTCTGCAATAATTTTGTAAGAATAAAAACTATAATAGCGAATTTCTTTACCTACTTGTACCAAGCCGTTTTTATTAATTACAGCAGCTAACTGATAGGTCATAGAATTAGGCTCAAAAGTTCCATCCTCATTGAATTTGAAATATTCACGGTTTTTTTCAACATAAGGAGCATGAGTTTTACCTTCTTTTATCATCTGTTCGATGAGTTTAGGATCTGCTTTTTCGTATTTTTCTATGTATGATTCTTCTTCATCTAAAGCTGTTTCATAAATACCACGAAGAGAAGTAAAATTTTGTTCTTTTTCCCAATTCTTACGTTCTTCATCAGTAAGAGAATTTACTTTCTGAATAGTCTTTTGAAAGGTTTCATCATCTTCAAATACTAACCAGTCAATTTGGTCTTTCTTGTTTTCTTCTTTTGAAGAAGAATGAAATAAATTGTTATTTTCTTCTATTAGTTCACAAGAGAAGAGTAAAAATACAAATGATAATACAGTTAAATAGCTCAATGGAAACTTCATAAATCTGTGTGATTTAAAGATTAAAAAATTTAAATAAAAATGAAAAAATGGTATAGCTATATCTTTATTTCGTTGTAAAGGTAAAATTATTTTTTTTGTTTTACCAATTTTTTAATGAAATTTTTTATTGAAAAAATGAAATTTTTTTATAAATCGTTGAGTATAAGTAGATTATGTATAAAATAAATTTGATTATTAAGGTATTTAATTAGTTAGCTTAATTAACTAATTTAAGATTTATTGATTATATCTAAATTGTGTATATTCGAATTTTAAAAATCTTTACCAAAAATCAATTAATGCAAAATGAAAAAACACATATCAAATCATCTAAATCAAGGTCTGATTTTAAGTTTAATAATTCTATTACTCTACTCCTTCTCTTTTTCACTTTCTGCCCAAACGACACAAGAGAAAAAAGATTTATTTACACTAGAACACGCTGCTCTTTATTCTCTTTCTCCAAAAAATATTGGACAACTTCATTGGCGAAAAAATGGCTATTATGTTTATCAATCATATAATGGACAAGAACTAAAAAGCGCACATCCAATTCTGAAAATAGCTGAACAAACGCTTATTTCTACCAAAATATTAAGCGAAAAATTAGAACTTACTGCTGATATGCGCCGTTTGCCTCGCTTTAATTGGATAGATGAAAATTTGGCTTGGTTTGAATATGCTAATAAAATTTATACATATAATTTTGAAAAACAAAGTATAAAATTAGTTACAAATGCTGTAGAAAATGCAAATTTTGCCGAATCGCATTCTGCTGAAAAACTAGCCGTAGTTATCGATGATAATATTTGGCTAAGAAATGTTGATAAAGATGGAAATACAAATTTAATTCAGATTACAGAAGATGGAACTAGAAATTTAACGTATGGAGAAGCTGCCCACCGTTACGAATTTGGTATTACAAAAGGACTTTTTTGGTCTGATAATGCTGAAAAATTGGCTTTCTATAAAACAGATAGAAGTATGGTAACCGATTATCCTTTAATAGATTACTTACCTTATCCAGCAAAACATAATCCTATAAAATATCCGATGGCAGGACAAAAAAGCCATGAAGCGACGGTAGGAGTTTATGATATTACGTCTAAAAAAACTATTTATTTACAAACAAGTGAGTTAAAAACCGATGCAGAACAGTATTCTACCAACATTACTTTTAGTCCTGATGCAAAAACGATTTATGTAGCTATCGTAAATCGTGAACAGAATTTTATGCAATTAAAAGCCTACAACGCAAATACAGGCGAAAAAATCAAAACACTTTTTGAGGAAAAAGACGATAAATATGTAGAACCTCAACATTCGCTTTATTTTATGAAAAATAATCCGAACTTATTTGTTTGGCAAAGTCAAAGAGATGGTTTTAATCATTTGTATTTATATGATACTGATGGAAAATTAATTAGACAACTTACAAAAGGAAATGGAATTGTTACCGATATTTTGGGAACAGATGTAGATGAGAAATTTTTATATTTTATGGCTACTTTAGAAAGCCCAATTGAAAACCATATTTATAAAACAGAAATCAAAACAGGCAAAATAACAAAACTGACAAAGGAAGCAGGAACGCATTATGGCAAACTAAGTGATGATGGAAAATTTTTATTGGATTCTTATTCTAATCTTGAAACACCAACACTTACACAAATCATTGACACAAAAACAGGAGCTTTAGTAAGAAAAGTTTTTGAAGCTGAAAATCCACTTTTGAATTACGAACGAGGACAAATGGAAATTTTCAAACTCAAAGCAGACGACGGAACAGACCTTTATTCAAGAGTAATAAAGCCAACAAATTTTGATTCTACCAAAAAATATCCTGTCATGATTTATGTTTATGGAGGTCCACATGTACAACTTATTCAAAACAGATGGCTGGGTGGTGCAGATTATTTTATGCAGTATATGGCGCAGCAAGGCTATGTAATTTTTACACTTGATAATCGTGGTTCTTCGAATAGAGGAAAAGATTTTGAACAAGCAACCTTTAGAAATTTAGGTAAAAATGAAATTTCTGACCAACTAAAAGGCGTAGAATGGCTCAAAAAACAGTCTTACGTAGATACAAGTCGTTTAGGTGTTTTTGGGTGGAGTTTTGGTGGATTTATGACAACTTCTTTGATAACAAAACATGCTGACTTGTTTAAAGTTGGTGTCGCTGGAGGCCCTGTAATAGATTGGAATTTGTATGAAATTATGTACACAGAACGCTATATGGACACGCCACAAGAAAATCCAGAAGGCTACAAAAACGCAAATCTTTTAAATTCTATTGAAAACTTGAAAGGAAGATTGATGATTATTCACGGTTTGCAAGATGATGTCGTTTTGCCACAACATACTCGTTTATTGATAAATAAAGCCATTGAAAAACAAATTTTATTAGATTATTTTCCTTATCCTTCACACCCTCATAATGTCAGAGGAATGGACAGAATACATTTGTATATGAAAATAGCGAAGTATTTTGAGGATTTTCTGTAATTTGATTACGGTAAATGAAAAAGGCTTTGTATCATTTTTGATGCAAAGCCTTTTTTATTTGTTCAAATATTTTATCAGAAACTCTAAAATTGGTTTCTTGGATTTTCTCAATTAATGAAAGTGCAGAGTTAATTTTTCCTTCTTTTTGTGCCTTCACAATTACGCCTAAAGTTCCTATAATATTTATTCCTAATGAAAGAGCATATTTTCTAGCACGTATATCGTCTAAAATAAGTAATGAATTATCCATTTTTAGACTCATTGCGATAGCAGTTGCTTCTCCTTCGTCTATTATTTCTGCAATAGTTTTGTAATCTTCGAACTTTACATTTACTACTTCTATCCAATTAGGCAATTCTTCTTTAAATTCTTCGGCTATTTTGTCAGTAATATAGATTTTGCTAAAAACTGATTTCAAAATATCTAATTCATCTATTTTTGTGAGAATGATTAAGCAACTTGTATCTGCAATAGTGATTTGATTAGGTAATTTGTCTTTTTCCATTTTTATAATTGATTTTGAATATCACTTAAAATATCATCTTCATTATTTCCAAAAACAGAATAGCCATAATTTCCCATAATTTCAATAAAAGTAGTTTTGCTTATGCCTACTAATTTTGCAGCTTGTCCTAAACTTAATTTTCCTCGTTCATAAAGCTCTCCTGCCATTATCATTTTGAGTTCGAAGGCTTCAAGATTGAGCATTTTAGGTATTTCGAATTGTAATGTCATACTTTTGTTTAATTATAGGGTAAACGCACGAAAAAAAAATGTACTCGTTTAAAGCAAATCAAGCTAGTTTTTAACTTTGCAAATTGAATTTACTCTGATAGTTAAAGTGTGTTTAAACACACTGAAAGCAGTATAAAAAGTTTCGTGCGTTTACCCTAGTTTAATTATAAAATACTCTTCAATTTTATTGGAAATACGTAATTTTAGTAACTTTAGTTTTATCCAGTTATTCTAGGGTAGAAAAAAATACCTAATTTTCATAATTCGCATACTTTTTATAGAAGTTCAAAAACTATTTCCTGCAACTTGGAAAGTTATAGCTACTATTTTTCCTCTTCTTTTTGTCTAGCCATTTGTTCGTAATATTCTTTAGGCATACCTACTTTTGCTAGATGCGCTTTTGCTCTTTTTACTTTTTCTGGAAAAAGCGAAATTTCGGCATATTTGTTCAACTCTGGATTAATAGTTATTTCTCCATTTTTGATAAGCTCTTCAATGAATTTACTGTTTTTCGTTTTCATATTTTTCGTTTTATTAAAAATTCTTGAGTTTTAGTATTTGATTCAAATGGATACCATTCTCCATTTCCTAACGAAGTATAAACAAAAAAGTCTTTATTAATTTCTTTAATGTGCTTATTTACCACCATTCTATATCAATAGCTTCTAAATCTACATCTGGAAAATTATAATTTTCTATCAATAACTTTCTTGAAAATGATTTTTCTTGTGGGTCTATCATTGAACAAACTATATTTTTTAAGTGATTCATTTTTTCTTTGTCTATGCTATTTGCTAATTCTGATGCTCTAGTTATTGAATATAATGCTAACAATCTACCTGCTGCCAAAACGCCACTATTGATTTGTAAAATATAATTTACTCTTTCTATTACTTCTAGAAATTTTGTGAATGGAAGCATTTTTAGAAAGGCAGATTTTGTATTTTTATCTCTAGTGAGTTCTTCTCTCAAATATTTTTTTCCTTCTTCAGAATGGTTATTTTTTATGTATATTTCTACATCTTGATAGAGTAAAGAAAAGTCTAAACTGTCTTTTTTATTCAAAAACTCTCCTTCTTTGAAATCTCTCAATAAATCATCTCCTATTTCAAATGCTTTCATTAAAGATTTAAGTTGTTGAAACCTATATAATCTAGGAGGATTAGAAGAAATAGCTTCCTCGTTCCATTCGGATTGTTTTGGAACTAAATCTACAAATTCAAGATAAATTTCTAAAAAATCCTTTGCTGTATAAATCTTTTCTGATAAGTCAATTGTAGTTGTATCTTCTTCTGAATCCAGTATTTTTAGCAAAGAATCCTTTTCTTGATTTTCAGGTTCTTCTACTTCTTCATAATTAATTTCTAATCTATTCGCTATTTTTAGCAGTAATTCCAAATCTTGTTCGTTAGAAGATTGTAAAATAAAAGTACGCATAAGGTTATTTTTTGTTTAGTGTTTATTAAAAATACGAAGAAATCCGAGAAAAGCGAAATCACAAAAAAACGGTTCACTTTAGGCAAACCGTTTTTTGTTTTTATGAGAAAATTAAAAATTACTCTTCCGTATTCTCAGGCAATTTCAAACTTCTACAAATATTATGTTGCTCTGCAACTTAAATTCAATATCATTATTCATTTTCCGTATTCTCATTCAATTTCAAACTATTCAAAACATTACTAAGCTGCGTTCCTTTCAAAAGGTTTCCAAAAACATCAGCAATCGATTTTCCTCCCAAAATAGCCAACGGAGCCATAGAATCTGCCATTTTTTGAGCCAATTCTTTATCAGAGAAAGATTGTAAAGCAGCAATCAAATCTGGAGAAACAGCTTTTGCTTTCGCTACAACGGCTTCTACTTCGGTTTGCTCTTCCAAAATAAACTGTTCTAATTCTCTTTGTGCTTTCTCTAATTCAAGATTATTGATAGCTTTTTGTCTTGAAAGCTCGTCATCATTGATTTGATTAAGCGACTTTTGTTCGTCTAATCGTGCCTGTAAATGACGTTCTTTACTAATTATTTCACTTTCAATTTTTGACAAAGTTACTTCTAAAAGTTTTTGTGTTTCTTGTTTTTGAAGTTCGTAAACTGTCTGTTTGGTTTCAGATTGTGTGGCTGCAATTTTTCTTGTAATGGCTTCACTTTCTTGCGTAAATTCTAGTTTTCGTTTTTCAGAATTGATACGAAGCGTTTGCATAACTACATCTTGCTGCGAAGAAATCAACAGATTTTCAATGTTGGCATCTCCCAAACTTATATCCAAAATTTCTACGTCATAAATACGCATTCCGTTTTCTTCAAAAAGTCGTCCTTTGCGTTTGTTCGTTTTTTTGTCCGATTCTCCCAAAATAGCATCTCTCAAAATAGTAATTCCATTGGCATAAAATTCCATAATTGGGTATCTTCTGACCGTGTTTCGGATATACGAACGCATGTGGTCTGTCAAAAATTTGACATAATTTTCTACATTAAACCATTTATCAGAGCTTCCTTCAAAATTGACACGAT
>Ga0210011_1003525_pt1 | contig 11874 bp, 22 predicted proteins | sample CryGeymeta201502_FD_183972 | JGI IMG/M metagenome (GOLD analysis project Ga0210011, IMG submission 183972) | Groundwater microbial communities from Crystal Geyser aquifers in Utah, USA - Crystal Geyser metaG 2015-02 (SPAdes) (version 2) | ecosystem: Environmental > Aquatic > Deep subsurface >...
TCGGCCATGTCCTACAAATCCTTTTCCCTGTCGCTGACCATGGGCCAGTACCGCCGCTACATGGCGATCCCCACGCCGATAGGGAAGGCAAAATACGCCGCGTCAATTTCTGCCCTGCTGATCGTAACCGGGGCCATGGCGGTCCAGTTGAAGGAACTTGCCAAGGGCAACGACCCGCGCCCGATGACGGATGGCAAGTTCTTGATGGCCGCGTTGTTCCAGGGCGGTGGCCTGGGGATCTTTGGCGATTTCTTCTGGGCCGAAACCTCGCGCGTCGGGGGCGGCATCGCCGAAACCATCGCCGGGCCGGTGGTGGGCCTTGGCAGTGACCTGATCAAACCCGTCGCCAGCAACATCACCCGCGCGATCAGCGGCGAGGACACGCTGGTCGGCCGCGACGTGGCCGGGCTGGTGCGCCGCTACACCCCCTTCGCCTCTTCCGGCTGGCCAGTGCGCGTGGCCTATTCGCGCCTGGTGGCGGACGAGCTGCAGGCGTTCCTCGACCCCGAGGCGGAGGTGCTGATGCGCCGCCGGTTGCGCCAGCAAGCCAAGGACTACGGCACGCAGCCCTTTGTGCCCTCGCGCGGGTCCGGTGACAGCTTCCGCGCCCCCGACCTTTCCAACGCCTTCAGGAGCACGCCATGACCGTCGAGGCCAACACGCCGATCAGCCGCCACATCGTCGCGGGCACCGGCCCCTACGCGGTGGCGTTCCCGTACCTCGCCGGGTCGGTCACCGTCGCGATCGAGACGGCGACCCCGGACGGCACGGTGCGCAGCGTCCTCGACCCCGCCGATTGGAGCGTGTCGCCCGCAGCAACCGGCACCACCGGCACGCTGACCCTGACCGCCCCCGCCGCCGCCACCCACGCAGGCGCGCAGATCGTGATCGGCCGCCAGACACAGGCCGAACAGGGCTGGGCCGCCGTGCTGGGCCCGCGCGAGGACAGCCTTGGGTCGCAGCTCGACCGTCAGATCCTGATCGCGCAGGAACAGCGCCTTTCGGGCGGCGGTGCGTTGCGCATCGAGGGGGCATTGCCGCCCTTTGTCTGGACCAATGGCACCGTGCCGATCCTGATCGACGGGATGCCGCAGTCCGGGCCAAGCGCGACGCAGATTGCGGGCGCGGAGGGTTCGGCATCCGCCGCCGCGGCATCGGTGGTTGAAATCGCCGCCCTGCGTGATGAGGTGGCGGACCTCGTCGCCGCCGCGCCCGTCCCGCAATCGCGCACGATCTCGACCACCGGGCCCCTGACCGGAGGCGGGGCGCTGACTGGCGATCTGACGATTGCCCTTCCCGCGCCGCTGGTCGCGATCAATGGCACGGGCAACGGGCTGGTCGCGCGGACAGACGCAGGCGCCGCAGCGGCGCGCAGCATTGCGGGCACGACCAACCAAGTCACTGTCACGAATGGCGATGGCGTCGCGGCAAGCCCGACAATCGCGCTTACGTTCCCGTCACAGGCAGTGGCCGAGGCCGGGACCGATACGGTCAGCCCGATGAACGCCTTGCGCACGAAGCAGGCGATTGCGGCGCAGGTTCCGGGCGTCTTGAACGCGAGCGGAGCCGCGCCGCTCTTTGGTTGCCGCGCGTGGGTCAACTTTAACGGCACGACCACTGTCCCCGCCATCCGGGCCGCAGGGAACGTATCGAGCATCGTGCGAAACAGCGGGGGCAACTACACGGTCAACTTTGCCACTGCAATGCAGGACGCGGATTACTGTGTCGTGGTGGCGCACAGCGGGGGGTTCGGGCAGGTCATCGTAGACACCGCAGCGGGAAGCTTTCGCGTCGGCTGCTGGAACACATCAGGCAACTTTGCCGACACCAGCGTCGTGACGGGTTCGGTTTTCAGGTAGGGGCGCAGACATGGTTGATCCGATTATCGTCTATTTGAACGACAGCGCCGAGCCTGTGTTTGTAGTGCCTTGGCTCTCGTGTGGGCTGACCGTTGCGCAGATCGCGGCGAAGGACGTTCCCGAAGGCAAAGCCTTTCTGATCGTTGAGCGGGCCGACATCCCCACTGATGACGCAGAGCGCGCCGCGTGGGTTTCTGGCCTCCAGTTCCCTCAAACATGAACCCCTGAAAGGACACCCCCATGCCCGCTATCCCCCTTCTTCCGAACCACTCGCCGACGCTGATCAGTCCCGGCAGGCGGATGTTTGCGATCACGCCGTCGAACAGCGCCGAGTTGCCGTTCCCGACCAAGGCGATCTATGTCGGCACTGCCGGCACAGTGGTCTGCGTCAATGCGGCAGGCGATGAGGTGTCCTGGCTGATGCAGCCGGGCAGCTACATCGACGCCGAGATCATCCAGGTGAAGGCGACCGGCACCACGGCGACCGACATGATCGGGATTGCCGGCTGATGCCCCGGCACGGTCACGGTCACGGGATGGGGCGGCAGCGCGGCAGCGTGGGCTCGCCCGTCATTCGCGCGATCAACGCGCTGTTCCCCGGCTATCTCGACGGAACCCTTTTTGTCTGTGGGACGCCCGCTGATCCCGCATGGCACATAGCCGCAGGCGCACACGCCGGAACCGTCTTTGACTGCAACTGGCCTGCCCCCGGCGCGCCCGGAACCGGCCTCTACGCCACATTCGACTGCAACGCGGGGATACCAGCATGACCAAGATCACAACCGATTGGGCCGTGGGGGATACCGGCGCGCAAGTCGCCGCAAAACTCACCGCCATTCACGATTACTACTTTGGCGCGGATGCCCGGAGCGGGGACACCGTGATTGGCGATATTTCAGGTCGCCTGACCCCGCTTCTCTCGGGGGCCAGTATTCCGGCTATTTCCTGTGGCGAGTTGATGCTCACGGTAGGCCCGAAACTCAACGCCCTGAACGACCCCGACGCATTCATCCTGAGCGCGTTGCTCCCCGGCAGCACCGCCCTCGTGGCCGCGATGCCGTCACCCGAGACGTGTTTCACCGACACAGCACGCACGACGCCTGCGACCGTGGGGCAGGCGGTGGCGGGCATTACCGATCCGTCAGGCTACGGGCTGCACCCCACGCAGGCGGTGGTCGCGTCTCGCCCCATTCTGCGGCAGGCGGGCACGGGTGAGTATTATCTCGAGTTCGACGGCGTGGACGATTTTCTGGTCACGCCGACGATCACGCCGGGCGCGGATAAAATGCAGGTGTTTGCGGGCGTGCGGAAACTCACTGATTTAGCCGGGATTATCGTCGAGTCCGGGACTGTGGGCGGCGGGGCGATTGGCGGATTTGGCTTTTTCGGCCCGTCCGCCAATCGGCCCGATTACGGGTTCCTAGCCAGAGGGACCGTAGCGGCCCCTCCTGCGCTCAGCTTCAGCGGCCAACCGGCCCCGATTAGCAGCGTTGTCACTGGCATAGGAGATATATCCGGTGATGCGGAGCTTCTCCGCCACAACGGCGTGCAAATCGCTCAATCGTTCGCGGATCAGGGCACAGGGAACTACAGCGCAAACCTGGTTCACATCGGGATGCGCGCAGGAACGAGTGCGCCGTTCAACGGGCACATCTACAGCCTGATCCTGCGGTTCGGCCCTAACCTGTCCGACGCGCAAATCGCCGCAACCGAACGCTACGTCGCAGCCCGCACCGCAGGAGTAACGCTATGAGACTGACAATCGCCTGCCCCGAATCCCTGCGTGACGATGCGAACGCGCTTGCGCTCGTCCTTGGCGCTGGTCCCGAGGATGTGGCGACCTACAGATCCGCAAGCTATACCGACGCGCACGGCAATCGCTACGTCTGCGCCAGCCTGCCTGTCGGCCCCGCGTTTGTGGGTGCGGCTACATCGGCGTTGCAGCGCCCCGCGTGGGATGTTGAGCCGTATCAGGTCAATATGGCGGGGGCACTGCGCGCACAGGCCGCGCTGGCCGTCTGGCTGGGCGGTGACGATCCGATCCCGCAGGCCGCGCCCGACAAACTCACCGCCGTGGCCGGGGGCAGAGGGCCAGCCGCGATTGCCGCGATGGGGCTGACGATGATTGAGGTGGTGTTGTGATGGACAATCCATGCGGACGTGGCTGGGGTGTCCGGGCGCGGGCGTGACGGTGTGAGGGTGAGATATGACCAGTCCTAAACTGCCGTGGGAAATCAGCCTCGGGAATATCCTGACAATCGTCGTGCTCGGCGTCGGTGTCGCGATGGCGTTCTCCACGGTAGACGCGCGCACGCTGGCAAACGTGGAGAAAATCGCCGGCGTCAGTGTATCGGTCCTGGAAATCAGGCGAGAGAAGGACGCCATGGAAGCGCGGCTGCGCGCCGTCGAGGCGCGGTCGGCGCGCGACGACGAGCGCATGGCCAATATCCTGACGCTGCTCGCGCGGATCGACCAGCGGTTGGACCGGATTGAGAGGAGCGGGCAATGAAACTCCCCCCGTGGATCGGCGCGGCGCACCCGCGCACCCTGTCGGATCAGGATTTCACCGATGCGGCAGCGCGCCTCGGGTGCGAGGTCGCCACGATCCGGGCCGTGTGGCAGGTCGAGGCCGCGGGGCGACATTTCCGCGCCGATGGGTCGGTCGAGCGGCGGTTCGAGCCGCACCATTTCCCGCGCCAGTATTGGGCGCAGATCGGGTTTTCCCCGGCGCAGGGGCAGGCGCCGTGGCGCGCGTCACTGAAACAGTCGTCGGACGCGATGTTTTTCAAGGCGGCCGCGATTGACCTGACCGCCGCGTGCCGGGCATCGTCCTGGGGCGCACCGCAGATAATGGGGTTTCACCACGCCCGCCTCGGGTTCGGCTCGCCCGTCACGATGGTCGAACACATGGCGCGGGGCGCGGCGCAGCAGTTGGGCGCGTTCGTCCAGTTCGTCGAGGGGCTGGGCCATGACCGGCATCTGCGCGGGCACGACTGGCTCGCGTTCGCGCGGGGCTACAACGGGACCGGCCAGCCGGAGGTCTACGCCAAGAAGATCGAGGCGGCGTATCGCAAGATGGGCGGCGCGCCGTCGCCCGTGGTGCTGCGTCTGGGCGATCGAGGCCCGGAGGTTGCCGCGCTGCAACGCACCCTTGGGGTGATCGAGGATGGGGCGTTCGGCCCCGGCACCGATGCGGCGCTGCGCGCGTTCCAGGCGCGCGCGGGCCTGCCCGTCGATGGGGTGGCGGGCAAGCGGACCTGGGATGCCCTGCGCGACCAGCCGGGTGTCGTCGCGGCGCCGGTCGTGCAACCCGTGACGCTGGACGATCTCGCGGGCAAGGCGCAGACCGGTGCGGCCGCGGTGGGGGCGGTGACGGCCACCGTCGCGGGCCTGCGCGAGGCGTTGCCGGGTGATGCCCTGACACTGGTGGTCGGGGCCGTCGCGGTCTGCGGGGTGGTGTGGTTCGTCGCACGCACGCTGCGCCGGGCCCGCGGGGTGGCAACGTGACGGCGCGCGGGGTTCTGATCGCGGCGGTGGGCCTGATCGTGGGCCTGATCGTCCTGACCGGCGCGCTGGCGATCTGCGCGGCGGGGGCGTGTTGTTGCTAGGGCTCGTCGCCTCCTGGGCCTCGCCCCTGTTGCTGACCCTCGGGCGCGCGCTGATCTGGCCCGCCGTGGCGGTGGCGGTGGGATGGGGCCTCTACACCTGGGGTGCGCGGGATGGTCGCGCGGCGTGTGAGGCGCGCGCCGCGGCCGACGCCGCCGCCTCGGCCGAGGCGTTCCGAAAACTCGATCTGGCGCGTCAGGTGGCGTCCGACGCCCGCGCCGCCCTTGCGAGACAACTGGAGGATCACGCCAATGCGGACCCTGTTTCTGTGCCTCAGTGCCTCTCTCCTGACCGGGTGCGGCGGCTCAATCAGATCCGGTGAGCGCGCCCTGCCGCCGTGTGGACGCCCGGTCACAATCCCGTCAGGGCCGATCAGCGATCAGGCGGTTGAGCGGTATTGGGGTCAGGACCGCGCCGCGCTGGCCGACTGCCGCGCCAAGGTCGAGACGCTATCGGGGCGCGGCGGGTCGGACCAATGATCCGGTAGCCCGAGGATCAGCATTGCCCGCATCGCGAGCGATGTCACCTGCTGGATCGGTTTTTTCCCGGTCTCGATATCGCTGACGTGCTGTTGCCCGTAGCCGATCATGCGGGCGAGTTGGGTTTGCGTCAGGCCGAGGCCGGTGCGGATTGCGGTAAACTCTGCGGGGCTCATTGGTCACTCCCAAATTCTGGCGTTGTCGAGATCAACGTCGCCGTCGATCTGTCGGTTGATCAGGGGTTCTGCGGCGGCAATGGTGCGCTCCCAGTCCGCCGCGCGGAAACCCCACCGCAGTTTCGCCGCAGCGTCGAGGTGCCGAAACCTGCCGACCTGGTCCTCTATCGTCAGCAGGTGCGGTTCTGGCGTCAGTCGGCGCGGCAGGCGCAGCCACAGGAAATTACCGCAATCAAATACTCCGCGCCCCGAGCGCTGCCATTGGCTGAACGCCGCGCGGCTCTGCGCACGCGCGTGGTGCCTGTTGTGGCTGGACCGCGTTCGCATCGTGACACGCAATTGGTCGCGCTCACACTCGCCCAAAATGAGCCAGCCTCTGTATTCGCTGATCGCAGGGCTGCGCAGTATCCAGCCCTGCGCCTCTGCGTCAGTAATCGTTGGGAAAACCGCTGCGACCGACATTCAGATTGCATCCGGGCCGGTGTAGTTAAACCCGGAGAACCAGCCCTGAACCATCAGCGGGTTATGCGTGCAGTCGAGCAGGCTGATGGCGATGCTGCTGAGGTGTTCGGCGCACCGGCGGTCGTGCTCTATAGCGTAGTGGCAGCCATAATCGCGCTCAACCCCCCCCGCAATTTCGGCCCGGCGCTGCGTCACCGCGTCCGCGGCAGCGATCCAGTCGTCCACGGGAATGTTGAACTGACGCGCCACGGCACCCATCAGGCTCGGCGTGATGGCGGCGAGCATCAGTTTTTGATCGTTGCGGGCGGAAATCAACTCCTCCTCAAACTCCACGGTTTCGCGGTTGGCGATGGCGGCGCGAATTTCGTCGGTGAGCGCGGCGATCCGGTCGGCGATCTTGCGGGCGGTGTCGATCGTGGTCATCTCGGTTTCTCCAGCCTGTGGGCGTCTGCCCGTTTCCATGCATTATGTATCGCATAATGCGATAGACGACGCAATAGAAAATATCGCCTTGTGCGATATCTTTTTGCGCCACAGTGTCCCGCAGCCCTGAAATGCGGGACACCCGATCCAGCAGAACAAGGCCCGCGCGGCGGTCGTGGTGGGTCAGGGTCGAATCGAATCGCCCCGTGCAAACGGTTTACACCTGCCTCGCAACCTATTGATTTCATTGGTGTGCAAAAGGGGTACGTTTACCGATAAATCGCTTTAAAGTCAGCCGCTTAGATGCGCCTCAGTGCCTCTCTCCTGACCGCGTGCGGCGGCTCAATCAGATACGTTGATCGCGCCCTGCCAACCTGTGCGGACCCTCTGCTGATCCCCGCCACCGGCCTCGACGATCAGCGCACGGAGATCCTCTGGGCCCGCGACCGCGCGGCCCTGGTAGAGTGCAAGGCGCGGAACGAGGTGTTGTCGGGGCGCGGTCGGACCGCAGTAAAACCCTATCCAACGCATCCGTGATCAGCGACATTTGCGAAAAGTCAACGTGCTGAAATCGCTACGCAAAGTAACGACTGTTAATCAATTGGTCGTAGGTTCGATCCCTACCGCCGGAGCCACAAACCCCAGAAAACATAAAAGATTTTGCGGTGGTGAGTGGCGATCCGTCCGAGCGTCCGAGAGCGTCCGAGCCGGACGCTAGGACGTGGGGTCGGTGATGATGACGGATACCGGCACGATCCGCACATCCGGTCGCACCTTCGCCAGCGTCTCCAGCTTGCAGGAGCAGTCGGGGTCCCAGCAATTCGACACCAGCCTGATGCCCGTCGCGCACAGTGCATAGGCCGCCGCGCCGTTCGCCGTTTCGGACACGGTGCGCACGTTCAACACCCCGTCGATCACCGCCGCAAAGCCCGTGCCGCAGGTGGACAGACCGGCCTTGAGGGTGGAAAAGCTGGTGTCACGCATGGCGGCAGGTGTCGCAGAGACGGTGATGGGGGCCTTCGCTTCGGAACGTCGCAGCGCAGCAAAGGCAGGCACGCCGGCGCCCAGCCGCGGCGCGCAGCCGCGCCTCGGCCGGGCGGGCGGCGGCGACCGCGTTGCCGTAGGACGTGTACCATCCGATCAGCGGGCGGCCGTTCGCCACCAGCCGCCAGCGCACACCCGAGCCGCGGATATCGAGCTGCACCGCACTCATGCCCAACCCCGCCACAGCATCACGACGCACAGCAGCAGGGCGGCGACAAGGGCGCCCACGACAAACAGGATCGCGGGGTTCCGTTTGGGCGCATTGGTCCAGTGTTCCTCATGCGCCTCGACCGAGGGCTGACGATCCGCGCCACACAACGCGCAGGCGGCAGGCACGCCGGCGCGCAACAGCATCAATACTGTCCCGCAGCAGGGGCAACGGGTGAAGGAGTGCACGGTCATTTCAACCCCTCCATCACCTTCCTGAAAAACTCATCGCTGTCGCGCATCCGTCGTTCAAACAGTTGCTCTGCGAAAAGTTCGCGCGCCAACTGCGTGCGCCGGAAGGCCGCCCCCCAGCTTTTCATGTGGGCGTAGCGACAGTCATATTGCCCGGACGAGACCATGCGCCGCGTTTCCATCGTGAGTTGCATAGGGATGTGCCACCAACCGCTGATTTCGGGGCCTGCCTCACCCGCCACCGGCACGCTTTCGTCGGCCGATCCGAGCGTGCCCGCAACGCCCAGCGTCCCTGCGACGGCCTTGATCCCCGCGGCTGGCGACATCACTGCACCGCCCATCAGGGCAAGAAGCAATCTGCGGTTCATCCCTTGTCCCTCTCTGATTTTCCCTCACCAGTCACCGGGCGCTGGATTGCGCCGATCGTGCGGCGGGTGGTGGCGAAGCTGGGGGGCATGTAGGTTTCCCCGAGGAGCGGGTTTGTCGCTGCGGAGTTGCCCAGCACGTCGCCTATGTCGTTCTTCGATGATCCGCCCGCGCGGGCCAGCACGCCGAACGTGCGGCGCAGGTCGCGGAACTGGAGGTCGGCGACAGAGGGCACGGTTGCGGCCGCGCGCGTGCGCAGGGCGCGCCAGCGGGCCTGAAACAGATCCTCGTCATAGGCGCGGCCCAATGCCTCGTCCACCAGCAGGGCGGCATCGGCCCTGCGCGGTGCGGCAGGCGTGCCGGTGTCCGCCAGGGCGCGGCGCAGATGCGGCACAACCTCCGCGTGGAGCGGCATCACGCCATCGTTGCCGCGCTTGGACCGGCGGAAGAACCAGACCCATTCGGGGCGCGGTGCGCCATCGTCACCCATCGCACCGCCCGCGACCGGGATCAGGCGGAACGCGCCGCGCGTCGCCTCGCGCACCTCGGTCTGCCGCTGGCCCTGGAACACGCCCAGCCGGATCGCGAGTGCCATGGCGTGCTGGCCCGCGCCCTCGGCCGCCGAGATCATGGCGTCCACCTCGGCCCAGGTGGCGACGCGGGCGCGCGGGGCGGGCGTGTGGAGGCGGAGACGGAAGCAAGGGTTCGAGTTGTCGGGCCGCATCCCGCGCGCCTCGGCCTGGGTGAACAGGATCGACATCATGCGCAGCAGGCGTTGCGCAATGGTCGCGCCCTTGTGGGTGTAGAGCGTTTCATACCATGCCTTCATCGTTGCCTTGTCGAACTCGGCCACGCGGGCGGTGCCCCACTTCTCCTCGATCTGGTTCAGAAGGGCGCGGTAGCTGGCCTGTGTTTTTGGGGCAAGGCCGGTGCGGAAATCGGGCGACTGGCGATAGGCCGCGATCAGGTCGGTGATCCGGTTCCCGGCGCGCGCAGGGGCGTCGGGCCGGGTGCCGGTGGCGATCGCCGTATCGGCGGCCTTGTTCAGGCGCCGCGCCTCGGCCACCGACCAGGCGGCGCGATCGGCCGACAGCTCGACCGCTGCAAAGCCGTGCAGCCGATCCTGCGCGCGCGGTTCCCACCACACCCGCCAGGTGCCATCGCTGCGCAGGCGCTGGCGCAGGCCACGGGGGGCGTCCCCAATGGGCGGGCGGGCGGCGCGGGTCACAGCCGGCGCGCCCGTTCCAGGAGGACCACGTTGCCACCCTGCGGGGGCAGGACAGGGGCCGGTGCGCGGGGGCGGCCCTGTTCCTCGATCCATGCCTCGACCATGTCGCGGCGCCAGCGCAGGGGGCGCTGGACGTGCGGCATGGGCAGGGGGAACATCGCGTCCGCCTCGAGCCGCGCGCGGCGGGCGAGGAAATGTTGCGCGGTCATGTCGAGCATCGCCGCGACCTCATCCGTGCGGATGAAAAACGGGCGCGGGTCGGCGTCTGGTCTGCCCTGCCGGGCGGGGCGTGTGGCGTGCATCGCGGTCGCTTTCGTTTCCCCGTGCGCCGCCTGCCACGGGGAGGGTTTCGGATCGGGGCCGGTCGAGCAGACGACCGGGGGCGGCCCCCGCCAGCAACGTCAGGCGCGCAGTCGCCGGGGCGGCGGTGCGGCAAGGGAAACGGATGGCGCAGCGCGGGGCGCGCGCCCGAGGGTGAGGTCGAGCGCCTCTGCGCAGTGGCGCAGGAACTGGCCCTTGACCTGCATCAGGTGGACGGGATCGACGGGGTGCGGTGTGCCGCCGAGGCGTACGCTTTCGCGTTCGATCTGGTGGCCCCAGGTGGCAAGGCAGCCAAGCGCCATGCGAAACCCGCGCCGTTCGTCCGGCGTCATGTCGTCGATGGGGAGGAGGAGGCCGGTCATATCGCACCTTCCGCAAAGCCGATCACGATCTCGGACCGCGTTTCGGTGCCGTTAACGCGCAGGCCCGCGAGGGCGAGGCGGGCGTTGATCCCGGCGCGGTCCGCGAGGGTCGATGCGGCGACACCGGCATCGAGCCAGTCGGCGATGGTGGCGGGCGTTCCGTCGCGGTCAAATACTCCTGCCGGGTGATGTGGCGCAGGAACAGCGCCGCCTTGCCGTGCCGTGGCATCCCGAGCGGTTCGACGCGCATGATCGTCTCGCCGCTGCGCAGAGTGGCGGCGGTGGCGTCGCGCGCGGCCTCGGCCGATGCGGCAAAGACGCGGATCGTGCGGAACCGCACCTCCTCGATGTGCATGACAAAGGCGTGGCCCATGGTCAGCGCGCCACGCTGAGCGGGTGAATGGTGCCGAAGGCCGGGCCGTCGCCCCCGGCCATCGCGGCCATGGCGTGGCGGCGGGCGGCGAGTTCGTTCAGAAGGGGCTCGCAGGCGGAGAGGAGCCATTCGCCCTCGGCCGGGGTGGTGTTGCCGTGCCAGGCGTCATGCGCCACGCGGCGCAACTGCGCCAGCACATTGTCGTCGATCGGCATGGGCCGGGCATTCGGGACAGTCGGGAAGGGCATGGCAGGCTCCTGTGCAAGGGGTGTGCACAGAAGTTAGGAGTTGTGACCCGTGACTGTCAATGCAAATTGTGCCGATTTGGCAAATTTCGCTTCACACCCTTATGCGATCCAGTGCAGCACCGCCCAATAGAGCGGCCAGATCGTGCTGAGAAACAGGTTCACCGGCAGGGCGATGATCCAGTTCCACCAGGTGTAGGCATAGCCATCAAGGAAGGTCAGGTAGACCATCGTCGCGATCAGGTAGACCATCGTCGCGATCTGGCCAAGAATGTAACCGATAGCGAAAAGTCTGGTCATCCGTTCATCCGTTCTCGGTTCCACGTGCAATCTGTTTGCGGGCGCGCGCGGCCATGAGGTGACAGGTAGTGACCCGTTACCGCAAATTAAAATGCCGTTATGATAAATTTGCCTTGCACGAAGTCAAAGTGTGCGTCTACATCTAGCGTCATGCGTAACGACCTGACACCACTCCAAGTATGCGAGCGCCTGATCGGGGGCTACCCGGTTCTGGCGGCCATTGTCGGCTAT
>Ga0210011_1003542_pt1 | contig 11833 bp, 7 predicted proteins | sample CryGeymeta201502_FD_183972 | JGI IMG/M metagenome (GOLD analysis project Ga0210011, IMG submission 183972) | Groundwater microbial communities from Crystal Geyser aquifers in Utah, USA - Crystal Geyser metaG 2015-02 (SPAdes) (version 2) | ecosystem: Environmental > Aquatic > Deep subsurface >...
GGAAAATGACGATATTACATTTTCAAATCCTGTGGGTAAATGTAGCATGTTTTAGAGGGTTAGTATATTCTAAAATAGCTAAATCCACAGGATTTTGATTAAAAAATAGTAAAGTCAAAATAAGGTATTGGTAGTAGATGCTGACGGACAGCAAACGGCTACTATGAATTTGGGCATCAATCCCTATCAGTTAGACTATTCGCTTTATCATACTTTGGTACAACCTGAAAAATATCCATTCAAAAAAGTAATGGTTCATACAGAATATGGAGTAGATTTACTTCCTGCTACCGAAGATTTGTATATGATTGAATTGGATTTAGCAAGTGCAATAGGTAGAAGCCAGACTAAAAAAGTTACTCAAAGTAGCTAGTTTGAGTTATGATTATATTTTGATAGATATGTCTCCTAGTTTGGGTTTGATGCAAGTCAATGGACTCAATGCAGCCGATGAAGTAGTCATTGTGTGTCAGTCGCAGCCAAAAAGTGCAAACGGTTTGGGAATGTTACTTTCTAGTATTGATCGTGTGCGTGAGCATCTCAATGCCGAATTAGAAATAAAAGGAGTTTTGATTACACTTTATGAAAAAAATACAATGCCTTTGGCTGCTTAGTTTAAAAATGTCGTTTGTGAGGACAAAAACAACGGCATATAATATAGATTAGATTTAGATTTTGGCTGTACTTGTAACAGAACCACTAAAATAAAACAAGAGTTTGGTATGATTCCAACTAATTTTAGAATTTGATACATCTAATTTTCTATATGTATTTAATTGTAACTTATTAATAATCAATAGCTTACTTTAATTTAAGATTCCGAAAAACAAAAAGGATTTTTAAAAAGTTCAAAAAAAGCTGATTTTTTTATAGAAATAGTTTGCAGGATTAAAAAAGGTTCTTACCTTTGCACTCCCCAAACGAGGGAAACAAATGTAGCGTAGCCTTTAGGCTGCGATTGTATTTAAAATTCAAGAAAAAGTAAAACGAAAAAAAAACTTTCAAAAATTTAGAAATAAAATTTGGTATTTTAAAAAATACCTTTTACCTTTGCATTCAATTTCAGAAACGCTGGAAAAAAAGGGTAAGTAAAAAGATAAAGATTGAAATAAAAAAAATAAATTAATTTTGTATTTAGTTTGTTTTTAAAATAAAGTTTTTACCTTTGTGCTTTCAAAAAAGTAGCTTACTCTTTAGAGTGAGAAACTCGTACCAAAGACTTTAGTCTTTGTGTTTGTAAATCAAGCAAAAGCAAAACGAAAAAAAACTTTCAAAAATTTAGAAATAAAATTTGGTAGTTAAAAAAAAACTTTTACCTTTGCATTCCCTTTCAGAAACGCTGAAAGGACACGGTAAGTAAAAAGAGTGAAGATAAAGATTGAAAATAAAAAAGATGAATTAATTTTGTATTTAGTTTGTTTTTAAAATAAAAGTTTTTACCTTTGTGCTTCCAAAAAATGTAGCTTACTCTTTAGAGTGAGAAACTCGTACCAAAGACTTTAGTCTTTGTGTTTGTAAATCAAGCAAAAGCAAAACGAAAAAAAAACTTTCAAATTATTTGAATTAAAATTTGGTAGTTTAAAAAATACCTTTTACCTTTGCAATCCGTTACGGAAAGAGCTAGTCAAAACGCTTTGAAAACGCTTTATAAACGTTTAAAAAATAACTAAAAAATAAATGAAATTTTATTTGAAAGTTAAGAAAAAAAGCTCGTATCTTTGCAGAACCTTTCGGAAACAAAATGATTAAAAAGTTAATCAGCTTGTAACGAAAATTTAACTTGAAATTGATAAACGAAAATCACTTTCACAACTACTAAAGTAAATCAATTTATTGGTTTACGCCAGTAACAAGTTCCTTGACATGCAGGTTATGAACAAAACAGGAAAATTTATGTATCAATTAGTTTATAGCAATATAAATTGATTATAAAAAAAACTTTCTGTCAATTCTTAAAAACAAAAGTAATACGGAATTAATAATCAAAAAGAATAACCGTATATGTTACATATACAAATTTAACTTTGATTCTTAATTAGAAACAACAGCTTAATAACGTTTAGTTAAAGAGTTAGTTTTTCATATTAAGTCAAAGGATCAACTTTTTTTACAACGGAGAGTTTGATCCTGGCTCAGGATGAACGCTAGCGGTAGGCTTAATACATGCAAGTCGTACGGGATTTAGATTTCGGTCTAATGAGAGTGGCGCACGGGTGCGTAACACGTATGTAACCTACCTTGTAGAGAGGGATAGCCCGAAGAAATTTGGATTAATACCTCGTGGTCTTGTAGAACGGCATCGTTTTACAAGTAAATGGAGCAATTTGCTACAAGATGGACATGCGCAAGATTAGATTGTTGGTGAGGTAACGGCTCACCAAGTCGATGATCTTTAGGGGTTCTGAGAGGAAGGTCCCCCACACTGGCACTGAGATACGGGCCAGACTCCTACGGGAGGCAGCAGTAGGGAATATTGGACAATGGAGGGAACTCTGATCCAGCCATACCGCGTGAAGGAAGACGGTCCTCTGGATTGTAAACTTCTTTTATACAGGAAGAAATACAGACTTGCGAGTTTGTTTTGACGGTACTGTATGAATAAGCACCGGCTAACTACGTGCCAGCAGCCGCGGTAATACGTAGGGTGCAAGCGTTGTCCGGAATTACTGGGTTTAAAGGGTACGTAGGTGGGCTAGTAAGTCTGGAGTGAAATTTTGAGGCTCAACCTCGAAAGTGCTTTGGATACTGTTAGTCTAGAATTAGATAGAGGTAGCTGGAATTTGTGGTGTAGCGGTGAAATGCATAGATACCACGAGGAACACCAATTGCGAAGGCAGGCTACTGGGTCTATATTGACACTGATGTACGAAAGTGTGGGTAGCGAACAGGATTAGATACCCTGGTAGTCCACACCGTAAACGATGATTACTCGGTGCTTGTACTTACGTATGAGTGCCTTAGGGAAACCGTTAAGTAATCCACCTGGGGAGTACGTTGGCAACAATGAAACTCAAAGGAATTGACGGGGGTCCGCACAAGCGGTGGAGCATGTGGTTTAATTCGATGATACGCGAGGAACCTTACCTGGGCTAGAATGCGCGTGACAGATTTAGAGATATATCTTTATAGCAATATACACAAAGCAAGGTGCTGCATGGCTGTCGTCAGCTCGTGCCGTGAGGTGTTGGGTTAAGTCCCGCAACGAGCGCAACCCCTATTTGTAGTTACCATCAGGTTAAGCTGGGGACTCTACAAAGACTGCCTACGCAAGTAGTGAGGAAGGTGGGGACGACGTCAAGTCATCATGGCCCTTACGTCCAGGGCTACACACGTGCTACAATGGTCGGTACAGCGTGCAGTGAGCTAGCGATAGCAAACGAATCACGAAAAGCCGGTCACAGTTCGGATTGGAGTCTGCAACTCGACTCCATGAAGTTGGAATCGCTAGTAATCGCATATCAGCAACGATGCGGTGAATACGTTCCCGGACCTTGTACACACCGCCCGTCAAGCCATGGGAGTTGGGTGTGCCTGAAGGCAGTGCTCGCAAGAAGCTGCTTAGGGCAAAACTAGCGACTGGGGCTAAGTCGTAACAAGGTAGCCGTACCGGAAGGTGCGGCTGGAACACCTCCTTTCTGGAGATTTTATATCTGTACTTTGTTTTAATTGACAAATGGGAGTTTTATAATATCGTATTTACAAATGTTTTGTTCATCAATCTGCATAAGGAATTTTGTTTTAGAAAAGCTGAAACAGTTATTAGATAAGGTATGAATTGAGTTATGAATATTTAATTTTAATAGATTAAATTATTGTAATTTTAATTATATAGGTCTATAGCTCAGTTGGTTAGAGCGCTACACTGATAATGTAGAGGTCTGCAGTTCGAGTCTGCGTAGACCTACGATTTGATTGAATTTATTCAATCAAAGCATATTACTTTATCTTTGGGGAATTAGCTCAGCTGGCTAGAGCGCCTGCCTTGCACGCAGGAGGTCATCGGTTCGACTCCGATATTCTCCACTAGAGTTTATGGTTTAAAAGACAAAATGTTGTTTTTTAATTATATACTATAAAAAGTTCTTTGACAATAAGGTGTATAGTATAAAAGTGTTTAATAGATAATGATTTATTTCATTGTTGATTAAATCAATATTTAAAAGAAATACTACGAAAGTAGTTAAGGGCGCACGGGGGATGCCTAGGTTCTGAGAGGCGATGAAGGACGTGCCAAGCTGCGAAAATTTACGGGTAGTTGCTAAGGAATGCTGATCCGTAAGTGTCCGAATGGGGCAACCCACTCATTTAATGAGTATTCCGTTAAGGAAGGCGAACGAGGGGAACTGAAACATCTAAGTACCCTCAGGAATAGAAAACAAAAGTGATACCGCAAGTAGTGGCGAGCGAACGCGGCATAGCCCAAACCAATTTTGTTTCGGCAAGATTGGGGTTGTAGGACTTGCATAATTTACAAATTTTAATCAGAATGTTTCTGGAAAGAACAACCATAGAGAGTGAAAGTCTTGTATGAGTACAGAATTTGTACTGGCGAGTATCCTGAGTAGGCGGGAACTGGAGAAATTCCCGTTGAATCTGGCAGCACCATCTGCTAAGGCTAAATACTCCTCAGAAACCGATAGTGAACCAGTACCGTGAGGGAAAGGTGAAAAGTACTCCGAATAGGAGGGTGAAAAGACCTGAAACCGTGCGCTTACAAGCGGTTGGAGGGACGTCAATGTCCTGACATCGTGCCTTTTGCATAATGATCCTACGAGTTACACCTAACTAGCAAGGTTAAGACATTCAGTGTCGTAGCCGAAGCGAAAGCGAGTATGAATAATGCGTGTAGTTAGTTGGGGTAGACGCGAAACCTAGTGATCTACCCATGGTCAGGTTGAAGCTTTGGTAACACAAAGTGAAGGACCGAACCCGTTGACGTTGAAAAGTCTTGGGATGAACTGTGGGTAGGGGTGAAAGGCTAATCAAACTAGGAAATAGCTCGTACTCTTCGAAATGTTTTTAGGAACAGCCTCGAGTATAGTTTGTGTGAGGTAGAGCTACCGATAAGACTAGGGGGAGTCACATCCTACCAAATCTTGACGAACTCCGAATGCATACAAATGATTATCGGGAGTGAGGGCTGTGGTGCTAAGGTCGCAGTCCGAGAGGGAAAGAACCCAGACCATCAGCTAAGGTCCCCAAATATAGATTAAGTTGACCTAAGGTGGTTCGATTACGGAGACAGCCAGGATGTTGGCTTGGAAGCAGCCATTCATTTAAAGAGTGCGTAACAGCTCACTGGTCGAGTGATTGGGCGTCGATAATACACGGGCATAAATCTATTACCGAAGCTATGGACTATATGTTTTTGAATGTATAGTGGTAGAAGAGCATTCTGAATGCGTCGAAGCTGGATTGTGAATGAAAGTGGAGCGTTTAGAAAAGCAAATGTAGGAATGAGTAACGATAAAGGGGGTGAGAAACCCCCTCGCCGATAGACTAAGGTTTCCTGAACAACGCTAATCGTTTCAGGTTTAGTCGGGACCTAAGGATAAGCCGAATGGCGATTTCGATGGCAAACAGGTTAATATTCCTGTACCTCGTTTAAATTGTTAGGGGAGACGGAGTAAATAATGTAGTGCGTTCTGACAGAAATGGACGTTAAAGCCGAGGCGTAAAGGTCTTTTATAGGTAAATCCGTTTAAGATTGTATTAGGCGATAGTACGACAAACCTTCGGGGGCGTTGATAATCTAGATAATAGCTTCCAAGAAAATCCTCGTTAACGTTAATTTAAATAGCCCGTACCGCAAACCGACACAGGTAGTCAAGGAGAGAATCCTGAGGCGCTCGGAAGATTCATGGTTAAGGAACTAGGCAAATTTACCCTGTAACTTCGGGAGAAGGGGTGCCGTCTTATAGCGATATAAGCGGCTGCAATAAAAAGGTCCAAGCGACTGTTTAACAAAAACACAGGGCATTGCGAAATCGCAAGATGAAGTATAATGCCTGACACCTGCCCGGTGCTTGAAGGTTAAGAGGGGAGCTTAGGGGTAACCCAAAGGTTTGAATCGAAGCCCAAGTAAACGGCGGCCGTAACTATAACGGTCCTAAGGTAGCGAAATTCCTTGTCGGGTAAGTTCCGACCTGCACGAATGGTGTAACGACTTGGACACTGTCTCAACCATGATTCCGGTGAAATTGAAGTATCGGTGAAGATGCCGATTACCCGCAACGGGACGAAAAGACCCCGTGAACCTTTACTATAGCTTCGCATAGTTGTTGAATACAGAATGTGTAGGATAGGTGGGAGACTTTGAAGTAGCGTCGCTAGGCGTTATGGAGTCATTGTTGAAATACCACCCTTTCTGTATTTGTCATCTAACCTTGATGAGAGGGACGGTGCGTGGTGGGTAGTTTGACTGGGGTGGTCGCCTCCGAAAGTGTAACGGAGGCTTCCCAAGGTTTCCTCAATACGGTTGGTAATCGTATGTAGCGTGTAATGGCATAAGGGAGCTTGACTGCAAGACAAACAGGTCGAGCAGGTACGAAAGTAGGGCATAGTGATCCGGCGGTTCTGTGTGGAAAGGCCGTCGCTCAAAGGATAAAAGGTACTCCGGGGATAACAGGCTGATCTCCCCCAAGAGCTCATATCGACGGGGAGGTTTGGCACCTCGATGTCGGCTCGTCACATCCTGGGGCTGGAGAAGGTCCCAAGGGTTGGGCTGTTCGCCCATTAAAGTGGCACGCGAGCTGGGTTCAGAACGTCGTGAGACAGTTCGGTCTCTATCTGTTGTGGGCGTAGGAAATTTGCGAAGATCTGACTTTAGTACGAGAGGACCGAGTTGGATAAACCTCTGGTATATCAGTTGTGGTGCTAACTGCATAGCTGAGTAGCCACGTTTAGAACGGATAAGCACTGAAAGCATCTAAGTGCGAAACCGACTTCAAGATGAGATTTCCCTTAAGAGACGTTATAGATGATGACGTAGATAGGCAGCAGGTGGAAGTTTAGAAATAAATGGAGCTGAGCTGTACTAATTTCTCAGTAGTCTTTTGTTAGTGTAGGCTGTCCGATATGCAAACGGATGGTCGTAGTTTTTAAATGTACTATACACCTTACTTTGTTAAATCAAAATTTGTTAAAGAACTTTTTAAGAAATTGCTAAAGATTTACGAGTGTAAATCTTTACTGAAGATAAAGGGTGATCATAGCATAGGGGTACACGTCTTTCCATTCCGAACAGAGCCGTTAAGCCCTATTGCGCCGATGGTACTGCGCTATTCGTGGGAGAGTAGGTCATCGCCCGTCCTTATATGGACAGATACCTCATTAGTATATGAAGTGTATTTGTGTTGGAACAAAAGCCAAGCCTTTTTAATCATCTTAGATTAAGAGGGCTTTTTTTGTGGGTAAAGATTTGTTGTGATTGTTTTTTAGATTACTTTATTTTGAATGACAAGAGGTTTTAGTAGTGGTCAAAAGAAAGAATCTGTTCACGGCTCAATAAATTATTTTTTCTTTGATTTTATAGGGTAAACGCACGAAACTTTTTATACTGCTTTCAGTGTATTTAAACACACTTTAACTATCAGAGTAAATTCAATTTACAAAGTTAAAAACTAGCTTGATTTGCTTTAAACGAGTACAATTTTTTTTCGTGCGTTTGCCCTATTGATTTTATTTGTTTTATTCTAAAATAGATTTTATATTCGAATTTGGATAAGATAAAGAAATAGAAATAATGCAATTTTTCAAAATGAAAATAGACTTTTCCAAAATGAAAAAATACACAGAAGATGAAAATACCTTTAAAGTATAAAAAGTGTGTTTAGGGCTTAAAAAAGGTAATTTGAAATTATTTTTTACAAAAAAATGCAACTGGCAAGTAGATTGATATATGTTTTATGTACTTCTAACAAAAGGTTAGAAAATAAGACTTTCGCTTCACAAAGGTTCTGATTAATAACTTATCATTATTAGATTAGTAATAATTATTTAAAACTTTTAACAGAAACTTTACTTTTTGAAGCAACAGACAAAGAAAATTAATAGAAGAATAACAAGACGTTTGTAATAGAAAAATCTATCAATTTTTTAGCAGCAACTTATCTTTTAAGTTATTCGGCTAGATTTTCTAATAGTTAAGTAGTAAAGTAAGTAAGTGGACAGAAAAAACTCCTTTCAATCGGAAGGAGTTTTTTTATTCGAATTTGTTTCTTGTCTTGAGGAAATGTAATAATTTGATTTATTTTACTGGTCTAAATTTTCAAGTTCTTTCAATTCTTCTTTTAGCTCATTTACATAATTTCCATATAAATTTTTGATATACCATTTTATAAAAAAATAATAAGCTGGAATACTAATTAAGACAATTACTCCAATCCCTAACATTTTTATAAGTGTAATATCAAGTGTTACATTTTTCCAAAATAATGGCAAAGCAGCAGCAAAAAGACCTAAAACAAGTGAACCATATAAATATACTTTTAAGTATAAATTAAGGGTTTGGATAAGTTTTTCTAAGGTTTGTTTGAGGTTTTCCTGTAAATTTATTTTTCTAATTTGGCTGTATTTGAAAGCATACCAGACCAATGAAAGAATCATCACACCTCCCAAATAAGGCACAATAAAGGGCGAATAAAACCATTGTTTATTTACCATAAGAAAGATGCTCAAGAGAAGTGTCAGACCTCCCTCAATCAAAATGCTACGTTTGATTTTGGAAATAGTGTCAGTCGCTTTTCCTTGCAAAAGTTTGCGAATTTGTTCGTTTTCAAGAATAGGTTCAGGCTGTGTTTGAAGAGCCTGCCAGGTAGATTTCAGATTGTCTATATCCATTTTTGATGCTGCTTATATTACATTTTTTTCTAAGAGAAATAGTTTTTGTTGTTAAATTTTGATTTCCTATTGAGGTAATTTTTCCAATGTTTCTTTGAGTTTCTTTTTTATACGATTAATTTTTACGCCCACATTTGTTTTGGTAATTCCGATTATTTCAGCAATTTCATCATAACTTTTTTCTTCCAAATAGAGCATAATAATTCCCTTTTCTACCTTTGAGAGTTTTTGAATAGCTAATTGAAGGTTTTTTAGCTGTTCTTCTTTTTCAGTATCAGGAGGCGTATCTGGAAATTGAAGGGTAGAATCTGAAATTGAAAACTCAGAAGGCTTGCGTTTGGTTTTACGAAGACGAGCAATAGCTGTATTGAGTGCGATGCGATACATCCACGTAGAAATTTTGGAATCGCCTCTAAATTTAGGATATGATTTCCAAAGCTGAAACAACACTTCTTGAAACAAATCCTGTCTGTCTTCTTCAGAATCGCAATACATGCGACATACTTTATGTATGATGCCTTGATGTTTCTGAATAAATGCGACAAAATCTTTTTCCAAAATAAATAAGAGAAGGTTTGATGTCTGTACTAAACTACGAAAGAGCAATAAATAAAATAGTTAGTGTAATTTGAGCCTTGAAAATTACAAGTTTATACTATCAATCTATGAAAAAATTATAAAAAATAAAGACTTTTATAAACTTTCAATTTTTTTTGAAAGAAGTGAAACTTCTATTTCTTATCTTCGTTTGGATAAATAAAAACAGGTTCAAAATTTACTCAAAAACTGATTTCAACTATGATTTCTCCCTATAAAAAACCTTTATTGCGTACTGATTTAGCCATTCAAATTATTTTCTTGGTTATTCTTTTTGGTGGTTATGGAATCTCATTTTTAGCTCATCAAATTACTTCTTTAGAAAGTTTTGCCTTTTCTTTTCTTTTTCCTATTTTGGTGTTAGGAATTTTAGGTTGTATAAATCCTGTACTAAATATTTTGCATTTGATTTTGGGAGATTATTCTGATGAAGTTCATAAACTGCGTAAAAACTATACTTTTGCTATTTTGGGCTATGTAGCTGTTGGTATAATAGGCTTTTTTCTGATTCAAACAACTCTATTTTCATTTTTGAGAAATTTAGGTGTTATTTATCTCTATGGAATTAGTCATCTTTTTGCGATTGGTTATGTGTATATTACTATTTTGGAAAACAAAACACAAAAGATTGTTGAGAGGAGGTTGTATTATTAATTTTGTATTTCTAATTAATTGATAATTAGAAGGTTATAGCTGGAACTCTAAGTGATTTGTCCTAAAATCGTATTACAAAATAAGTTGATTTGCGTGGCTTTTTACAGTTTCCTTCGAAATTTCTTTTTCTTGTTTTATCCTCAAAAGAACTTTAGAATTTAATTGATGGATTACATAATTTTCAATAATCTGTTCGGATTCTGGATTTGATTCTCCATTAAAAATAATTCCTTTTAGTTTGATATTTCTCTTTTTGATAGCTTCTAGGCTCAAAATAGAATGATTTATACTGCCCAAATAAAGATTACAAACCAAAATTAAAGGCAAGTTTAATTTTTCGATTAAATCGATTACATAATCAGTTTTTCCATTTTGCCCATCATTAATTGGAACAAATAATCCTCCTGCACCTTCTACAATCAAATTTTTGTATTTACTTGCTTTTGGTAATTCAAAATCAGAAAGGTTGATTTTTATATTATCAATTTTTGCAGCAGCGTGAGGCGACATAGGCGCAGTAAGACAAAAACGCTCTTCCAAAAAAAGGCTTTCCGTATTAGAAACCAATTCTTTTACTTGGTCGGTATCTTTTGGCAAACCTGCTTGAATCGGTTTCCAATAATGCGCCTTTAGAGCTTCTACCAAAATAGAACTAATAAACGTTTTTCCACTATCTGTTCCGATAGCAGAAATAAAATATTGATGCTGCATAAAATTTTTGAAATAAAATAAAACCCACAATTTTAGGGTGCATCTCAAAATGTCGCATGACAAAAAATAAAAACAGGGTTAAAACTCTGTTCAATTAAAAACTACTCTGAATTATAAATTGGACAGGGTTTTAACCCTGTCTATGTATGTTAAAGTAGCCAAAAAATTGAAAAAATGACAATTTGAGATGCACCCTAATTTTAGTTGTGGGTAGAATTAAAATGTTATTCCCTATTTCCTAATCTCCAATATCCTTGTCTTTATTCCTCCTCATCATTACCCTCATCAAAAATATTCCGAATATAAAGAGATGCCTTAACTGTTCCTTCATCAGCATTGTATTCCATTACAAAACCAAGTTTCTCACAAATCTTTCTCATGGCTCTATTTTCTGACAAAATATCTGCTGTCAGTAATTCTATGCCTTCACTACGACAAACTTCTACGGCTCTTTTCAAAATTTCAAAGCCTAATCCTTCGCCTTGATAACCATCTACGACAGTCATTCCAAACTCAGCCTCTTTTGTACCGTGAACTTTAATTATTCGTATTGCGCCTATGATTTCGTTGCGTGTTCCTTGTTCTTTTTCCTTTTCTATAATGAGGGTTATTTGTCTGTCATAATCAGCAAAACAAATTCTTGAAAGGCGTTCATGTGAGGTTCTTTGGTCAAGACTGACAGCATGAAAAAATCTAAAATAAACACTTTGAGGAGAAAGATTTTTATGAAATTCTGCCATTGAAGGCTCGTCTTCTGGACGGATAGGACGAATCAAAACTTCTTGTTTGCTCTTCGGTAAAATCCATTTTCCTTCATATTCAGAAGGATATGGACGGATTGCCAAACGAATTAATTCATCATCTTTTATGTCCTCAGATTGCAAAATCATGACAGCGTCAAGAATAGAAATACCATCTGTACGAGAAACTGAAATCGGATTGAGATAAATTTCTTTTATAAATGGTTGTTCGATAATCAACTGACTAAAACGCACCATAGACTGCTCCAAAAGCATTAAAGTAGGCTCAT
>Ga0210011_1003555_pt1 | contig 11808 bp, 9 predicted proteins | sample CryGeymeta201502_FD_183972 | JGI IMG/M metagenome (GOLD analysis project Ga0210011, IMG submission 183972) | Groundwater microbial communities from Crystal Geyser aquifers in Utah, USA - Crystal Geyser metaG 2015-02 (SPAdes) (version 2) | ecosystem: Environmental > Aquatic > Deep subsurface >...
TAAACACCTCCAAAAACTGATGTATCAAAGTATAGTCTTAATTTTCTCATTGTCTAAAGGTAAAAAATCTTTTTCAAAGTCAGAGTTTCATTTTTTGAAGAATTTTCTTTTATGCTGCCGCACAACGGTCTAGGCTATGCGTAGTGCGGGATTTCAAAGCATATACCTTTCAATTTAGCACTTAGTTTATTTAATGTAATTACTTTCATATCAGCACTTTCGCCCGCATTACGTATAGCCATTGTTGGCGTGTCGTGCTTTTTATTTTCCACTTTTTCGTCTGTTATCTTCTTTACATAACAATTGACAATTCTTTTCGTCAGTTTTTCCGCCTTCATGCCAAGGTGTAACATGGTCAGCTTCCATTTCTTTTAGAGGAAATTCCTTTTTGCATTGAGCACATTTACCTTTTTGTTTTTCGTAAACTTTTTGTTTCATTGCTGGTGTAAATGCTCTAATATTTAAATACTTTTCATTACCCGTCAGCAAATAGGGATAAATTCCTTTTTTGTTTGAAACGTCATCATCAAGTATCAGTTCAGCAGTTTCTTTTTCGAGTTTACTTGTGTCGAATGAATCGTCTTTGTATTGATTGTACAGAGTTCCCCAATCAACGCCTTTCATGAATTTTCTTTTTTTGGTAAATGTGCCTTCCACCCAAGTAATTACATCTTGAAAGTAACGCCAAAGTGGAAGAGCATTTTGGTCATGTTGGTGTTTTGACATGTAGTCTTTTATTTCACCTTCTGAAATCCATTTTATTGCAGTTTCAAGATAGTCTTGTCGTATTGCTGAACCATTTAAGTAATCACTGCCAATTTGGTGAGCTACGCAGTTTGTTTTACTAAAGTATTTTTTGGCATCAGTAACCCAAGTTCCTGAATAGACAGCATTCTTTAATTCTTGGTCGGTCAATTCTTCACCCGCAATGTTTATTGTTTCAAACCATTTTAATCGTTCACTATCTGTCCCTTCACAGAAGTAGACCATCACTTTGTAATTTAAAATTTGCTCTTGCTTGTCCTTTTGAAGGTTATGAAAAGCCATACCGTCAATTGAAAAGTCGTTGTTAACGTACTGGCAAATTGAAACAGTCCTTTGCTGTCCATCAATAATCTCAAAATTTCCATCTTCTCTGACTGCCCAATACATTACGTTTAACGGGAAGTCTTTAGTAACCGTGTCAATTACAGCATTTCGCTGTTTGTCTTTGTAAATAAATTCTCTTTGATAAGGCGGTCGAATATCCAATTTACCGCCATATCCAACAACACCACCTTCTCCGTTGTCCTTATATCCGTTAGTCAATTCTTGAATAGTAATTTGTTTCAGGTCTATATTCATTTTAAAGTCTTTTGTTCTTAATTATTATTCTCATGTAGATAAATCGCGGATTTCCATTCTCCATTATTATAGGACTGCCGTTTAAATCATTGAAATTTTCAGCATCTTTTTTCGTGTATATTTTTGTTTTGAGATTGTAAGGGTCGTTTCTATGTGTAAAACCTAAAATCTCAAACTGTTCTGGATTATGTTTATCTACAAAAGTTATTGGAACGCCCATTGCACCATGATAGTCAACAGGAATGTTCGCAACTTTTGACACTTCAATTGCATCGTAGTTTTCATACTTCGGATATTCATCTTCATTGCCTTCATAGGTTTTATAGAGGATAATATCTTCATTGTGTTTATCGACTTGCAAATTTGTGAACCAACATGAAGTTGAAACACGTGCGATTTTGTTACCATCTTCATCAATATGGTGGTACTTCTTCCAATTATCAGGAACAACGAAAAACATTCCAACATTAAAGTTTGTGTAGCCTGTTCGCATTTTATTCTCTTTTATGAGGCGAAAAGTCTCTTTGTATGTGATGGCATTCGTGTTTCCTATGATTAAGAACTCTTTATTGTGTTCTTCCAATTGCGAAACGAACTCACGGAATAAGGAAAACGGTGGATTTGTTACAACTATATCTGCTTTTTTAAGAATTTCAACACATTCTCTGCTTCGAAAATCACCACTTCCCTTTAGTGGTTTAGCTGAATTTTTGTCATACTTTAGTAAATATTCAACGTCTGATATGTTGATAGCACCATCGTTGTTGAAGTCCTTCACTTCATTCACTTCTATCATCATAGGTTCTTTTCTCTTTTCTGTTTTTATTCCTTCTATATCGAAAACAGAAAGTTGATTTCCTACTATAGGCGAACCTGCATAACTTGTCGCAATTAGCTTTTTAAGTCCGAGTAAATTAAAATTTGCAGCGAAATACTTGAAAAAATCACTTTCAAATGGGTCGTCTGCGTTGCAATAGACAACCTTGTCCTTAAATTGGTCTTTATAGTGTTTAAGTTCTTTTTCAATGTCAGTCAATTGAGTATAGAACTCGTCTTTCTTCGCTTTACTCGCATTTTTTAATGTGTCATGTGCCATTCTTAATATTTATTGTCAATGTTATGAATTCGGTTTTTTTCGCATGCACGCCAACGGTAAATTGTATGAGTAGTGGCAGATTGCGTGGTAGTTTCCTGTCAAACCGCTACGCAGTTTGAGCGGGCTACAAACCTTGATATTTACCACATCACCTGCCATTACTTATACAAAGTGTTACCTGCTGGCTTTTCAATATTATAAAAATTAACTAATATTTTCTCAAATTCAACATAATTGTGTTTCCACGGAATATGTCCACTTTTTTTAATGGAAGTAATATTTGCAGTTGGAAATCTTTTAGACAGTGCATCTTTACTTTCACCATAAATATCATTATCACCATAGGTAATTAATATAGGAAATCGTGGATTTGTAAGTTCTTCCAGTAATTTATATTTCCTTATTTCTTTTCTCGTCTTATTGATTGGTTTGGAATGTATTTTTGTGTAAAACTCATCGTCAAGTTTTAAATCACAATAATCTTTGTAATAATTTTTCAGAACTTGCTTAAATACTTTTCCATAAGCTTTGTCGCTTCCCAGCATACCTAAAAAGGAGTTCCACCCCATATTTATCCATTCTTTGTTCGAGGTCATTTTTCGATTAAAAGACATGACTTCCTTTTCGGTTTTCTTCCAAAGTATATTCGTTCCCGAACTCGGACTGCATAAGAACAAACTTTTTATTTTTTCAGGTCGTTCAATGGCATAAATCTGAGCATATAAACCACCCCACGAATGTCCAAAAATATGAAAAGACGTAATGTTATATTTGTTAGCAATTGCATCGATATCGGAAATATAATCGTCCATTTTATACGAACATTTTTCACAGTCAGACGCTCCAACTCCTCTTTGTTCAAATGTAATTACCCGATATTTCGTTTTTAGAATATCAACTATTTCAATCATCTCATCAGGAACACCAGGTCCACCATGAAGTAACAATATGGTTTCTGTTTTGTCATCCGAATAAACAGTCGTACTTAAATGAACATTCCCATTTGCTACCAGTTCTTTTTTTTGTGCATGTACCATAGTTGTTGTTATTAGAAGAAGTAAACTTATTGCTTTCATAACCTTTTTGTTTTTAATTATGAAGCAAAATTATGGGGTGAATATTTTACTTCCATTAACAATTGATAAAATAACTATCCTGACAAATCTTTTCTTAATCTGCTCAATGATATATTAGTAATCCCCAGATATGAAGCAATATCTGTATGTGGGATTAAATTCTCTAATCCTTTATGCTTTTGTCGAAACGCAATTAGTCTTTCTTTTGCGGTAAATGATGCTAATCCTATTTCTTTTTCAACTTTTGATTGCAATTCCAGTTGCAAAACAGCATTACCGAAATTTCTTATTTCTAAATTGTCAATCATCAACTTTTCAAACGCAATAGCATTTATCGAAGCCAGTTCCAATTCTGTTAAGGCTTTGAAATAATGACTTGATATATTATTTGAAACTCTTGTTGAATGCGGTGACAGAATTGAATTTTCTAAAAAGAATGAAATGGTTATTTCTTCTCCCGCTGGATTTATAAGATAACTTTTACAAATTCCATTTAATACAAAATATTCATTGATATTGCGTTTGTTTTTTGAAATAAAGGTTTCTCCTTTTGCGTAAGATTCGAATTCAAGTAATCTTTCAATTTCAAGAAATGATTTGTCCGAAATAGAAGAAATCTTATTGATGATATTTTTTACAATGTCGTTCATTCTTTTAGGCTTGCAGGTAACTCTCAAATATACGCAACTCATCGAAATTTTCAATTTATCATTATTTTTAGGGGCGGTTTTTCCTATTTTTTTTTATAATAATAAGATAGGATTTATTATCAGGAGCAATATAACGTATTTTCTAGATTTCGTTTTTTATGTTGTAACCGTTAACCTTTTTATTTATTCGCACATCGTAACCTTGGTTTAAATAGTTGGTTTTTATCGTAATCTTGTTTGGATTTCTGTTTGTTTTATTAATATTTGATCTTTTATCAATCGACTAAAAAGAACTTTCCTTCTGCTTTTTAGTCTCATTTTAACGGAGATTAGCTTTTTTGTTGATACTACTATATTTCAATCTTGTTTTAATTTTCTTCCATCAATGAGTTAACTATTTATTCATAAATCTAATTTACAACTATTTGGTTGTTTTAACTTCTTATCAATTCGTGTTTGTTCTTCCTTTACCTCATAGGGTATCTATTTTAAATGAAATATGATAATTTATATGTTTTTTTTGGTAGGTTAAAGTCAACCTCTATTACACTAAAAGCATTTATAAATACAATTATTTGCATTATTTCCTATTAAAATAATTTATTTATTTTACAACAAATATTCATAAGTATTTTTTTTAGTAGAGTTTTTGGTTATTTTTTTTTAGATATAAATGCGGATATTTTATAATCTTATATCAGATGCTTTAAATCCGAAAGCTTATGATGTTTGGTTCGATGCTACTTTTGACAAAGTTCACTGTGAGAGCGTCCTATTTTTCAATAAAATTTTAAAATGGATCGTACTTTTAAACGTAGTTTTTATCAGTGAATTCGGCGAATTCGAACCATTTGATCGATGCCAACCGAAAAAACGACTTTCTAGATTGGACTCAACATCAGATCTTTCTAAAACCTACTTTTCAATGACTTTTCTTTTGTGTTAACAATTTCAACACAGGGAAAATAGGCAACATAGTGTTTGTTAAAACCTGGCTATTTTTCAATAGAATTTTATCCCTTACTCAGGAATTACTTGTTAAGCAAAAAACTACTTCAAAACGAAATTCAGATACTTTTCACCTTAATAAAAAGTGTATAGGAATTTTTTATTTCAATATGTTTTAACTCACATTCGGATCTGAGCCTTTTTTGAATTTCCAAAATGCTGTATGTTAGCTGTTGCTTTAAAAACGCACATCAATTTCAATTTCGCAACATAACTGGTTTGATTAGCATTTACACATTTCACCGAGATAATACTTCTTGGTTCTTCAAATCGTGTACGTTCACGGGAAAGACTTAGATTGTATCTTAAACCATTTTTTTCGCATTTTGCGGTGATGAGCAATCACATATCCTCAATAATCCGATGATCAAATACGAACTCCGAATTTGAGTTTTACTGTGAGGTTAAACGCTCTTTAATCACCTATCAACGTCTATTTACAACGGATAAGGTACATCTTGAAATACATACTAAGGCTCCTGTTTCTGTTTTTAGTTCTATAGTCCAGACTTGGGTGGTTTTTCCTTTATGTATTGGTCGTGCTTCACCATAAACCCAACCATTTCGCATCGGACGAATATGATTCGCATTTATTTCGACTCCAACGGCCATTTTAGAACTATCTTCGAGATTTAACCAAGCTCCTATCGATGCTAATGTCTCAGCCAATACAACTGATGCGCCGCCATGAAGTAATCCAAATGGTTGATGTGTTCTTTCATCTACTGGCATTTTTCCTGATACAAGTGCCCTTGATAATTCTGTTAGTTCAATTCCAAGTGCGTGTGCTATGTTTTTGCGACTACTTGAAGTTATCACTTCTACCATAGATTCTAAACCTGCTTCAATTTTCATACTATTAATTCGTTAATTTAGTAAAAGTTTTCTGTGAACTGATTTCAAGACTGATCACAATTCAGAAAAAAGATGCGCAAAATAGTGCACAAAAACTACCCATAGAAGCATTTAATGCCGTTTGAAGCTAAAAGAATCACATTAGAAAAATTTTAATTCGTTTATTCGGAAAAAAATTTGCTTTTTTCATTTGGAAGCGCTTTTATTGGACATCATGACTGCAATTTGATAGATAGTTTTGATTTAAGGACAATATTGAAGTTCTTAACGTCTTGAAATGCCAACAAACGTAATTGATAATTGAATTTTTTTCCAAATTCAGTCTTCATTTTAGGCAAAGATGTTACTTTTAATAGAATTTGTTGAGAATCAAACCTTTTTTTGTCAAATTGATTATATCCTGAAAAATTCAATTGGTACACGTATATGAAATTCTCAAAAAAAACAATTCCACAGTTAATCAACAAAGGCTTACAAAGAAATACTAGTGGTATTGCAATAGGAACAAAAAAAGATGGTTCTTGGACTGAAACAACTGCAAATGAGTTTCAACAAAAAATTCGTCATTTAGCTTTGGCCTTGCATAAACAGGGTCTTAAACACGGCGATAGGGTTTCAATTCATGCAGAAAATAGTTCAGATTGGCTCGTAGCAGATTTAGCAGCCTTATCTATTGGTATTATTGATGTTCCAATCTATGTCACCCAACCAGGTGATCAAATCAAATTTATCTTAGAAGATTCAGGATCTAAGATTTATTTTGTCTCTGGAGATCCCCTTTTTGAAACCAATTCAACATTTATACGATCGGTTAAAACCTTAGATAAAATTGTAAGCTTCACTCCATCTGCACATTCAGATGTAAGTTTATTAGACGATTTGATTCAACAAGGGGCAGCATTAGATGTGGCTGAACCCGAGTTATTTAACTCACTCGTTGCAAAAGTGAATCCAGATGATTTAGCAACATTTATGTACACTTCAGGAACCACAGGAATGCCAAAAGGCGTTATGTTAACTCATGATAATATTGGCTCTAATGTTCAGTCAATAGAAGAATATTTACCGTTTGATGTAGAATCTAACAGACATCAGAAAGTTCTTTCCTTCTTACCCTTGTCACACTCATTTGAACGAGCAATTAGCTACAATTTTATTCACATAGGTTACCCGATTTACTACATCGAAAAAGTTGATGAAATCGTAAAAGATATTCAACATATTAAACCCATTTTCTTTGCAACTGTACCACGATTATTGGAAAAATTACACGCTGGATTTAAAGGCAAAGCCAATGAACAAACAGGAATCAAGAAAAAATTGTTTACTTGGGCCATGAATTTAGCTGAAAACTATGATGTTGAAAAACCAAACGCTCAAGGATTTAAACGAAAAATTGCAGATAAATTAATCTATTCTAAATTGCGTGAAGCATTAGGTGGGAATCTTAATTCTGTGATTAGTGGCGGTGCTGCAATTTCTGGCGAAATTTTAAGTTTTATTAATGCGATTGGTATTTTTTGCTCTCAAGGTTATGGTTTAACGGAGACTTCTCCTGTTCTAACAACCATGAAAAAGTCAGAATTAAGGGCAGGAACAGCTGGTAAGGTATTTCCTGATGTGGAGCTAAAAATAGCGGAAGACGGAGAGATTTTAGCAAAAGGTCCCAATATTATGAAGGGCTATTACAATGCACCTGATAAAACAGCTGAGGTTTTCACTTCAGATGGTTGGTTTTGCACCGGCGATATTGGAAAAATTGATGAACGTGGTTATTTGTTTATCACTGATCGCAAAAAAGCCTTATTTAAACTTTCAACAGGAAAATACGTTGCGCCACAACATCTTGAGAATTTAATTGTAAACTCGATGTTTATTGAGCAAAGTATGGTGTTAGGGAATTCTAGAAAATTTTGCGCAGCTTTGGTTGTTCCTGATTTTCAAAATATTAGAAATTATTTGCAATTACCTTCTGGTACACAGCCTTCCGAAATGCTTAAAAATGATAACGTCTTACAGCTGATTAAAGCTGAAATTGACAAGGCAAATTCACATGTTCCGCACTGGGAGCAAATTAAAAAGTATCATTTACTAGACAGACCTTTCTCTATCGATAGTGGTGAGATGACTCCAACTTTGAAAATTAAGCGTAATGTTGTTTCTGAGTTGTACAAAGATAAGATTGAGCATTTTTATGAGTGAAAATTCTAAATTGTGAACTTTGAATTTTGAATTGAGTCTAGTCATTTCGACTGGAGACTTAATTAATTTTGGATGTTGAATTCTAAATTTTGAATTAAAAAATGTTTTGATGCCTGTAGATTAGCCGAGAATCTAGAATCAAAAGCAAGAAATACGAACGAATCGATGTGGAGATATCTTCTTTACTTATTCTGTTCTTGTTTATACCTTTTTTTTTAAAAATCGAAGATCTCTCGACTTACTCGAGATGACTTTGTTTTTTTGTAATTTTGCTTCATGCTTGATTTTTTAAACGACTTTCGATTTCCAATTCATCTTATTCTTCATGCTTTAATTCCACTTCTTATTAGCATAAAATCAAAATTCTCATTTAAAGTATTTTTGTTGATTTTTGGAACAATGATGGTTGATTTTGATCACCTTTTAGCCACACCATTATTTGATTCCAATCGCTGTAGTATCGGGTTTCATCCTTTGCATAGTTATGCACTTCTGCCTTTATATGGCTTAATGTCGATTTTCCCTTTTGTTCTTACTTTTTTGCCAAAATCTGCTCAAGCTTTTTTTTCAAAAGAAGTTTCTTTTACTTATTTCGGTGATTTTAAGCGAACAACTATGATTTTTTGGATTGGTAATGGATTAGTGGTTCACATGGTTTTAGATTTTTTTGATTGTATTTGGATGCGATTGAGCTGAATTTTTACATTCCTCAATCGTATTGAAGTTCTTTAAGAAATCAGCTTTAAAATCCACCAAGCCCACTTTAACATTCTTCTATCTCTTCTAGATTCTAATTTCTTGGTAAAAGGGGGAATCATTTTCCGAGACCAAACAATTTTTCTCATTTTACAGGCTTGGTCGTTCTTTTCGAAATTTAGCCAAAGTAGATTTCAGAATTTCTTATTTAATTAATTGGAAACCAGACTAAATTAGTCCAAGCTTATACTTTTTTCTCAAATTCGGACTTCGTTTCTTTAAAAAAAACAGTGGTTTTTCACATAAAAACGGGCAACCCGTACCCTTCCTCGATTCGAAGAACCACGAAGTGCTATCTGTGTCCACTATCATTTTACGCAGCAATCACTTTTTCTTTGAATAGATTGGTTCATAGGCTGAGATGCTGGGTCGAAGCTCAGCATGACCAGATAATAGAGATGAACTAAGCTCTTGTTTTCATTAATTATGCTACATAAACCGTTAACAAACTCATTCACTTTACAAAATGTCAAAGTCCGAATTCGAGTTATTTCAGCAAGGTTACTTTTTGATAATTCACTTTGCCGTCAATTTTTATAGCCACAAGATAAACTCCACTTGATACATTTGATGCATCCCAGAATAATTCATGTCTTCCTTGAGAATAAACTACATCACGAATGGAATACACAAGTTGACCTAAAGCATTCATAATTCTTAGAGAAAGCGTAGATGATTTTCCTAATTGAATGGGGAAAATCGTGTTAGGATTAAAAGGATTTGGATAGGCATTACCGATTTTAAAATTCTTCGGTGTAAGTTCTTTTTCAGACTGAATGGAAACAGATGTTTTCGACTGCAATGTATGAGTTTTACTATTATAGACATAACCACGATCTTCTTTTTCGCTTTCGGCAAGAACATGCAGTGTTAGATTTACAAAACTAGCTGCTTTTAATTTACCTCTAGAAATTGCATAATTAGATGAGCTTTTTGATAGGTTTTTATGTGTAGCTGTTTTTGTATCAATCACAATTGTCGAAGGTTCTTTTGCAGTTCCTGACTGAGAAAAATTAAGTAAATCTGGATTTTCACTACTTCTAGAAATCTCGCCACCTTTCAACAGTAAAAAGCCCGTACTTGACGCACTTTCGTACAATCCATGAAATAGAGCTTCTTGTTTGTCCATTCTATTCGATGAATTTCCAACATCAGTAAAACCAATGGATTGAGCAATTATTGATGATTCTGAGCTAATCTGCACCTCAAAATCTGATGGATAAATACTTATGAGTTTCTCAAATTTCAGTTTCTCGTTTTCTATTCCTCCATTAATTATCAATGCGCCTGAATTTTCTTTTTCTGATTCTGAAAATGTAACATCTTCTACGTTTTCTGGTAAATTTTCAAAATCAGGTAAATTTGTTGAGAGATTAAACCTCCACCCTTCTGTCAATCGGTCTAAACGCAGATTGGTGTAGAATAATGGACGATTTTGCTCTCTTTTTAACATCGTTTCTGGCTTTTCCTGAATAAAATAAACCGCTCCATTTCCAATCACTTCAGCAGTATTTCCTTTAATAAACAATCCCGTTTTTTGTTCAATTCCAATTCCCAAAATGGATTTATTTGAAAAATCTTCGACTGCTTTTCCCAATAATCCAATTAAACGACCTAAGCGACCTCTTTGAGTAAAGTGTGTATCAACGAGTGTATTATCTAAAAAACTTAGGAAGTCAGTATGGATTCCTGAGGTTCCTGGCTCAGAATCATCATCTAAATAAGCTGTTTTGGAGTCTGTTAATACGTCACTTGAAATTAAATCTTTGCTTCCACTAAATGAAAAGGCAGAAATGCACATTGCACCTGCGCTCGTTCCTCCTATTGCGCCATTTCTCGAAATAACCAATCGAATATTCGTCTCTAACAAGGTTTCGTTCCATAAATCGTAATTCACTCCTTGATCACCACCTTTCAAGAAAATTACATCGGCGTTTTTAACAGCTCCGATTAGTGATGAATCATTAGCATCTGAACGACTTGAGACTTTGAAATCTGTAGCTTCTACTGTTTTTTCTAGCGTTGTTCCAATCCAAGCAAAGTAATTTCTAAGAAAAGAGTCACTTGTTCCGGTTGAAATTATAGCAACTCGAATAATAGAATCTTGATTTGTATCGCCATTTTCAATCAATTTGCTAAATAATTTGTATGACCAAGCTGATTTTATGCCTTGATCGGATTCAGCCCCACCACCAGCAAGAATGATTGTTCCTTGTGCTTTCAAAGATTGAATAATAATCGTTAGGAAAACGAACATTATTCCGAGTATTTTTGAATTATTCATTTAGTCTGAAATAGATTACGTGGTTAAAGTGAATACTTTTATCAACTTACTAGTGGTATAATAATGGACTAAAATGAAACTATCAATTCATTTTTTAATTTTATTGAATAATTTTTCTCATTATTTTTTGATTAGTCACTTTTGAGCTTGTGTATTTTTGCGTTTTGAATGGTAAAAAGCGGTTGAAAATGCTTATAGGTTGAGTTCAGGATTATAAGTAGCCTAAAAAAATATGACTATCAATAAACTTGAATTCGAAATAATGATACTTCGTGAAATTTTACAATTCTCACTAAATGTGCTTCAAAAGTTCTCAATCAATCAAACGAGATTTTGTCACTTTGCTACTTTTTTTTGTAAACACAGCATTTATCGATTGACCGAGATTCTAGGTCAAGTCCAGAATGATTAAGTACACTCACATCTAAGGTTAATTTGGAAATATCAAATCCAATAAAGTGGGAATAATTCATCTTCTTTTCCTATGTTTAGTTCAGCATGGTTTACCACTTTAAACACCTTCAAGTCCCTGATAAT
>Ga0210011_1003562_pt1 | contig 11795 bp, 8 predicted proteins | sample CryGeymeta201502_FD_183972 | JGI IMG/M metagenome (GOLD analysis project Ga0210011, IMG submission 183972) | Groundwater microbial communities from Crystal Geyser aquifers in Utah, USA - Crystal Geyser metaG 2015-02 (SPAdes) (version 2) | ecosystem: Environmental > Aquatic > Deep subsurface >...
ATTCGAAGTTGCTCAAAGTCATCAGCAGTTCTTGATCTGATATGCTGTCTATTTTCAATCATTTGCTCTACTTCTTTTTGATCTATTCGACAAGAGTGGAATACACTTAACTAACATTTGATCCTGCTTTTGATGACACTTCAAGATATGTCATACCAGAAGAGGCCGCAAAGCCATTAGCTAGTGCTGACTCGACTTATCTCTTCTCCTCTAAATCAGATTTAGCTCCTACCAGTATTTTAACTGCATCTGGTGATTGTTTATTGACCTATTAGAGCCAGTTTTCCAAATTGTTATACGAAGCTTTACATGTAATGTCAAAAACTAACAGTACTCCCACTGAGTTTCTATAGTAGATAGAACTCAGTGATTTGAATCTTTCTTGACCAGCTGTGTCCCAAAGTTATAGCTTAGCAGCTTTTCCTCCCAAATCGATGTCTTTTGTCATGAAACTCAAGCCAAGGGTTGGAGGAGATCTATCGATAGGAAATAAATTACTATGCTGCAAAGGTTGACTGGACGTAACGGTTCATGAGGGTTGATTTTCCCACATTTACATCACCAACTGTGACGAGTTTCAATCTTTGAATTGCCTACATTTTATTGTTATTGAATAATTCTGAGGAAAGACCTCCTAAATATTATTTCTTCTTGATCCTTATTATTTCAAGACTAGCAAATTTCATAATTGGTACTGGGAAAAATATTGACATTTTTGTTGAAATTTGTGGTGTTGTGCTACAAAGCCACGCTTGTAAGTATTATTTTATGCTAGATAGTTTCAATGAAAGAATAGTCAATTGTGCTATCAGATCATCAGCAGCAGCCTGATTTCTTATTGCTTTCCTCAGGCTTGCGAAGAGTGGTCGTGGGGCCAGCAGCTCTCTTGTCCTTGCCACCGGTAGCTCCAGGTCTGCTCTGAACCTTGGACTTGATTTCGGTCGATAAAGTAGTGAAGGCTTTCTCAACATTGACAGCATCTTTGGCTGATGTTTCCAAAAATTTGATGCCGAGAGAGTCAGCAAGGGTTTTTCCTTCTTCGGTCTTGACTTGTCTGTTAGCTTCAAGATCAGATTTGTTGCCGACCAGCAACTTCACAACATTCTCATTGCCATACTTATCAACTTCAGCCAACCAGTTCTCGATGTCTTTGAAGGATTGACGATCGGTGATGTCGTAGACAAGGATAATACCATGGGCTCCCTTGTAGTATGAGGCAGTAATAGTTTTGAATCTTTCCTGACCAGCGGTATCCCAAATTTGCAACTTGACAGTGCTTCCTCCAGATTCGAAGGTTCTGATTTTAAAGTCAACTCCGATGGTGGGCAAGAAACTGCATATGATGTGAGTTACCTTTCACTGAAGATGTTGTCGGAGAATCTGAGTAGCAAGCTAGACTTTCCTACGGAGGAATTTCCGATGAGGAGCAACTTGAAGAGGTAGTCGTAATCTTGATTCATTGAACTTTTTAAAATAAATACAATTGATAGATTAAACTAACAGTAATTATGTTGAACTATATATCCATCGGAATGTAATGGGAAAATCGAAGGAAATCAACAGTAGAGAAATACAAGAGAATAAGCTAGAATGAAATGATGGAAGAGTCAGCAACATGTGTGGTAGGTCTTGCCAGGGGAGTAGAGCTTCAACTTGGTCATGTCCGGCTCTGCTCTCTTGCGAGGTGGTGTGCTGAGAAGCTACGTGGTGAGCTGGTCAAAAATATAGCAAACATAAGCCTCATTGTGTGATGACAACTCATGGAAGCTAAAGCCATGCGTTTGAGCCAAACTACCTCCTTAGAAGGGCGTGACCTGCCTTTTATCATCCTCATCCAAATGCGTTCCTAACAAAATTTTAACAGGATTTAAAGCTAGTCCTCTTTCCTCTTGCTGTGTCACCATTTAGACGTAGTGCCTTGCCATGTCGAAACTGGTCCGATCGGTGAGGTTGTAGGTGATGATCACTCCTTCCGCTTATTTGAGGAAATTTCTGATGACCTGCATGAACATGTTAGCTCCTTGGATGTCGATGAAGGTGAATTAGGCGGTTTGGCTGCCTTGGGTGACTGTTTTATGTGCCAAATTGAGACCAATGGTGTGCGGTGGACTATGCTAGTGATAAAGAGTACTGCTATGACCATTTTCCTTGGGTATACCCTTGCGTAAGCGAAGTCTTTCCTGTCCCGTGGCTGCCTGTAACCACTACTTTGATAGTTCTGATGGGTGCTGGCAAAGGTATTACCTCGATTTAGGGAGGTTCGTAATAAATGTCCATTATTTAAATGCTAAGCTCTGAAAGGATGATAATTAATCACTCCCATGCTCTAGAATAATACAGTATATCCACTTGTTAAATTTGATTGAATGGCCTATTTATTTTGTTTTATTACTGCACCTTATAGTAAGTAATAAAATCTTATGGAACTATCATAACGCCTAAGTGCTAAGGAGCCAGCTCATGATCATTTGAATACTCTCCTCACCTAACAAATTGGCTACGGATATGCACAATAAAAACTGTCGAGGCCACTTTATCTGCTTCTCTTCAGCTAAGGCTGCTAAACTATCGCTCTGGGATTACTCCTTCCCATCCTCACTGAGGAATGGTAGCTTTCAACCCTCTAGCAATCAATGCTAATCACTGTAGTTTACCTTGGTGTCACTGTGGGTTCATATGTGCAGATCTACTCGGATCGTTACGGGCGCTATAACTTTGTAACATATGATGCCATTCTACAAACGGTCTTCGGACTGTTTAGCTGCATATGCTGGAATTATTAAAGTTTCTTGGTGGCTAGGTTCTTCTATGGAATTGGTATCGGCATCTGCTTGCCACTGTCTGCTTCGTATATAACTGAAATATCTCCGGGAAATATGCGAGCTACACTTCTCTCAAAAAGTCGAGTTTATTGGTCAGCTGGCTGTCTGTTTAGCTGTATTTTAGGCTGGCTTCTGCTGCAAGATCAAGCTTGGAGACTAATGTTGCTGGCCATCTGTATACCTGGACTGTATGCTTGGTATGAGCATTGGAGGGAAGGCCGTGAAAGTTTACGTTATTTATGGGTTCAAAAACGCAAAGAAGAGGTCTGCTCGGTGGTTGACTTGATGTGCGATCTCAATGAAAAACCAAGAGTTGAACACTCCTACATACTATCTCTTATGGAAGCCGATGACCGAGAAGACCATGTGATAGAGGATATTCCTTCAAGCGAATTGTTAAACCACAAATACTACAGCTCCACCATCAGATTAGTGGTTTCCTGGATGACAGTCTGCTTCATCTACTACGGAATTATGCTGCTCCTTCCGACCATCCTCACTCGGGTGTTTGTCAATGCTAATAAAGATCCAAACTTCAAGTACATTTTTTTGATAATCATTGCTATAGTAGAAGTTGGCGGGTTCTACATAGCATCTTATATCATGGATCACCCTTAGATCGGTAGGAAGAAAGGTGTATACTACGGCATGTTTCTGGTCTGCGCCAGTTCTCTAGTCATTCTCATTTGTGGATAAAGCATGCTCTTCATGCTATTTCTGGCTTTATCCATTATCAAGCTCATCATCTCTGCCACATTCATGGTCCTATACCCTTACACAGCCTAAATATATGAGACAATGCTTCGAGGCAAAGCCCTAGGAATCTTTTCTGCATGCGGTCGAGTCTCAACGATGTTCGTGGGTGTTGTAGGAGTATATGCGATGGAGTGGTTCAATGGCAACGGTCTGTATGTTATTTTTCTAGTGCTAAGTGGACTAGCCGGATTAGGTGCTAAAACAATGCCCTATTGCACGAGTGGTCGCTCAATCTCCTGATTTGCCATTGTATAGCTCTTTCTTTGTTATTTTTCACTATACTTCATTATGTCAACAGCATCTATTCTGAGTCAAAACATCATCAGAGCTAGACAGCACCTCCAAAAACACGGATACGCCATCATTCCCAATTTTTTATCCAAAGACATCTGTGAACAAGCTGAAAAAGAGATTGATCGGTTGGTTGACAGCTTTGAGCCTACCCCCGAATCTACCACCATCTTTGATGCTCGCCATGGAAAAACAAAAAACAGAACAAAATATTTCCTAGACGCAGTGGATAAGATACATTTCTTTTTCGAGCCTAAAGCCTGGTAAAATGGTAAACTAATTGTCCCTATGCGACAAGCCATCAATAGAATTGGATACGCCGTCCATGACAACAATTAACTCTTTGGCAATATCACACATTCATAAACAGTTCAGTATGTAGCAAGGGAGGTCGGATTGGTAGATCCTGTTGTTTTAGACTCGATAGTTGTCTTGAAGCCTCCTCGTATTGGGGGAATGGTCAATATTCATCAAGATTCTACTTTCCTGATGACAGAACCCGACACCATTATGGGCTTCTGGCTTCCATTTCAGGATTCCACCCTTCAAAATGGTTGTCTGTGGGGCATTCCAGGCAGTCACAAGGCCCCACTCTACAAAAAATCAAAATACATAAACAGCCAAACAGTCGATTAACTTCTCCATGAGCCCGACTATAAAGATTCAGATTTTGTTCCTTTGTAGATGTAAAAAGGTGATTTGGTAATCTTCACAGGTCGATTTATCCACAAGAGCGAGGATAACCTATCTGATCGATCAAGATATGCATACACTTGGCATTGCATGAGTGGTCACTCAAAATGGAGCCCAGACAACTGGATGCAGCGAACTTTCAGAAAACTGAAGAGAGACTGATAACTGATAAAACCTATTAAAATTCTTTGACAAAAATTATAAAACGGAACTATTCTTCTTTCGTTGTATTATATTTTTTAAAACAATGGCAACGCAGATCGCAGAACATTTCGTCAGAGCCAGCAAACATCTGGCTCAACATGGATATGCAGTCATTCCTAACTTCATATCGTCTCAGATGTGCCAAGAGGCTATTGACTAGATCGATCGACTGGTTGATAACTTCGAACCCACCCCCGAAAGTACTACCATTTTCGATGGTGACGGAAAGTCATCACACAGGATGAGCAAGTATTTTCTGGATTCTAGCAGCAAAGTCAGCTTTTTCTTCGAATCGAACACCTCGTGGAGAAGCGTAAGTTGCAACATTCTTAACACCGAACACTCTGTGTCCGTCATTTGTGTAAGTAGTTGTTCCTAGAGTTTCTGAAGCGAATGTTCCTGTTCGAACAACATAGATGTCAACACCCATGTAAGAGTTCATGAATCCGTTCTTAAGTGCAGAGTCAGCAAAGTTGAATCCGTTTGTAGCTTGAGCTTGAGCGAAACCAACCATGTCTGTATTCTCGATAACCAAGAAAAGTCCTTTGTAAACTTCAGCGTAACCTGCAACCTTTGAAAGAAGGTTTGACATGATCACATTGATGTTTGAAGCAGTTGTGAAACCTCCGGCAGGAGTTGTGTAAGTTCCAGTTCCATCTTCACAAAGGTTGTTTAGTACGAATCTGTCGATTTTTGTTGCAACTTGATAAACAGTTTCATCTGTTCTTGAAGCGAACAAATCAAATTGTGTCAAAATGTCTTCAAAGTCGAAGATGTGTTCCGCCACAATAACTTCATCTGTCACTGTTAGAGTGTCATCTGTTGTTGTAAATGTGTCGATTGAGTAAGTTCCTGCAATAGCTTGAACTGTTGCTGTTGGTTGTGATCCGTATGGAGATTGGATTCGTTTGTTGTCTGATCGATCAACTTCACAAATCGCTTCTGCTACTAATCTGTTTCTCAACGCTTGTTCAAGTGTTGCTTTTCGAAATTTGTCACGATATGTTCGTGAACTAATTGTATTAAGCATTAAAGTGTGAATTATATATTAATAATTCACCTATTTTTTAATTTTTCTTTCCAGTTCTAAGTCGGATTAGTCGGTCCATGTCTGCATCAGATTCAGGCATTTGCCCTTTCTTTGCATTTGATAGCAATTCTTCATCTGAAATTCCTGTTTGAGTCTTCGCAGTCTTTCCAGTGTTTGTTGCTTGAGCCACAGTTCGAGCTTCCTCATTAGTTTCGAGTATAGTTTTCACAATTGGAGATTTTAGAGCTTCAGAGATTGAGATTCCCTTCAGTTTTGCATAATCTTTAACTTCCGCAATATCCTCTTGAGCAACTTTGTTGTTCATAAGAGCATATAAATCTTCTGTTGAAAGTGCATCACCTTGTTGAACTTCTTTTTTCTCTTCAGGTTTAACTTCTGGTTTTGGATCAGTCGCTTTTTTTCTCCAATGATCCTTTTGTGCTTTCAATGTTTTGATTGCCTTGTCTTTTTCATCTTCAGTAGGACTGTCACCAAGTTCTATTTCTGATTCAAGATCAATCGCTTCATCAACTTCCTCTGTTACAACTTTTTTTTCATTTTCGTCAGGCATGTTTTGTCATGTTATTCATTTCCTTTTCGAGGAGGCGTTCGCCATTTAAAGACATTTTGTTGTCTATACTTTTATAATAAAATTATACCACACATTTAAATTGTGCAATACTATTTTGCACTGTTTTTCTTAAATCGTGCTTGTAATTCTTCAACTGATTCTTCTGTCCGATTTGCAAGACTTAATAATTGAGTCAATTGCATTTCTGTATGACTAATCAATGCGTTTCTCGCAGTATATTCGACATAGTTATCCAACGCACATTTGTCAAAATCAGGTTTGAAGTCAACAATTTTTTCAAGAGTAGTTTCTTCTCCTTTAAGTCTTTTTAATCCTGATTGAATAAGTTGCATCAGCCTATCTCTAACAAGAAGAGCGTTATAAACTTCTTCTGGATCTTTATCTTTTGAATCAATAGTCAACCACAAATCGATCACTTGTCCGAAAGGAGCTTTCAAATCAATCTCCGGATAATAAGTTTTATTCAAAACTTTTAGAGCTTCTTCAGAAATAATAATCGGCTTTAAGATTGTTAAATCTTCCTCAGTCAATTCAACTTGAAAGAACACTTTTCGCAAAGCGTATAACAAAGGCTCGTTGCCTTTGAATAGATTTTTAATCAAAAGTAAATCCTGTTCATTGAATCTCATTGGAACTCTACCTTTTGGAGCTTCATCTTTTTTTTCTTCTATTTTTTCTGCCATTTTTTTATTTAGTTACACCTTTTTTTAATAATTCTACACCGCAACGCCAGTGCCTTCTGTCGGCGGAGCTGTTGCAGGTGTGCTTAATGTTGGAGTTGAAGGAGTTGCTGTTGTCATTTCAATTGGAGAAACTGCTCCAGTCATTGAAAGGATTTTATTGAACAACATTTTTGCATTTGGATCTGTAAGTACAAGAGGATTTGTCGCAATTGTTTGCAACACTGTTGTCAAAGTAGTCAAGTGAGCTTGAGTGTTTGAAGCTTCTCCAGTAACTTCAACTTCTGTTTCCCAAACAAAACCATCAAAGTAATCATCCCATTGTTTATCTGTCATTTCTGAAGGAACAAATGATCTCATGTTGCCCATTTCAGCAAGTTCTTTTTGAACTGATTCTTGAGTCGCTTCAACATCCATTGAAACCGGAAGTTCTCCTTTAACAAGTGAATCAATAACTTCTTTTTTGATTCTCTTATCAGTTTCCATTTTGATAAACTGTGCATCAATTTGTTTGATGTCGTGATCATCTAATACCGAAATGATTTCTTTTCTATCTTTAAGTTGTTTCTTAATGTGTGGAAGAATAAATACTCTCATCATTTCTTCAATGTGAAGTCCTTTATTTTCTGTCATTAATTCAAACAAGTCGTGTGATTCACTCAATACCGCTTCAGTTTGTCGCCAAGCTGTTCCAGAGTTCGGAGTCTTCCCAAGCATCGCTTCTGAAATACCTGTAATTTCGTTTCCAAGTGATTTCCACATTGTTGCAAAGTTTTGGTAAGTTGTGATGTCGTGAGATGAATTATTGATTTGTGTAATTGGTTTATTGTCCGCATGAACAAGAATATCTCCTGTTTCAATTGCTGAAAGAGCATTTTGTCCAACATAAGTATCATCCGCCGTTTGGAAAATCAATTTGTTTGCAAGGTCCAAATGATCTTTAATAGCTTTCACTGAGTGATTTTGCATCCATTGTGATTCGAACAAGTGTTCTACTGCACCAATAGCTTGTGAACGATCTTCTTCTTCAATCAAATGAGTAATCATGTAAGGACTCTTTTGTTCTCTTCCTTTCGCCAAACAGAAATCATCGTATTCGCCTTCTGTATCAGTTTCAACATAAGACATAACGTGCATTTGTTGCACATATTTCTCTTCATCAGATTCTTTTTCTGTAAGATATGACTTTGGAAGTTCTCCATGAATTTCATAAACTTTGATGAAACCTGCATTTGTATCTTTCTTTTGTCCATCACGAGTTTCACGAGCCGAAAGAGAAGCGAGTAGGCTTTTTACAACTTCCTGATTGTAACCTTTTTGTTTTCGAAGTTGTGCCGGAGTATATTCCAAGACTTCAATCACTGGGTTTGAATCGAAATCAATTGCATCCACAATTATTTTATTCCAGTTCATAACCATCGGATGAAGCTTTCCGTCTTTTTCAACAAATTTTAATACAGATGATCCGTACTTTGCCAAAGTCCTTCCCCATTTATTTAAGATCTTTCCAAAATTTTCATCACGCATCCATTGTTGCAATTTTTGTGTCGCAATAAATGCTCGTGTTGTATCTTTTAGTTTCGTTGGTTTGATTCTAATATCTCGTCTATCAATATCAGTCGCTCGATACCAAATATTTATTGCACTTGTAACAATATTGAAGAAAGGTTTTTCTCTTCCTAATGAATCAGTGTCGCCTGAAATATGTTTTGAGTTTGCGTATGCATCAATCCTCTCAAGGTTTTCCAAGAGATTGAATTGCACATGTTTTGAGATTGTTGTGACTCCAGTTTGATAATCGCTTTCGAGTTTTCGAACTAAAGCTCCAACATCATTATTCTTTGCTGAAGTTTGCTCTGACATTTTATTTTATAGGTTATGCGTAAAGAACTGTGCAATCAAGTGTTCCACCAACAACAAGGTAAAGACCTGTGTAAAATTCGATAGGCTCTGGAAATGTAATCATTTGAGGACCAGAAGCGAGTGTCCATGTTGTTGTAATAATAGTTGTTGCATCAACTCCACCAATTAATGTTCCTGTTCCAAACGCTCCGTTTGCAATTGTGTCTGAAACATTAATGTAATTTCCTTGAACTCCTGCAAACAATGCTTCAAGAATTTGAGTTGTGTCCGCATTTGTTGTAGCTGTCACAAGTGAAGTTTGGCTTGATCCAGTTGAGTATTCTGTTCCTTCAGTAGCTCCCCCTGTAATAGCTAGTTTCAAGTTATCCAATGCTGTTGCACTAGATGCTCCAAACAAGATTTGATTTGGAACTGCTGTCGCTCCAGATGTTTCTGAAAGAGCAGTTACGAAAGTATATGTTTGAGAATCAACTGTGTTGTGAGCAGGGTTTGAATTTCCTGTTCCTCCACCAATAGTTGTATCCGCCCAAGACAGACTCGCTGATGTTTCAGTTGTTGCCAAAGTGTTTTGATCTTCTCCTGCAATTCTCGCAACGATTTTTTGAGTTGTATCTGTATTTGTAGTAGCTTCAACAAATTGATGTGCAACTGTTCCTGTTGAATAAGTTGTTCCTTCTCCGGCTGATCCATTAATAGCTGATTTCAAGTTATCAAGAAACACTGCTGTTGATACACCAATCAAAACTTCGTTTGGTCGGACTGCACTTGAAAGAGCAGTTTTCGCAACATAAGTTTTATCTCCAATTGTGATTTCATCACCATCTGAAATAGTTCCATTGGCTGTCAAAACTGATTCTGCAAATTCAAGAGTTGAAATTGTGACTGTTTCGCCATCAACTCCGGCTGTTGAATCTCCTGTTCCACCTCCAAGAGTTGTGTCTTCCCAAACAACACGAGTTGCTGTTCCAGTTGTTACAACATCATTGTTTCCAATTCCAACAGTTCTTGAAACAACAATTTGAGTTGCATCAGCATTTGTTGTTGCAATCACCAAAGGATGAGCAACTGTTCCTGTTGAATAAGTTGTACCTGCTCCTGCTGTTCCGTTAATAGCAGATTTTAGATTGTCCAAGAAAGTTGCATCACTTGCTCCAATCAAAACTTCATAAGGAACTGCCGGCTCTGTTGATAGAGCTGTCACCGCAGTATATGTAATGTCACCAATTTCGATTTCATTTCCGTTTGCAATAGTGTCAACTGTCACTTTGCTTTCTGCATGAACTCCTGCTGTAATAGCTCCTGTCAAAGTAAGAGTCACAACCGCTTTGTTGGCTGACTCATCGTTTGAACTCAATCCATCATTCAAGGCGAATGTTCCTGATGTGTGTGAATTTACAATAATTCCGAAAACTTTTCCTACACCACTTTTTACGATACCTGAAGCTGTTCGGTTATCATATTTTGCCCCACTAATGTTTGCCATTTTGTTTTTAATAATTAGTTAATAAAAATGTTAATAAAATTATACCACTACCTTGTTGAGTTGGAAACAATGTTGTTTCGATTTCTGTTGAGAATTTGAATTTGTTTATTTTTAATTTCCACTCTTTCGATTGAATCATCTTTCACCATCTCAGCACGAATCTCGAAATACATTCTCATGAGCCAAGTGTCGGAATGATCAGGACTTCTTCCAATAGCATCTTTAATTTCTTCTTTTGAAGTCGCAGTTCTTTTCTGGTCCGGCACTGTCACATCTTTATATTGTGATAACTCTTGAATAATTGTATCTCGTTGACTATCTGGAACTCGTGAAGCAACCAAGTGTCTATTCACCAAATCTCCTAAAGTAAATACACACTGACATCTCAAATTTTTATAATCTGAAACATACTTTGGTGCATGACTTAATGATCCAACATTTGGAAGCTCAACAATATTTGCATCAGTCTTGATTGGTGCATACGAAGATTTGTAACCAATTATACCATTCAGCATTGAACTCTTTGCAACTCCTGTTCCAACACCGATCGCATCAACACAAATATGTGAATAAGGAATTCTTTCAGCCGATGCGTACTCACGAATTTTGTCGATAATATTATCAGTATTGAATCCAGAAAATTCTTCTCGCTTGTATTCTTCAAGATCTTCCCAAAACGAGAAAACAGTTTTGTCTGCTCCATCATCTGCGACATCGACAACCAAATATTTCTGACCAGTTTTTATGACTGTATTTGTAAATACATCAACCAAAGAATCGTAATGAAAAATATTCATTGCATCAGTATCGTATTCCCAATCTCCGAGCTTCAAACGCTTTCGTGTTTTATCATCGGAAATTTCATTCAAGTTATCTTCATATTCATCTGCTGTGTATTCATTGTCCGAATATAATGATTGCAGAAAACGATAATTGTCTGGAAGTGTTTTATCTTTATATGGTTTATAGAACACACGATACAACCACCCTTTGTTAGGGTTACAAGTTAGAAGCAATTTTGACATCACTCCATAATCTTTATTCATGTGTCTTCCAATACGAGATTTCAGAACATCGAATGATTTGAATTCAACCTCACCTGCTTCTTCAATCCATCCTCCAGTGTATTCAAGTGATCCGAATCTTTCATAATCAGGATCAGAAGGTTTATACGCAACATCGAGTAAGTCGATTCGAGATCCATTTGTAAATTCAATATAATTATACTGACCATTTAATTTCCAATCAGTGTCCGGAATTCCATGATATTTACAGACTTTTTTAAATGTGATGAAACTAGACTTCATCAGTCGTGACAATTCGTTTCTTCCAATAAACCATTTTGACTCCGGATAGAAATAACAATTAGTGATCAACCATT
>Ga0210011_1003563_pt1 | contig 11792 bp, 8 predicted proteins | sample CryGeymeta201502_FD_183972 | JGI IMG/M metagenome (GOLD analysis project Ga0210011, IMG submission 183972) | Groundwater microbial communities from Crystal Geyser aquifers in Utah, USA - Crystal Geyser metaG 2015-02 (SPAdes) (version 2) | ecosystem: Environmental > Aquatic > Deep subsurface >...
CAGCCCGCTGTGCGTCATTGGCATCCACGACCAGATCTTTGGCATTATCAAGTACGAAACCGCGCATACGCCGCACCTGATCGCCCACCATGCCCAGCCCGTCCTGAAAGACAATTTCGGACAGCTTCTCGACACGGGCATCCAGTGTCTGTTGCGGATCGCGGTCAAAATAGAAGGCGGCATCTGCCAGACGTGCATTAACCACCCTTTCATTACCTTGCGCCACAGCCTCCGGTTTTTTCGACTCGATATTGGCCACAGCGAAAAAAACATTGCTCTTGCCGCCGTTTGTATCCTGAGTGGAGAAGCAGCGTTGGTGGTGTTTCAGCTCGATTCGACTCACCTCTGCTGGCAGACGCAGGAAATCGACGTCGTAGCGACCAGTGATTACCTGCGGCCACTCCGTCAAGTCTGTGACCTCTTCCAGTAAATCTATATCATCAACCAATTCAACACCGGCAGCATTTACAGCACTGGCCAGCTGATTTCCTATTTCAGACTTACGCCGTTCGCGATCTGCACACACGAACTGCCCCTCCAGCCAGGCGAATGGATCATTGACGTCGATTTCACCGCTGCTGCCGTGCACCCGGTGACCACGGCTGATCAGGCCGGATTGAATACCTGCAAAAGAGAAACCGATCGGCGTATCGCCCAGCCTTGCCACAATCCAGCGAATCGGCCGGATAAAAGCATCGGCCCGTGTTTCGCCATCCTGCCACTGCATCTGCTTGGGGCTGGGCAGCTTGCGCAGAATCCCCGGCATCGCCTCGGCTATAATCGCCACTACAGGCCGACCTTTCACGATCTGTACGGCTTTCATATAGCCGCCCTTTCCATCGCCTTTATCAGCCAGTTCAAAATCATCCAGCGACAGACCGGATTTCTTGGCAAACCCGATCGCGGCACCGGTCGGCTGACCATCCTTATAGGCAACACGCTCAGGCGGCCCCCAGATGGTCTCTTCACGATCAGCCTGCAACACAGGACAATCAGCCGCATGCAGCAACAGCCGGCGTGGTGTTACACCCAGACGCAGTGAGGCCGGGGCCACACCGGCATCAGCCAGCAATTTATGCAGTGCATCAAACAGTGCCGCCCCCATGCGCGGCGCAACGCCGGCAGGAATCTCTTCCGTACCGATCTCGATCAACAACGGTTTCATACTCATGCGCCCACCCCCGCGTAGGCACGGGCAACCGTGCGGGCAAGACCGCGCACCCGCCCGATAAAGCGCTGACGCTCAGCCACTGAAATCGCACCGCGCGCATCCAGCAGATTAAACGCATGCGAAGCTTTCATTACTTCCTCATAGGCCGGCAGCACCAGATTGTGTTCGGTCAAACGCTTGCATTCGCCTTCGGCATGGTCGAACTGCTCATGCAACCAGGCCGGATCCGCCTGCTCAAAGTTATAGGCGGAGAACTCCACCTCATTGCGGTGGAACACATCACCGTAAGTCACCTGCTTGCCATCCGGGGTTTCCACCCAGACCAGATCAAAGACATTTTCCACACCCTGGATATACATGGCCAACCGCTCCAGACCATAGGTGATCTCACCCGGCGTACGCGGTAACTCAACACTGCCAACCTGCTGAAAATAGGTGAACTGCGTGATTTCCATGCCATTGAGCCATACTTCCCAGCCCAGCCCCCAGGCGCCCAGTGTCGGGCTCTCCCAGTCATCCTCAACAAAACGGATATCGTGCACTTCCGGATCAATACCGATGGTGCGCAGTGAATCCAGATACAACTCGAGGATGTTGTCCGGTGCCGGCTTCAGAATCACCTGAAACTGGTAATAGTGCTGCATACGGTTCGGGTTCTCACCATAACGCCCGTCGGTCGGACGCCGGCACGGCTGCACATAGGCAGTCCGCCAGTCGGCATCATCGAGCACGCGCAGGAAGGTGGCCGGATGAAATGTGCCCGCCCCCATTGAGGAATCGTATGGCTGCTGCAGAACGCAGCCCTGTGCAGCCCAGAATCGCTGCAATGTAAGTATCAAGTCCTGAAAGGTCACTGTGTCGTACTCCCCGATGGCATGGAATGCGGCAGACTAGCCGCCGAGGCATGCCCTTTCCAGTTCAGCACCGATCTGCCCGGGTGTCGTGTCATCATTGTGACACCGGAATGACACACTGCTGACATAGAGTTGTGGCCGAATGACAGCAAGAACAGTTGCAACAAGGAGAACACTATGCCCGGATTTTGGCACGCACCCGCTAACAGCAGCATATTGAAAGAACGCATCCAGATCATCATCGGCTCAATCGTGATTATAGGCCTGCTGATTCTTATGGATGACTTCTCAAGTCTGTAAATGTGCAACCGGCAGATGCCGGACAGTAAATCTGTATCGAACAAGCCGCAAAAACCCGATAGCGCCGCCAACAATCAGGCCGGCAGCTTAGTAGTAAACACACTCCCGCACCCGCATGGGACATCAATCATTGGCACAGACGGCGTTTTTCGCAGGCTAAAATATCAGACTTATTCTGATATAGCGACAAGCGTCATTACTCTATCATTCGCATGCCGATAAAGGACGGACTCCTTTATCAGATGATGCGACACAGCACTTTCACGCTGCATGCGTAAAGCAGCAGCCACAGAGCAAGGAGTGAACAATGCAGGATTTATGGGACACGGGAAATAACAAACGCATATTGAAAGAGCGCATACTGATCGGCATCGGATTGCTGTTTATTGTTGGTCTGCTATTCCTTATGGATGCTTTCTCAACCATTTAAACCGGCCGTTGGCAAGGCATGCTGTACCTCACCCAACAACCGCCCGCCCAACGCACCGTTGATTAACCCACAAGGCAGGTTCCTGCTCGCCTTGCCTCACCGCAAAAAGCGATTCATCTATATATGCCGCTGATGGCGGACCAGAAGCATCGCCCTGTTTTCCTGTCATTGTAAAACCTGACAACGCATTCGCTATGCTTGTGGAGCGCATAGCGTTCCACAGCCGGCATGCTCACGCTTAACAGGGGTGAGGAAACGGTCGTCATTGCCAGGACAGGACAAACGGGTTATCAAGCATCCATGCCCGACTCTCCCGCATATCGCAGCGCGCCTTTGGCCACAGATCGCCTGCCGCCTGGCATCCCTTACATTGTAGGCAATGAGGCGGCCGAGCGTTTCAGCTATTATGGCATGCGCGCCATTCTGATGGTGTTCATGACCCAGTATCTGCTTAACAGCGACGGTACCACTGCAGTTATCAGTAGCGATGAGGCCAAAGGCTGGTTTCACCTGTTTGTCTCTGCTGTCTATTTCACCCCGCTGCTCGGCGCAGTGATTGCCGACGGTATGCTGGGCAAATACCGCACCATTATTTTATTGTCGCTGGTCTACTGTCTGGGTCATCTGGCACTGGCCGTGGACCATACAACACTGGGGCTGGCTCTGGGGCTGGGATTGATCGCACTGGGAGCGGGCGGCATCAAGCCCTGCGTGTCATCGCACCTCGGCGACCAGTTCAATCCGGCCAACGGCCATTTACTGCCACGGGTATTCGGCTGGTTTTACTTTGCCATCAATATCGGCGCCTTCGCCTCGATGCTGATTACCCCCTGGTTACTGCAGCACTTCGGGCCGGCAGTGGCCTTTGCCGTGCCGGGCATACTGATGCTTATCGCCACCCTGATCTTCCGGGCCGGGCGGTATCAATTTGCCCATCTGCCACCAACCGGTATGCGCTTCGTGCGCGACAGCTTCAGCGGCGATGGCCTGAGGACACTGGGGCGACTGTCTGTGATTTATCTGTTTGTCGCCGTGTTCTGGGCCCTGTTTGACCAGACCGGCTCGAGCTGGGTGCTACAGGCGCAGCAGATGGATCGCTCACTGTTCGGTTTTGAACTGCTGCCATCGCAGATGCAGGCTGCCAATCCGTTGCTGGTGATGCTGCTGATCCCGCTGTTCAGTTACCTGATTTATCCGGCCATCAATCGCATCTTTGCCCTGACCGAACTGCGTAAAATCAGCATCGGCATGTTTGTCGCCGCAGCAGCCTTCGCTATACCCTGCTGGATTCAGCTACAGATCGACCACGGTCTGGCACCGCATATCCTCTGGCAGCTATTGGCCTATATTGCCCTGACCAGCGCCGAAGTGATGGTCTCCATTACCTGTCTGGAATTCTCCTATACGCAGGCACCGGCCAGTATGAAATCCTTTGTCATGGCTTTTTTCATGCTGTCGATATCCATAGGCAACCTGTTTACCAGTGGCGTGAACTTCTTTATTCATAACAGCGATGGCAGCAGCAAGCTGGCCGGCGCTGACTACTTTATCTTTTTCACCATACTGATGCTGGTCACAGCCTGCCTGTTTGCCCTTGCCGCCCGCTTCTACCAAGGCAAACGCCACCTGCATCCGTCGGCGCCACAACAGTAGGTTCTTTAGCGCATGCGCCAGAGGCAAGGTGTGGAGCCGGCCAGCAGCTTGCAAGAGAGTGAGCGGGCGCTGCCGCTGACTCGACCACCGGAAATGGTGGTTTGCCTGAGCGACACATACAATCACCACATAAAAAAGCCCAGCCGCACAAAGTACGGCTGGGCAGAAATATAGAACGATTCGCTGTTATAGATCGATGGTGACCCCGGCAAAGATGGAGCGACCCATGCCCGGCACCGCGACACCCCAGGGAACAGCAGTACCCATTGTCGCTCCTTGACCAAGGTATGCGCCGCCCAGTGGATGGTTGTAGAAGCGGTCCAGAAGATTGCTTACGCCGACATCAAGGCGAACCTGGTTCCACTGATAAGTGCTATGCAGGTTCACCAGCGTGTACCCCCCCGTCACCATTTCATTTCTGACCTTCGACACATTCTTCTTGGCGGCAACCATCTCAACATCAACACTGCCGGTCCAGCCACCCAGAGCATGCTCAAGGCCCATATGCCCATTCAGAGGCATGATATTGTACAGGTTTTCCCTGGTTACCCTGTTCTTGCCGCGAACGGAATTCATCAGACCTTTGGCGGTTACACTGCCGTAGCTGTTGTCGCTAACGAGGAGATCCCCTGAGAGATCGACACCGTACATATGGGCTGACTGGTTGACGAACTGCAGGTAGACGAAGGCATTGGTCGCTGTCTGGTTGGCCGCACCGCAGTTGGCATTGGCAGAGCTACAACGTGCTGCATCCACATGGTCGCTGATGTAGGTGTAGTAAGGCGATACCTTCACGCCCCACTGTTTCCTGTCAGCATCATGGAGATCAACCGTGGCGCTAATGGTATGTGACGACTCAGACTTCAAATTAAGATTGCCAACATAACCATTGCCATCACCGGCCATATTCACCATGCGCATCATCATACCGGCAGTGGACCATGTGTAGCGCTCATAAAGATTCGGAGAGCGGGTCTTCATGGCGTAACCGAGCTCAATTGTCTTGTTCTCATCCGGAGTAAAACGTACCAGCGCAGTCGCATCGATATTGTTGTCGATCTTCTTGCGATTTGCGGCATTAAAAGCGGTGGCTTCTGCGCCCTGGAAGGCCATCACCGTATTATATCCCTGAACAGTGCCTGTATTCATATCAACACGCTCGAATCGCAGGCCCAACTGGCTGAGCCAGCTACTGCTCACCTGTGATTCCCACTCGCTGTAAACCGCCATTCGATCGCGCTTGCCGCCATTGATGTTCCAGAAGACATTCGGCGCCATCATTGCTCCACCGGAAGGATTCCACCAATCATCCAGTCGGTACTGCTGATACTCTGCACCGACCCGCAGCAGATCAGCAGACGAGAGGTCAATGTTTGCCTTCAGCGAGGCGCCCAGGTTTTTACCCTCGGTATCCATGGGCATACCGCGGGCAACCCCGCCGTAAAGAAACTGTTTGTTCTGGCCAAACTGCATGGCGTGTTTGGTGTTTTCGAAATAGATGCGCGATGCCAGGTTGCCCCAATCGAACTCACTGGTCACACCCATATTTGCCTGAATGCTATTGTTGCCGGTCATATCCATGCGCTGATTTGTCCAGCCCTGATTAGGGATCTCCTGAAAACCGAGTTTCAGATCGATCATGTGGCTGCCCTTCAGCACATCGATGGCAAGAGCGTGGTTGGTTGACTCATACATGCTTGAGCCAACCTCATCGGCGGCCAGCCACCCTCGATCTACTGCGGCAAGACCCGCTGCCTTGAAGTCGCCACCAGCCTTGTAATTTTTATTCGCCTTCACAGTGGAGCCGTTATATCTGACACTGGCTGTTTCAGTAGCGGCCGTTGCAGAGGCATTGCCTCCCAGAACATTGCCGTTGCTGCGATAGAAGGTGCCGATCTGCCCCTTTAACAGTGAACCTTCACCGGGTTTGGCAAATTCAGGGCTTTCAGATTCGACCAGAATTGTTCCACCAATACTGTCTCCCCCCATACTTACCGGTGAAATACCGGCAAAAACCGTCGCACTGCCTACATTGCTCGGGTCGATGTAGGAGAGTGGCGGGTTCATATGGTTGGCACAAGCGGATACCAGGTCCATGCCATCTACTTTGATACGAAGTCGATCATCAGCCAGACCATGGATCGTTGGCAAGCTGGAGACGCCACCTGCACCCTGAAGATTCACGCCGGGTGTGTTTTTCAGCAAGCCCGCGGTGTCGCTTGTTGCTACAGACTTCGATTTCAGCTCATCCTTACCTACCACTGTGCAAAGGGCCGCCTCCGTGTCGACTGAAGCCGCATTGACCTTGATGGTCGGAAGATTCTCTTCTGCCCATGCATGACCTTGCGCCATACCGATGGCTAGCACGGAAAACATCAGATACCTCACACACAATGGCGATGCTGCAGCTTTATGCATTTTCCTGTTTCGTGACAAGACATGCCCTTCTTTACTGGAGAAGGTCCTTTTGAAAATCATGATATACTCTCCCTCAATTGCAGACGCACTGTCGACGACTGAAAGCCTGCGACTGCATTCGGTGTTATTTGCCTGGCGGCGGATCTTACCGATGGGGAGCTTTCGTAAAATGTGGCATAATGTCGCGGATGCAGCGACAGGTCACATGCCTTGGGTCATCATCGCTAATCAAATAGCCGGGTAACCTGCAAATATCACTGTTATCATAAATTTCTCAGGTGGATTAATGCATCTACCTGAGTACTCAGTGTCATCGCGCATCATCAAAGCCAAAGTGCGCTATGAACTGCCGGCATCATATCCATCGCCGGTATGATAAGTCTAAGCCATGGCAGGGAGACAACAGATAGTTGTTCACACAATTACCGACCGCCCGGATTTGGCCGAACCTAGACTTTGGTGACGGGCGTAAAACGGCCAAACCCGGACGGTCAGAATTTTATAAAAGTATAAGGTATAGGCTTTTGAACCTTGAGCTTTCTGTGAACGAATTCCTAAAAAGCCCTGCCCCTTACATTGCGAATTGGAGGTGGCAAAGTGGTTAAATGCGCGAAACAAGACATGACCTCCAAGTTTGCTTTGCTACATCGTCTGATTTCAGGTGAAATTGAGCTCCTTGAAGCCAAAGGGCTTATGGATGGGTTACAGCGAAACGGAGGCGAAAATGGCGAGGGCTGATTTATTAACCAGCTTAGTTAAGTTTGGAGTCAGCGGGGACAAGCCCCGTTTTCGCAAGGTTGCAGAGGCTATTATCGCAGAGGAAAGAGCTAAGCACCACACCGTATTGGCCGATAAGCTGGGAAAATTGCTTCAGTATTCAGAGTCAGAGCAGAAACCAGTCGGTAACGGAGCACCCGCACAACTTTCAACCCATCGGATTGATAATCTCCTGTATGAGATTTCACCTCAAAAACGGCTAGATGATCTTATTCTTCCAGATGAGGTGGGCCAGATATGCCGTGAATTAGTTCAGGAGCATCATCGCGCAGACTTGCTGCGCTCTTATAATCTTGAGCCACGAAACAGGGTCTTGCTTATCGGGCCTCCAGGAAATGGAAAAACATCTCTTGCTGAGGCATTAGCAGAATCACTCATGGTTCCCTTGTATGTTGTTCGATACGAGGGGGTTGTGGGTACATTCCTTGGCGAGACTGCAATCAGGTTGCGCCGTCTAATTGAGCATGCCTGTACTCGGAAATGTGTTCTGTTCTTTGACGAGTTTGAAACGCTTGGGAAAGAACGGGGCGACACCCATGAAACTGGTGAGATTAAACGAGTAGTAAGCTCTTTGCTTATGCAGATTGACTCCTTGCCTAGTCACGTTGTCGTCATAGGTGCTACCAACCACCCTGAGCTGTTAGATCGTGCGGTCTGGAGACGATTCCAAGTGAGGGTGGATTTGCCAGAGCCTACTCGCGCACGCCTTGAAGAGTGGTTTGAGCGCTTTCAAAGGAGGTTGGGTATTAACCTCGGATATGCTCCTGGGACCTTGGCAAAAAAGTTGTATGGGTTGAATTTTGCAGAGGTTGAAGAGTTCGGCACCACTGTATTTCGTCAGTATGTTTTAGAACAACCAGAAGCAGATATGAAAGGGATAGTCAGCCGTACATTGAAGCATTGGGCGGCTCGCTCTGCAAAAACGGAACAGGACATCTAAGGGAGTTAATAAATGGCTGAGTTACCCCTTTTACTTTTTCCTTCACCAGAGACTGCTTCGAAGACACCTGGCCATGGAAATGGAGGTAATTTCAAGCGTCCCTCGGTGCAGCGCCAAGGGGAAAGGCTCTCGCCGGTGTTTCAGCAACTCCAAAACTCATTCAGAGCCAGAAATGTTGAACTGCAGCAAACACCTGCTGGAATTGATCCTGAGCAGGTACTTGTCATTGAGACGGTCGGCAACGTTGAGGATTTTGCTAATGCAGTTAAGAAAATCCGCGGGCTTGAATGGATGGGAGAGCTTGCGCTTGAAAACATTGCGCCCGATGATGATTTTCAGGATGAAAAAGACCCATCGAAAGAACTAAGTGGCCGCCTCTACCTAGTTATGGGCAATCAGTCAGCGATGACTCAAATGTTGTCGCTTTGGCAAAGATACCTTGATAATCCTGCAGACATGAATTTCAAAAGTGGCGACTATCGTGGTCTGGCCAAATTTAAAGATGTGTTCCTTCACCTCAAGGACATCCGAAGGTGGGGGGTACAAGATCGCTTGGCTGAGAAAGAGGTCTTTGATGTTTGGAAGGAGAATCTTGCTTTCGATAGTCAAAGGAATATCCGCTTTGAAGCTGAGTTGTGGTATAGGGGGAGTGAAGAAAAACGTCTTGAAAGCGAGAGCATTGTTACCGAGTTAATAAGGGAACTTGGCGGCAGTGTTATTTCCCAGTGCGCCATTTCTTCTATCGCTTACCATTCCGTACTCGGTGAAATTCCAGCTCAAGCAGCCTTGAATATTCTAGAACTGCCTGAAGTGGATCTTATCAAATGTGAAAACATCATGTTTTTCAGGCCTACAGGCCAAATGGCTACCGGAAGGGAACCAGAGGAAGGTGAGGTTTCTGACTGTGCCTTATTAGTTGAGGCGGCTCCTGTTGGGAAGCCGATTGTTGCAGTGCTTGATGGTCTTCCATTGGAAAATCACCAGCTGCTTTCTGGACGGCTCATTGTGGATGATCCTGATGACTGGGCTTCGGAGTATTCCTCAATTGACCGGCGACATGGCACAGCCATGACATCATTAATCGTGCACGGGGATTTGGGTGGAGGAGCATTACCGCTAAATAAGCCGGTGTATGTTAGGCCGATTATGAAGCCAAATCCGACAGATTTCAGATCACCTCGGGAAGAGTGTGTGCCAGAAGATGTAATTTTTGTGGATTATATACACAGAGTTGTTAAACGGATGATGGAAGGTGATGCTGATGAAGAGGCGGTTGCACCATCGGTTAAGGTGGTTAACCTTTCGATTGGTGATCGTTCCCGCCATTTTTCGCAGGCGATGAGTCCGCTTGCTCGGTTGCTGGATTGGCTCAGTGCAAAATACAACATCTTGTTTGTAATTAGCTCTGGCAATCATTCTGAGGCAATTGAAACTGACATGACACGCCAGGACTTTGAAGCCCTTTCTTCCAGCGAGCGCGAAGCTCTGATTGTAAAAAAAATCTATGGGGATGCTCGGCACCGTAGATTACTATCTCCTGGAGAAAGCATTAATGGCCTGACTGTTGGTGCTTCCCATCATGACCTTTCATCTGGTGGCATGACTGGGCATTTGATAGATGTTTTCGAGTCGGCACTTCCAAGTCCGGTTTCTGCGTTCGGTTTGGGTTATAGAAGAGCGGTCAAACCGGATTTTCTTTTTTCAGGGGGAAGAGCCCTTTATAGCATCTCACTTACTTCGGGTAATGCACCCCTGCAATTCAGTAATAGAAAAGTGCCGCCAGGAAATCAAGTGGCGGCTCCGAGTGCCAGTCCAGGAGAGACTAATAAAAGCCAGTATTGTTGTGGCAGTAGCAACTCTGCTGCATTAACAAGTCGTGCAGCAGCCATCTGCTATGACCATCTTGCCGAAATATTTTCGGAACAAGCACCGGAAGTGGATTTTACTATTTTCGGAGTCCCTATCCTTAAAGCAATGCTGGTACATGGGTGTCGCTGGGGTGATGCAGGGGCTACTCTGGAGAGGCTTTTGCTGCCCGATACAAACAGGAGGCAGATCAAAAGCTGGGTTTCGCGCTGGATGGGGTACGGCCTTCCTGATATTGATAAGGTGCTAGGGTGTAACGAGCAGCGTGCCACATTACTTGGATTTGGACAGCTGAATGATGGTGAAGCACATGTTTATGAGCTGCCTCTACCTCCTTCGCTGAATGCGCAACGCGAAAAACGCCGGTTCACGGTTACTCTTGCATGGCTTTCACCCATAGCAGCATCAACTCAGCGCTATAGAGAGGCACAGCTTTGGTTTGATTTCGAAGATGGAAAGAAGTCTCGAGAGAAGCTGAAGGGCAAGTTGCGTGTAACTGGAATTGATAGTGACAGTGATATTACCCGAAGGGGGACTGTTCAGCATGAGATTATTGAAGGGGAAAGTGCTGTCGCAATTTCTGATGGAGACACCATTAAAATCAAAGTAAATTGTCGCAAGGATGCTCGAAAATTTGGGGCTCCTGTTGCTTACGGGTTGGCTGTATCCCTTGAAGTGGCAGAAGGCGTTAACCTTCCAATATACAATGACATCCGCACACGAATTACTCCTGCTATTGAAATTCGAGCTGGTGGACAAGAAACTTAAGAGTCTTATTTTACGCACGTTTTTGTCACCAGGCTACTCACACATCTAAAGTGAAAGGGGGCAGAGTCCTATTGCTGTTCTCTCTAAGGGTTTCGAGGACACAATACATATTTTATCACTACCGCTGACCGTCGGGGTTTGGCCGACTACTGCCGATCACTAGGAGCAGTAGTTGGCCGAGTCCTACAGATAATGGGTAGAAACGGTTCATGATTCAGTTCCAGGCCATAGGACAAGAGTTATGTTTAATAAAACGCAGGTTGCTATCAATCAAGGTACACCAGAAAGAGCGTTAACAATATAACCGGAAGTGACTGGCACCCCTGCCGCTTTCCCACGTTTGATTATTTATTTTGGCAAGCCGGCCAGCAGGAATCAATACTCGCGCAGAACGCTTCCCGCAAATTCGCAATAAACAAAAATGGCCTCAGGAAAAATCACCTGAGGCCTTTTTATAACAACCACTATCCGCTTACCTGTTACACCTTGCGGGCATGCTGCGTATTCCGGTCGAACGTGACACCTGATTCCGCTGGAACGCGGCACCCCATTCCGATTGAAGTCGGCACCTGATTCCGGTGAAGTCGACACCCCCGCTACAGGGTTCAAGATGTA
>Ga0210011_1003570_pt1 | contig 11759 bp, 3 predicted proteins | sample CryGeymeta201502_FD_183972 | JGI IMG/M metagenome (GOLD analysis project Ga0210011, IMG submission 183972) | Groundwater microbial communities from Crystal Geyser aquifers in Utah, USA - Crystal Geyser metaG 2015-02 (SPAdes) (version 2) | ecosystem: Environmental > Aquatic > Deep subsurface >...
CTCTTCTGAAGCCCAAGGCCAGCAAGCCGGAACTACCACTACCAAGGCTGAAGGCAGCAATATGAACCAAAACCAAACCGGACAACCCTTGTGCTCTAAAACCGGACAACTCTATTTGTTGCCAACACGGAAGCTGCACCTTTACGTATCAGGATTCGTGTTTCTCCTGCATTTCCCGCACTGCCTCGCATCAATCTGCTGCCCAATGTGCCCCACCGAACAGACATAACTGGCACTCTGATCTACAAATGCACACGCCGTAACAGCTTTTACATGTTATAGAATCAATCTCGACCAGGCCGCTTCTTTCTGATCGTGACTGCTATCGCCTGCACGTATCAGGGAGCATAAAAATGACCGCCAAGTCCGCACCTCACATACCGAATGAAAACCATCTCCCTGCCGGTCACTACGTTGTGTGATGGGCAAAAATCAATGCCCGGCGACCTGCAATTCGGAGAGACAGGAGGCTGTATCCGCTCCCCAATGCTTGAAGTCGGTCTGAATGAAGAAATCCATGACAGCTAAACTGATATCTGTTGCCGCAGCGCTTGCCTGTATCTTTGCCGCAGGCGAAGCTCAGGCAAATGGCATAGAACCAACCGTGGTTGCGGGTCAGGCCAGTTTCTCCACTGCGGGCAGTTCGCTAAGCATCACCAACAGCCCGGGGGCCATCATCAACTGGCAGGGGTTCTCCATCAGCGCGGGCGAAACCACGCGTTTTACCCAGCAAAGCGCCGCCTCGAGCGTCCTCAATCGCGTCATCGGCTCCGACCCTTCAGTCATCCTCGGCTCGCTCACCTCGAACGGCCGGGTGTTTCTGATCAATCCGGGCGGCATCTTGTTCGGACAGGGCGCGCGCATCGACGTGGCCGGGCTGGTGGCCTCAACACTCAACCTGAGCAACCAGGACTTTCTCGCTGGCCGGCTCAATTTCACGGCCAACCCGCTTGCCGGCAACATGGAAAATCAGGGCAGCATCACCACGCCTTCGGGTGGTAGCGTCTATCTGCTCGGCGCTAACGTCAGCAACAGCGGCATCATCAACAGCCCACAGGGTGATGTGATTCTGGCTGCCGGCCAGTCGGTGAATATCTTCGATTCCAGCACGCCGGGGGTGAGGGTCGAACTCACCGCAAGCGATAACGCCGGCGTCAATCTCGGCGAGATCCTTGCGCAAAGCGGGCAAGTCGGCATTTACGGCGCGGCGCTCCGCAACTCAGGTCTCATCAATGCCGACCAGGTGAGTCGGGATGCAAGCGGCAAAATCGTCCTGCGCGCGAAGCAGGACATCACCCTTGAAGCCGGCAGCCGCCTCAGCGCCAATGGCGAGCAGGCCGGCGCGATCACGGTTCAGTCCGACGCCGGCACCACGCTGGTGTCCGGCACAATCGAAGCTAAAGGCACTGGCGCGGTGGCAGGAAACGGTGGCACCATCAAACTGCTGGGCGACATGCAAAGCGGTACTGTGAACGTGGGCGGCACACTGGATGCATCGGCTTCGATGGACGGAAATGGCGGATTCATTGAAACCTCGGCGGCGCACGTCAAAGTCACCGACGACGCCATCGTTACCACACAATCTGCACAAGGTAAGTCAGGCACCTGGCTGATTGACCCGATTGACTTCACTGTCGCCACTGGCAGTGGTGGATTAACAGCTTCCGGTATAGGTGCCAGCACCCTATCCGCCAGCTTGGGTACGGGAAACGTAAGCATCGCCACCAACGCGACGACCACTGGCAATGGCGATATTTTCGTCAATGATGTCGTCTCTTGGACTGCTAACACGCTCACTCTAACCGCTCATCGAAACATCAACATCAATGCGGCGATGACTGCAAGCACCGGCGCCTCGCTGGCACTGAATCCGGGTACGGGAATGGTTGTGACAGGCCGGAATTCCATCGGTAATTTCATTGGTCGTGTTGATTTTAGCGGTACCGGTACGCTTGCCATTGGCGGTACGACCTACACTGTCATAAATAGCCTGGGGAACGAAAACAGCACCACCGGCCTTGATTTGCAGGGTATGAACGGAAACCTAGCAGGGAATTACGCGCTGGGAGCGGACATCGATGCGACAGCGACCGGCACCACATGGGCTACTGTCGGCTTCGTGCCGATCGGGACATTCACCGGCACATTCGACGGTCTGGGGCACACCATTAACAGTCTCAGGATCAATTCAGGAGCCGCTAGTGCTGGCCTGTTTGGAGCCACCGGCACTACCTCGACGTTCAACAACGTCGGGCTGGTCGGCGGCAGCGTGACCGGCGCTGCCGGTAGCGGCGGGCTGATAGGAACCAACGGAGCAGGCAGCACCGTCAACAACAGCTACAACACGGGCAACGTGAGCGGCTCTGCCGGCACAGGTGGGTTGGTGGGGGACAACACAACAGGCGCGATCAGCAACAGCTACTCCACGGGCACCGTGACCGGTGCTTCCGGCACCGGAGGCCTGATAGGGACGAACACAACAGGCGCGATCAGCAACAGCTACTCCACGGGCACCGTGACCGGTAGTAACGCCGGCACCGGCGGGCTGGTTGGGAGCAACACAACAGGCACAGTCAGCAAGAGCTACGCTACGGGCAGCGTGACCGGCACCGGTGCCTCCACCGGCGGGCTTTTGGGAAGCAACGGCGCTAACACTGTCAGCGACAGCTACGCCACAGGCAACGTGAGCGGTGGCGGTTCCAGTGTCGGCGGACTGATTGGGAGCAACGATGGCGCAGTCACCACCAGTTACTCCACGGGCAGTGTGAGCGGTGCCGGTACCAACAAAGGCGCGCTGGTGGGACTCATCGGAACAGGCACGGTCACCACCAGCTTCTGGAACAGCGATACATCGATCACCCAGCTAGGAGGTGGCAGAGGCATGACCACCGCCGAGATGCAGACACAAGCCAACTTTACTTCGGCGACCACAGCCAACGGCAGCGTCAATCCTGCATGGGGTTTCCCCGGCACCTGGGTAATGTATGACGGATACACCTATCCCCTCCTGCAGTCGTTCATGACGCCGCTAACGGTGACGGCGAACAATTTCACCAAAACTTATAACGGTGTCGCATATTCCGGCGGAAATGGCGTGACCCCTACTCCCGGGGGCAACCTGCTCGGCACGGTGAGCTACAGCGGCACCTCGCAGGGCGCAATAAATGTAAGTAATTATGTTATTACGCCGAGCGGACTGTACTCCAACCAGCAGGGCTATATCATCAGTTACGCCGACGGCTCGTTGACCATCGATCCCTATGTCGTAAATCTTACCGGCACCCGTGCCTACGACGGCACGCTGAATGTGGCAGCAGGCGTGTTAACGATAGGCACGCTGATCGGCACCGAAACACTCAATCTGGCCGGCACCGGCACGGTGGCGAGCAAGAACGTCGGCACGGCCAAAACGGTAACCCTGGGCACCCTCGCCCTGAGTGACGGCCTCAATGGTGGCCTGGCCAGCAACTACACCTTCACCGGTGGCACACAGACAACCAACGTCACCCAGGCTCCTCTTACCCTGAGCGCCAGCAACGTCACCAAGACCTACGACGGCAGCCTCACGGCAGTAAGTACGGCAGCCGTTACCGGCGGCTCCCTGTTTACCGGCGACACCCTCAGCGGCGGCTCCTTCGCCTTCACCGACAAGAACGTGGGTAGCGGCAACAAGACCGTCACCGCAGCAGCCGTCACGGTGAATGATACCAACGGAGGCGGTAACTACGCCGTCAGCTACGCCAACAACATCACCAGCACCATCGATCCCTATGTCGTAAATCTTACCGGCACCCGTGCCTACGACGGCACGCTGAATGTGGCAGCAGGCGTGTTAACGATAGGCACGCTGATCGGCACCGAAACACTCAATCTGGCCGGCACCGGCACGGTGGCGAGCAAGAACGTCGGCACGGCCAAAACGGTAACCCTGGGCACCCTCGCCCTGAGTGACGGCCTCAATGGTGGCCTGGCCAGCAACTACACCTTCACCGGTGGCACACAGACAACCAACGTCACCCAGGCTCCTCTTACCCTGAGCGCCAGCAACGTCACCAAGACCTACGACGGCAGCCTCACGGCAGTAAGTACGGCAGCCGTTACCGGCGGCTCCCTGTTTACCGGCGACACCCTCAGCGGCGGCTCCTTCGCCTTCACCGACAAGAACGTGGGTAGCGGCAACAAGACCGTCACCGCAGCAGCCGTCACGGTGAATGATACCAACGGAGGCGGTAACTACGCCGTCAGCTACGCCAACAACATCACCAGCACCATCGATCCCTATGTCGTAAATCTTACCGGCACCAAGGTCTACGACACCAACACCACCTTCGGCTTCGCAACCTTCGGTACGGCGGGCACCATCAGCACCGGGCTCGGTACTGAAACCCTGCTGCTCAGCGGCACCGGCACGGTGGTGAGCAAGAACGTTGCGGCCGGATCGCAGACGGTGACGCTGGGGTCACTGGCACTTAACGATGTCGGCGGCACGGGCGGCCTGGCCAGCAACTACACCTTCACCGGCGGCACGCAGACGGCGACGGTGACGGTTGCACCGGTGAGTTTTACCGGCACCAAGGTCTACGACACCAACACCAACTTCGGCTTCGCAACCTTCGGTACTGCGGGCACGATCAGCGCACTCGGCACTGAAACCCTGCTGCTCAGCGGCACCGGCACGGTAGCAAGCAAGAACGTATCGGCCGGATCGCAGACGGTGACCACAGCCGGGCTGGTACTCAATGATGTCGTCGGCACGGGCGGCCTGGCCAGCAACTACACCTTCACCGGCGGCACACAGACAGCCGCGGTGACGGTTGCACCGGTGAGTTTTACCGGCACCAAGGTCTACGACACCAACACCAACTTCGGCTTCGCAACCTTCGGTACTGCGGGCACGATCAGCGCACTCGGCGGTGAAACCCTGCTGCTGAGCGGCACCGGCACGGTGGCGGACAAGAACGTTTCGGCCGGATCGCAGACGGTGACCACAACCGGGCTGGCACTCAACGATGTCGTCGGCACGGGCGGCCTGGCCAGCAACTACACCTTCACCAGTGGAACGCAGACGGCCAACATCACGGCGCTCGGAATCACCGGCAGCATCACTGCAGCCAACAAGGTGTATGACGCCACCGACGTGGCAACAATCAGCGGGCGTTCGCTGACTGGTGTATTGGGCACGGACACGGTGAGCTACAGTGGCGGCGCGGCGAGCTTCGCCAACAAGAACGTGGGCAACGGCAAGACGGTCACCGGTACCGGCCTCGTCCTCGCCGGTGCGGATGCCGGCAACTACACGGTGAACAGCAGCGCCACCACCACCGCCGACATCACGGCGCTCGGCATCACCGGCAACATCACCGCGGACAACAAGGTCTACGACCAGACCAATACGGCGACGATCCTGACCCGCTCACTCACTGGCGTGCTGGGCACGGACGTGGTGAGCTACAGTGGTGGCACCGCCACTTTCTCTGACAAGAACGTGGCCAGCGGCAAGACGGTCTCCGGCAGCGGTCTGAGTCTGGCCGGTGCCGATGCCGGCAACTACACGGTCAATGCTAGCGCCACTACCACGGCTGATATCACGGCCCTCGGTATCACCGGCAGCATCACGGCCGGCAACAAGGTGTATGACGCCACAGACCTGGCAACAATCACCGGGCGTTCGCTCGTTGGCGCGATTGCCGGGGACGTGGTGAGCTACAGCGGTGGAGCGGCGAGTTTCTCTGACAAGAACGCGGGCACAGGCAAGACCGTGAGCGGTACCGGCCTCACCCTCACTGGCGCGGACGCGGGCAACTACACGGTCAATACTTCCGCCACCACCACCGCTGACATCACCAAGGCCGCGCTGACGGTCTCCTCCATAGGACAAAATAAAGTCTACGACGCCACGCCGAGCGCCACTGTAACGCTTGTTGACAACCGCTTGGGCAGCGATGTGTTGGCCCTCGGCTACGGCGCAGCGAGCTTCAATGACAAAATCATCGGCGCCGCCAAAACGGTGGCCGTGACGGGCATCGCGCTGGGCGGCGCCGATGCGGGCAACTACAGCTTCAACACCACGACGAGCACCACGGCCGACATCATGGCGCTAGCGATCACCGGCAGCATTACTGCGGCCAACAAAGCCTATGACGCGAGCGATGCAGCGACGATTACCGGGCGCTCAGTCGCAGGCGTGCTGGGCGCGGACGTGGTGAGCTACAGCGGCGGGACGGCGAGCTTCGACAACAAGAACGCCGGCACCGGCAAGACGGTCACCGGCACCGGTCTTGGCCTGACGGGCGCAGACGCGGGCAACTACACAGTCAACAGTACGGCCACGACACAGGCCGACATTACTCCCGCGCCACTCGACATTACGGCAAACAGCGCAACCCGCGTGTACGGCGATGCGAACCCCACATTTGCCGCCACTTACACCGGCTTCCAGACCGGGGAGAGTGCAGCCACACTGAGCGGTACGCTGGCGTTCGCCAGTCCAAGTGTACCGTCCTCCAACGTGGGCAACTACGCCATCATTCCTTCCGGCCAGAGTTCGACGAATTACACTATCAGCTATATTAATGGCACCCTAAGCGTGGCCCCAGTGTCCCTGATGGTTACGGCTGACGCCAAGAGCAAGGTCTACGGCACGAGCGACGCAGTGTTGACCTTTGGCGTGACGGGTCTGGTGAACAATCCGGCACTCGGCGTTGTCGACACGGCAGGCACCGTGCTTTCGGGTACGCTGACGCGAGCCGGCGGCGAAACCGTTCTGGGCGGGCCGTACGCCATCACCCAGGGCTCTTTGGTGGCCAACAGCAATTACACCCTGAGCAGCTTCGCCGGCAACGGCCTCACCATCACGCCGGCGGCACTTAATGTTGCCGCGAATTCCCAGAACAAGATATTCGGCACGAGTGATCCTGTGTTGACCTTTAGCGTGACGGGTCTGGTGAACAATCCGGCACTCGGCATCGCCGACACCGCAGGCATCGTGCTCTCGGGTGCGCTCACGCGCGTCCCCGGTGAGAGTGCGTTGGGCGGGCCATACGCCATCACCCAAGGTAGCCTTGCTGCCAACAGCAACTACACACTTGGCTTTACGCTTAATAATTTCACCATCACGGGTGCTGCCGAAGAGCCAGTTTTGGGCTTCAACCCGGGGCAGATCATTTATACCGGAATCATTAATAATGACCCATACGAGCGTCCGGGCAACTTCTGGCATATCTCACTGAATTACAACAACGCTGACCCGGGCTTCGACGTGATGAGGGGGACGGGCGATTTGAACTCACGCTCAAACCGGCACTCGATTAATTGCGCTTCTGTTTTTGGGGGAGGGTTTTGTGAAACCTGGCAATTCCCACAGCAATTCGGGGAAGGCGACAAGAAGGAAGCAAAATGAGCGTGGTATTGGGAATTGTCGGGCGTGTATTGGACACCACTCTACGAGATTCTCGAAGCAAGTGGATTTGCTGTGAACCTCGTCAACACCCGGCATGGATTTTCCGGGTTTCAGGAGATGGGGACGTGACATGCTGGCTATGATGCGTTGCATGGGGCTTGCGATGGCGATGCTGCTGACATCGACCCCTTTATTTTCACAGACACAGGCCTTTGCACAGACACAAACCGTGTATTTCGATATTAATCGTTTCAACATTGAGGGCAACACGCTGCTCAAGCCCGATGAAATCGAAACAGCGCTCAAGCCGTATGTTGGAAAACACCGCGAGTACGCCGACGTGCAGCATGCAATCGAAGCGCTCCGACTGCGCTATCGCAGCGGAGGTTTCAGCGTGGTGTGGGTGGTCGCTCCCGAGCAGGACCTCGACCGGGGTGTTGTCACGCTGCGGGTTATCGAAGCGAGGGTCGGAAAGGTCACCATCCAAGGTAACCGCTTTTTTGATGATACGAACATCCGCTCCAGCCTTCCGGCGCTCAGAGAGGGCGTTGCGCCCAGAGTCGGGGATATCTCAGCGAACGCGCAGCTTGCCAACGAGAATCCGGCCAAGCAGGTGGACATCGCGCTGCGCCCCGGCGAGAAACAGGGCGAGGTGGACGCCAACGTCGACGTCATCGACGTACGGCCGCTCAAGGCTTTCCTGACCTTTGATAATACCGGTAGCCCGCAGACGGGTAACTTCCGGCTCGGCGCCGGCGTGCAGCATGCCAACCTGTTCAACCGTGACAATGTTGGCACGTTCAACTATGTCACCTCGCCGGGCAAGTGGAAGCAGATCAGCCTCTACAGCGGGAGCTATCGCGTACCGCTGTATTCAAACGGCGATTCCATGGATGTCATCATCGCCCGTTCGGATGTCAGCGCCGGTACCACGCAGACCGTCGCGGGGCCGCTCACTTTCTCCGGCAAGGGTACGGTTTACGGCTTGCGCTATAACCAGTTGCTGGCGCGGCGCGCTGAGTATTCGCAGCGGATCGTTTACGGCCTCGATTATCGTGCCTACAAGAACAATTGTACGCTTGGCAATTTCGGCGTAGCTGGCTGCGGACCGGCTGCGGTGGATATCACCGTGAGGCCCATCAGCCTGACATACAGCGGAAACTGGGCAAGGCCCGGGCGGATCTCCGACTTTTATGTGGCCTTATCGCACAATATTCCCGGGGCGGTTAATGGTAAGGAGAGTAATTTCAATGCAGCGCGTCCGAGTCCGAATGGCGGGAATGGGGCTCCTTCCCGTTACAATATCCTGCGTTTGGGAGCCAGCATGGTGAACGCCTTTGACAGCAACTGGCAAGTTCGCCTTGCTTTAAGCGCACAATACACCCCGGATGCTCTGGTATTCGGCGAGCAATTCGGCATTGCCGGCGAAACCGCCGTGCGCGGCTTTCTGGAGCGCGAAATTGCCCGCGATACCGGCTATTTCGCCAAGCTCGAACTCTATTCGCCCAACCTGATGGGCAAACTGATCCCCGGCGAGGGTAGTCTGCGCGGCTTGCTGTTCTATGACGTCGCCAGGGCTGCCAACAATCCGCTGGCCGGAGAGGACAGACAACAGACCTCCATCGCCAGCATTGGTGCGGGATTTCGCTGGAACATCCAAAGAAACTTCAACCTGCGTTTCGACTTGGGTCGGGTAATAGACGCAGGCGGGCGAAAGAAATCCGGTGACCTGCGCGGGCATATTTCAATCTATGTCGGCCTCTAATCGCAGTTGAACAAATAGGATCATCCGGGAACGGCGCAGGTAAATTTTGCGTCATGTTTGGCCGTAAATCTGCGCCGCCAATGTGTTTTTTAAACCCTCGCAGGACCTGTATCCGAAACATAACGACCGTGTTCGGCTAACGGCTCAAAAGCGTCTATAATTGTGTTGGCGATTCAGCGTCAGGCCTCATGTCACGAGGGCTCCGTTACGATTCGCTCAGGGTATACAGGTTGAACCTGAGAGGAAGATTATGAATGAATCAACCATTCGGAAGTCAGTGGAGGCCTCCACGGTCAGGAAGCCGCAGATACGGGGCGCCAAGGGAGTTCGATGCGCAGCATGGTTTGCGGTGCTGATGTTTGCGACTCTTCCCGCCCTCGCCTTTGACCAATCTCCATGTCCCGGAATTCACGTGAAGATTCTAAACATAAGAAACAGCACTGGAACCATAGCGTGCGCGCTGTTCGAATCGCAGACGGGTTTTCCTAAGAAATTCCTGAGAGTTGCAACGAATATTATGATCATCAAAATTCGCAAGACTCAGGCGAGTTGCAACTTTGAAGACATCTCACCCGGCAAATATGCAATAGCCGTCGTTCATGATGAGAATATGAACGGCGAGCTGGATACCAATTGGCTAGGTATCCCCACGGAAGGCTACGGTTTTTCTAACAACGCCAAAGCATTGCTGGGTGCTCCTTCATTCTCAGCCGCCAGCTTCCTCTACGATGGGCAGAACATCGGTATGACGATGCGCTTGAATTACTAAGCACCCGCTGTATGAACAAGCAAAGATCGCATGATATTGGAGCTATATGGACAGGGTTGATGACCTGCCCCCTGTCGCTTCCGGATGTTCACATTCTTGCCGGATCCGTAAATCCGTATTAATTAAGCGAATCGTCTCGCCAGTACTTTGTTCCCTTGACGGTCAATTGCAGTGCCAGACCGGTTTTGCTCAATTGATAGGTGGTGATGTCATCAGCGACAACAAACGCCACTGACCGGGTTCATCCCATAATGGGTGGTCTGTTTAAGTAGCGGACACAATTGCCTCCCAAGAGGAAAAAGCTGCCGCAACCCGGCATATTTTTCCTCTCAGAATAGTGAATAAATAACGTAACATATTGATATATATATGATCACACCCATGGCATACAAGCTGCTGAGTAGCTGTCATGACCCAGCAAATAGAAGCAACTGGAAATTCGCAGGACGTGGCAGCCACCTTGGGAGGCACCATTGGCCATGCCAAGACGGCCAAGAAAGGGCTTTTCACCCAGCTTCTGAATCTGGTAAGTAAACGCTCAGCAGATAGCGAGTCATCTCCGAAAGAAGCTTTGGCAATCCCTGCTGCGGATAAGCATCAGGATGCTGCATCCCTTACGAAGAAACCGACGCTTCTGACCACCAAACCCACTTTGATTGCGGGTAAACAAAAGACCAAGAGCGAAGAGGCAACGGACGGGCAAGCCAGAGCTTCCATAGCGGTAGCCAATGTGATGTCCATGGACACACGAGCGCTGTCAGGAAAACCGGGTAAAGCCATTCAGGATTCCAAAATTGAACCATCGTTTTTAGCAGTAGCCAATAGAGGCGAAAAACAGGGACAAGCGACGCAAGCCGGTCTTCACGCATACGGGAATCTCGGTAAGACAACCGTAGTGCAAACACCTGCCAGCAAACTCGAGGCAGCAGATGCGCAATCATTTACGAACAGGCAACTCCCCTACTCCGAAGCCAAAGCGAAAACAGGTGAAGCTCATCAAGCCATGCTCGACCACACTCCCGTCGCTGAGAAAGCAAATGCCAAAATAGTCCCCGCTGCCAATACATTGAAGCATGCAGCCGGCTCGACACCGCAACAAATCAGTGGCAAGAATCATCAAGCGGAAAGGTCTGAGCTAGACAACAGGCAAGCGATATCCTCCCCCCCTGCGCAAGGGAAGAGCCATGCAGAATCTGTTGTCACTGCCAATCAGGACATCATTGCAGGCACGGGCTCGGATGGTATTGCTTCTCAACAAAGGACCACGCCGCTCAATGCCAGGGCTGATTTGCTCAATCCAAATGCTTTAACTAACAAGACTGCTCATGTTATTGATCAGGCTGCAGCACAAAAGCCATCGGCTCAGCATACGCCCTCACAGGTGACAAACATTCAGCAACAGGCTGCAACGGGCCTTACGTCACCTGCGTCCTTAAGTAATCCTGTTGAAGGCGTCGGCAAGCAATCAACGCTTTCCAACAGCACCCACGGGGAAAGCCATGTGGGATCTGTTGCCAACGCCAGCCAGGACAGCATTACAGGCAGCAGCTTGTCCGGCTGGAAGAGCATTGCTTCTCAATACAGGGCTGCTCCAGCCAACGGTAAAACTGATGCGGGTCATCTGAATGCCACAAAAGGCAAGAGCGCACATCTTGATTCGACACCAGCACAGAAATCAACAGTCCAATCCATGTTCTCGCAGCAGCCCAACAGCCAGCAGCATGCCGCAGTTCCCCATGCTGCGCCTGCACCCGTCATCAACGCTGTTGAAGGTCTGGGTCAAATGGCTGACAGATCCTTTATCGCCGGCAAATACGGACAGTCCG
>Ga0210011_1003586_pt1 | contig 11724 bp, 14 predicted proteins | sample CryGeymeta201502_FD_183972 | JGI IMG/M metagenome (GOLD analysis project Ga0210011, IMG submission 183972) | Groundwater microbial communities from Crystal Geyser aquifers in Utah, USA - Crystal Geyser metaG 2015-02 (SPAdes) (version 2) | ecosystem: Environmental > Aquatic > Deep subsurface >...
AAAAATTCTTCATCGTTCAATAATCCTCTACAGCTCATACCTGTAAGGTTCTTTTTTTCTTCTTCCAGTTTGAAAATGTCTTTTTCAAGATTCTCTAGCACTTTATCTTGGTTCATTGGATCCTCTTTTCGCACGTCAGCAAGCATTTCATCAAATAACTCCTTAAATTTTGGGTGAACTTCATACTGTGCCAATAATTCATCAATCTGCTGTTCAAGCTGTAGTTCAGATATAGCTGGTTCACTGCACGGAATACTTGGCTTTTTTCTATTACACCGATAATAGACGTATGTTTTTTCTTGCTTGGTGGATTTTATTTTCTTCACTTTTTTATCGGCAGAAATACGAGAGCCACAATGCTGGCAACGAAGCAATCCAGAATAAGCAAAGACATATTTCCTCATGCGTGGTTTGCCTTTCTTGCCGAGTAATTCTTGCACTCTATCAAATTCATCAAGCGTGATCATGGACGTGTGTTTCCCCTGCTTTTGTCTTCCGTTGTACTGGATAATGCCAGCATAAAAAAGGTTCGTAAAAATGCGATACAAAGAACTACGTGTTAATCCTTTGCTATGTTTTCTTCGTGTTGTAAATTTCCATTCGTTATTGAGTTTGTCGAGAATCTGCGGAACGCTATAGTTTCCTGTGAGCATGAGATCAAACGATTTTCTAATTAAGGCAAAGCGGTGTTCATCTTTATGAATCGTACTTATCCCCGCCTCTCGCACATTCATATATCCACTTGGTACGGCGTTTGGTTGCCAACCCATTTCAAATTTCTTTTCCATACCACGCTTTACATCTTTCCCGAGTTTTGAAGAATAATACTGTGATTGCGATAAAGCCAGTTGCAACATCATAATCCCCTCGGGGCTGTTATCAAAATTGTATGACCCGAATTTGAGGTCTTTGATCACTCCTGTACGGACAAGGTACGTTACTGTAGAAGCGTCTATTTCGTTCCGAGAGAGCCTATCAGGGTGCCAGGCGATAATTCCATCGGCTTCGCCCTTTTCAATGCGTTTTATCATGTTTTCAAAGACTGGTCGCTGATATGGCTTAAAGGCTGAATAGCGTTCTTCTAAAATTTCGACAATATGAAGATTACCAAAGACTTCTTTGGCTTTGTCTACTTGACTGCTAATAGAGAGGGCTTGGCGTTCCTCTCCCTCGGTGGATTTTCGAACGTAGGCAAAGTATTTCATTTCGGTCTGTTATTGAGTATCAAAAAAGGGCAGCCCTGGCTTACCCGACACAAAACACAAAGAAGTGTTTTCATCGGACAGGACTGCCCATCTCTAATATGAAACAATATATTCTTTGTGTGTTAAGTTGTGTCAGGTAAGCCTAGGAATAATAACAGATGTACGAATTTTTTCAAGCTCATCGAGTTCCTCTCTTGTAAATGGTGCGTGTACCGCTTCACAAAACAGGTATAAGTGCATACATTCAGTATAGGCTTGGTCATAGGGTATGTCTTTGTTGTAGAGTTCTTTGCAGAGGGCTTGGTATCTTCGTACATATTTTTCTTTTACTTTCATATCGAAGTAAGAATCGATATGTTCACCTAAAAGGAATCACTCATTGAAGAAGATAGGATGTGTAGTTCACCGTTCCTGTGTACTCATTCTTAAACGTCGTCGTGTATATTGGATTGTCGGGCAAGACAATCCGTTTGAGATAGGCTTTTGCTTGGTTTCCAGTCATTTCGACTGGTTTGTCTAGGTTTCGCGAACAGAAGAATTTTTTCTTGTTGAACATTCTTGGGTCGAACATGTCTTTACTCAAATACTTGCAGAAGTAGGCTCCCATGTTGGTGACTGTCGTCACATCTTTTACTTTTACAAATCCCTGTTTCCAATACCTCTTTGCAAAGTGGCGTTCCCACATAAATCGCTCTGCTACAGCATAGGGGGCTGGCAGAGCGATGTTGCAGAGAAGATGATAATGGACAGATCCTCCCTGCTCTTTCTTCTTTCCATAGAAGTCCGTATCTTTTTGGAATTCTATGACAGCTATATATGCGAAGTTTGTATATCTTCTCTGTATTCGCTTCATGGCTGTATTAAAGACTTTATTTGCTTTCACCACGTCGGGCATGGGTTTTGCAAAAGTGAGTGTGAGGAATTTGTTCAGTACTTCGTTGGCGTTGGTGAGCCTACGGATGTTTCTCCTGGTTCGAGCTATGGAGAATTGCGTCTTTTGCTTTTGCGTTTTCTTGAGGAGGTCGGCTCCTGCTTCGTCTCCCCATAGTTCCATGAATTCAAGAAGTTCATGATCGTTGAGTGTTTTTTTCGTCTTTTTCTTGTTGTTCGCTTGTCTTGGGTTCTTTCGGATGTATCCTTTGAATATTCGTTTATTCATGTACTCATACACCTCAATATGTTTTCCTGATTGAATCAGTTTGAAGTCATACCATTCAACCATACATAATTGTCTCTGGTTAGTCAGCCAATGACAAGGAAGCGTAGAAATTTACTCTAGGCAGTTATGATTTTTTCGGTTAGATGTGTGCATATAATCAAGTTAATATAGTAGAGCATCGGGCAAGTACTCTACGGTTTCCGCCTCGTTCCAGTCTTTGGCTGGTGAATTAGCTGTACAGGATGTTTTTTTGTGTACCATATCTTTGCCTGCTCTTCGTTATTTTTGGCGCGGGCACTGCCAAAAATAACGAATGAGCAACGGCACAAAAGATAATTTTACACATAAAAAAACGACCCTGTGGGTAGGGGCGCGAATATTTTTCCCTCGCGGAAACACTGTTTACTCGTTTCGTTTTTCGGTAGCTTTTGTCACGAAACCGAGGGTACTATATCATGTTTATATCGGATGGTCAAATTCGTTATCGAAAACTGTAGAAAAAACATCCAAAAAAGAATTTGGAAGACTCCAATATGTTGAAATATAGTTAATCAATCCAAAGATGAAAATTATCAGACAAAAAATACCAGCAACACTCCACTTTATGTACGTTTCTTTGTTTACTTTTTTGCTGAAAGTGTTATGTAGTAAAAACAGTGCTAGGATCAACAACCCTAATGCAATCAACTTTATGCCCTGCCCAGTATATACCTTGCTTAAAACGAAAATACTATTTTCAAGTAAACCAAGAATAACGAGGAATCTAAAAACATATCCCCACATTATCGCTATATCACTTTTATTCTTACCAGAGAGTTTCATATTAATTCATCAAATTTAAACTTTCTTCTATTTCTCTCTTTCTACGCAAATTGTGCTCTATCCAACTATCCCTTGTAAAAACTGAATTTGAAAGTCCAATCAAATTATGATGTGCATCCATGATATTTTTCTTTTTAGGTATTATTTTAATGCCAGAAATTACTCTATAAACAGGAATTTGATAAGAGCGAGATAATAATTCACAGGCAAGATTTCTAAAAATTTGTTGTGCCTCGTGTCTTTCTTCTTTTCTACTAATCTGAGTATTGCTATCTATAGGATCTGTATAGAGATTCTCATACATAATTAAGGCATCAGATATTTTTCCAAATGTTTCTCGCTGCTTAATAATCTTCTCAATAAAAAATCGATTGAGTATTTGTCCAATTATATAAACTAAAACGCCAGAGATGACGGTTGAAAATATAGTTATAAAATTCATACACCCGCTCTTTCTATTCCAAATTTCTCACAAAAATCAAAATATTCTTTTACTTCTTCTTTTTGTATCACTCTTTGTAAATTTTTATGCATATCCTCTGGGAAAAGTGATATATTAAATTGGACTATTTCATTCTTCAAATATTCACTTTTTTCTTTTTGTCCAAGTTTTGCCACAATAAAACATGCAACCATAACATCTTCTCCGATTTTCAGACAACAATGCCTATCAATTTCAGGACTAATATCAGGTTGGTTATAATATACTTGGCTTGCCATTTCATAATCGTCTTCTTCGGAGATTCCATCAAAATCCACCAAGAATGTCTGCGTTCTTGTTCCATTACCTGTAAAGTGTGCAGGCATTCTTCTGTCTGCTGAGGTGACTAAATTTATCACTTTTGCAATAATAGATTCTTCACTCATAAATACCTAAATTTCATTTAATAAATTTCGTATATTCTGCACTCAAAAAAACAGAATCTATTTCAAACTTATGATATACGCATCGCTGGACAAAATTGGATTTATATTTTTCGTCAATTTCGTTAGAAATATTACTCAGACAATCATCAATGTATTGTTTATGTAGAGAGATATTTAAATTCTGACAATCATCCCTATCTGAAAAATCCATTTCTTGCAGAAAATCTTCATCATACCCTGCACAAGATACTATATTTGAAATTCTATCTTCCATATTAGTTGACCAGATAGTTTTTCCAATAAATAGACCCAAAATCAACATTAGAAATGCAAATATCACCAAAATAGTCGGATTGTTCGCTTTAGAAATATTCATAACTTTGGTCTATTGTATAGTTGTAAAATTAAAACTTTCTATCACCTCATCAAAAATATCCTCATTAGTTGAAAAATCTGTTTCGTTAACAGTCAATGATAATATATAGAGCTTATTTTTGTAAAAAAATTGATATTGCTTGACCGTTTCTTTTTGGCTATCCGAAGAAGTTCGCCCGCTAAACATTGCCCAATACGCAGGGACATGATCAATATTATCCTTACCAAAATAAAAATTTTCTACTTGGTACGTTGCTTGTTTTATTGCATTTTGCGTATCACGTTTAAAATCCTCAAAATTTGATATGTCTTCTATTGTGTTATTTTTATCTAACGAAGCAGTCACAGAATCAGGCAAGGTACGTACTGCAATAGAAATAACGGCGTTATTCTTACTCGCTTTTTGAACCACTCCTTGAGCATCTTCTGAGCTTGGTTGAATAAGATTCCAATCTTTTGGAAAAACAATAGAAAATCCATACTCATTATTTCGATAGAGATTTTCACTGTCATTCTTCTTTGTCTGTTTTTCATTATCTTTCAACCCGTGTTCACGTACACATCGACTATATTCTTCTGGAGAAGCTTCCTCCCACCAATCTTTTGCAGGCTGTGCAGGTGTCGGCTCGCTAAACAAATCACAAAACATTCCACCATTCTGTTCACATACCTCAATCTCTGCTACAGATTTTCCAGGTTTTGCTGGAATTTCATCTTGAAATTTATGTACCCATGAACATTCTTTGCTTATTTGTGCAGGTCTATATTCGTACCAATAAAAAATTAGACTACCAAAGAACAAAACTAGGAATGTAAAAAATAATCGTTTTTGATTGAAGAATCTCATATTAATTATCTTCGTTATTTAATATATCCGTTTGTCTTTTTGTTTCTGTCACACCATCTTCATTCACATAAAAATAACGAGATGTCGTTACAAAAAATCCAGCTCCTACTTGCCTAAGATCCGAAACGTTAATTTCTCCTTTTAAAATTGCTTGTGCAACATTTTCTCCCTCATTTTTCTCAATATGAGTAATTAAATTTTGAATTGCGTCCTCTTTTTCCTGATGATTGTCCAGTATTTTTTGCAATGTTTTAAGAGCTTCAATATCATTTTCCATATAGACTTAAATAATTTACCTAATATATTTTTCTTTCCAATTAGGCAATGTAAGTAAAAAGGTAATACCTACCAAAATAGACGGTAGTTGTGGTATAAAAGTACCTGCTATTATCAATATAATTTGAAAAGCCAAAACAAAAGGTCTTGTTTTATAGTATTCTACAAAACGTGAATAGAGACGAAGATTCGTCCCTTTGTCAGAAAGTGTAAAACTTTCAACCAAATCAAGGCTATAGATCATACGATATTATCAAAACAACTGAACTATAACATTTTTTACCCCATCCGTAAATGGCTCTCATTTCTTATTTGTGCTATACTGATTATTTCTAATACTGTTGATTTCTCTCCGCAAAAAAAACATCGCTTAGATAAAAGAGATGTTTTTTTTGTTAATAGGAAATATCCTCCAAATTTTTTTCTATTCTTTCTGTGCAATCTTTGCTTCTTTAATTAATTCTTCAGCTTTCTGTATTTTTTCCTTACCGGCAGCAAACAAAACCTGTCCCGCAGAAATCATCATTTCTCCTTCTTTTATCTCGCTTTCCCCTTTTTTTTGCAAAACATGTATTTCATCCATATAATATTATGATTACATTTACAAAATTAGTATACACCTTTTTAAACTAGGTGCAACCAAAACATAATTATTAGAAAATAGTAAACCTTACTATTCCGAATAAAATTAATTTCTCTCCACAAAAAAAATATCGCTTAACATAGCGGTATTTTTTATTACAAAAATAATTTTAACTACTTATCAGCTAGGCAACCGCATCAAATTCAAACTGAGATGATTCATCTATGAACTTTAAAATTGAAAGACAACCATTCAATAAAAATTGTTCTTTTTGGGATACGTCATCTTTTTCCATAGCTTCTTGCGCCATTGAATAATATGTTTCTCTTTCTTTCGCTCTCGGCTTGCTAACAACATCAAAAAGAGAAGGAGAGACTTGTTTTATAACCTCAAATATTATCTTTTTAAGATTTTCAGGATCTAAATTATTTGAGTAAATGTGATAAAAAAGATCAAAGTCTGTGCTATCAGCCCAATCACTAACATCTCGAGAAATATCCCACAACGCCATGAGCCTATATTTACATTTTTCTGCATCATCCCAAACAGACATTTCTGCTGGACGTCTTTTTGTAACTAAATGATCTATATATGCTAAATTAAAGGACTTATTGTCTATATATTTTTCCAAAAGATTATCTAATGTTTCTTGGTCTGGATTTAAAAACATTTTTATTTCAATTTTTGGTAAATCCACCACTTCTTCAGGTAAATATATGTCATAGACTTGTACTTCCTTGTAAACTTCATCAATGAAAGCATAAAATTTTTCTTCAAATCCTTCTTGCAAACTATGAGTATTATTCTTTTCCTCCAAAATTGGCCATAAGGCTTCATCAATAAAATTATCTATATATCTAACAGCACTAACAAACGTAAACGCATTTGAATCATCAATAATGACTTCATCTTCAAATCCCGTAGCTACTCCAATAACAATATTGTAATGCCGCTCCATGTACTCAAATGACGGTGGAGAAAAATTGGCATACGCATCAGGAAAATACTTTCTGATAAGTAAATCCATTTTTTGCACCATTTCATTAAATTCTTTCTCTTTCTCTGTTCCCTTTTCTACCTCTCGATGTATCTCTTGTTGAAACAACAGACGATCGGCCCGACTAATACGTTTATTGTGATTATCCATATTTTTTTGACAAAAAAATTTATCTGATACTATTATTCTACCAATATACCGTTGCCTAAACAAACCAAGCGTGTATAATTTAGAAGCTATTCAAGGAATACCACAAAAATAAATAATCTCATTACATCCGTCCACCTTGAACATTTCACCCAACCCAATCAAAAATATTTTTTCTATGCTATAGTATTTATATAAATCACTAACCTAATTTTCTATGAACCTCTTCAAACAAACCATCTGGAAATGGTGGGAACTAAAAATCATAGCCTGGGGAGCACTCTTCCTTGGTATTTCCATAGGAACAACATTTGCTACCACCTTAGCAAATTGGACCGGTATATTCTTTATAGGATTCATTGTCCTCTGGATCTATATCCTATTAGCGTGGTACAAAAAATAAATAATAAAAATACCCGGTTTCCCTGGTATTTTTTTAATATTCTCATTTTCGTTTTTGCTTAAAATTTCCTCGACTCGTTCCCCCACTACTTCTCCGACTTCTCCCAAATTGACTCCCTGATGATCGTCCACCATCTCCCCTACCAGAACCACCATAACTTTTAATTGGGGAACCTTCTTGCACCACAACTTTTCGTTGTTTAAAATGTGCCCTATTAAAACAGGTAAATACTTCAGGAACAAGTGTTTCATCTACTTCAAAAAGCGTAAACGCATCCTGAATTTTAATTTTTCCAACCTTAGACCCCTTCAATGTTCGATGTCTATTAAACAACCCAAACAAATCAGGAACCTGAAATTGATCCTTTCTTCCCAAATTCACTTTAAGCGTTTTTGCCGTATTGCCCTCAAGAGCATAACCGCTACTACTTCCTCGAGAAAAAGAAGCATCACTGTCATTCAAATCTTTTGAATTATGATAAAAAGCGAGGAATCGATGAAATTCAAGCGAAATAAAATGTTTAATAATAGTCTCGCGATCAAGATGTTCCAATTGTTTATATACATCAGTAAGATACGCATCAAGAGGATGTTTATTAATATCAACTGCCTGAACTTTCTCTACCAAAAGAGATAACTGCTGTTTACACACTTCTTCCCCCGTAGGGATAGTCCCTCGTTTAAAAGACACACTCATTTGTCGTTCAAGCGTTTGAATACTCCGTAATTCTCTTTTTCCTATAAGGGCAATAGAAATACCATCATGTCCAGCTCGTCCAGTTCTTCCACTTCTGTGGACATAATTTTCTAACTGATCAGGAAGAGAATAGTTAATAATATGCGTTAATTCTTTTACATCAATTCCTCGAGCAGCCACATCAGTAGCAATAAGTATCCGTGTTTGCTGTTTTCGAAATCTATCCATTACCTGTTCTCGTTCTGTTTGACTCAGTTCTCCATGAATAGTTTCTACGGCATAATTATCCGCAGCCAACTTCACAACCAACTCTTTACACTCACGTCTCGTACGACAAAATACAATACCATACATATCTGTATGCATATCAACAATACGTCGCAACACATGATACCGATCATGAGGCTGAGATTGATAATAGATATGGCTTACATTTGCAGCTCCTTCATTTCTTGATGCAACAGAGATCTCTAGAGGGTTACGCATATATGTCTTTGCAATCCGATCAACTGTCTTTGGCATCGTAGCAGAAAAAAGAAGCGTTTGTTTTTCTTTTGGTGTACCCGCAAGAATTTCATCTAACTCTTCCTTAAAACCCATATTAAGCATTTCATCTGCTTCATCAAGAACCGCATATTTCAACGTACTAAAATCAACTTTTCCTTTACGTACAAAATCTGCTACACGACCAGGGGTCCCCACAATAATCTGTGGTCCCTTACGAATAGCCTGCAATTGCTTATATATTGGATCTCCTCCATATACAGCAACAACACCTATATGTGAAAGGTGTTTCGTAAATGTTTCAATATCACGACTAATTTGCAAACAAAGCTCACGAGTAGGACAAAGCACAAGGGCCTGTACTGTTCGTGATTGTTCATCAATATTTTGAATAATTGGTAAGCTAAATGCGGCAGTTTTTCCAGTTCCTGTCTGCGCAAAAGCAATAAGATCTTGAGTACTTCCCAAAATATGAGGAATACTTTTTTCTTGAATAGGGGTAGGCTCGCTAAAGCCAAGGTCCGTAAGGGCCTGAAGAATAGCTGGGTTAAGCCCCAGCGTTGAAAATGTTGCCATAATAAAAATATATTAGGTAAATAAATGGCACCAGCAAATTACTGCATGCCACTGATATTTTCCCTAAAATATTTGTGCGGCAAATCATAATAAACTAGATAAGACAGTATGTCATGTTTCCACAGAATTGTCAAGACAAACCATTTTTTGGTATACTTATAACATATGAACAAAAAAAATATACTCACAAAACAACACCAAAAAATCTTACAAATGGCAACAAAAAATAAAATTTTTAAGCTTGCCGTACAAAGTGCATTTAATCATATCATCATTACCGATGCTGAGGGGGTCATCATTTTTGCAAACTCCGCCGTAACTCGTATCACCGGATACTCCCCCGAAGAGATAATAGGAAATACCCCGCGGCTATGGGGTCAACAAATGCCTTCTCCGTTTTACAAAAAATTATGGTCAACAATAAAAAAAGATAAAAAAACATTCTCAGGAGAAATAACGAATAAACGAAAAAATGGTGAAACCTATTATGCAAAAGCCATCATATCTCCAATTATTAGTCCCAGAAAAAAAATTATTGGATTTATTGGAACAGAAGAAGATGTCACCAAACAAAAAGAGGTAGATAAAATGAAATCAGAATTCATTTCTATTACCGCCCACCAACTAAAAACACCAATGACCTCTCTTCGCTGGAATTTAGAACTACTTGCAGAAAGCAAACTAGACAAAAAACAAAAAGAAATCATTGAAGGATTATCAACAACGAATGAAAAGCTCATAGACCTCGTAAATACCCTCCTAAACATTTCCCGTATTGAATCAGGAAGAATTACACTAACCCCTGAAAAAATAAATCTAACAACAATGATAGACAGTGTAAAAGACGATTATACAATAAAAATAAAAGAAAAATCACTCACAATCAAAACAGACCTCGAAAAAAATCTTCCCCTTATCATACATGATACTCAATTTTTAAGACAGATCCTTCTCAATATCATGTCAAATGCCATAAAATATACCCCCGAAAAAGGAACAATTTCAATCTCTGCAAAAAAAGAAAAAGAACAAATACACCTAAAAATAACTGACACTGGCATCGGTATCCCCAAACAACAACAAAAAAACATATTCCAAAAATTTTTCAGAGCCAGCACTGCCACAGATAACGCAATAGAAGGCAACGGTCTTGGACTATACTTTGTATCCCTTATTGTAAAAGAAAGTAAAGGAAAAATATGGTTTGAATCAACCAAAGGAAAATGAACAACATTTCATGTCACCCTTCCCATCAAAGGACCAAAGAAAAAAGTAGGAAAAGTAAGTCTCAGCTAATACAAAATAAAAAAATAGCCACTACGCATACGTAGTGGCTATTTTTTTATTTATTAAAATCAACCAAAAATTCAGAAAGCCCCTCTTCTTCCAATTTATCAAGAGGGACAAAATTCAATGCGGAGGAATTCATACAATACCGCAACCCTGTTGGTTTTGGTCCATCATCAAACACATGCCCCAAATGCGCATCAGACACCGCACCTTTGATTTCTGTACGTGGAAATCCTAACAAAGTATCTGTCACACGAACAACAACTCCTTCACGAATAGGCTTAGTAAAACTTGGCCAACCAGTACCAGAAACAAATTTATCTTTTGAGGAAAATAATGGCTTACCCGAAATAAGATCAACGTAAACACCCTCATCTTTATTATCCCAATACTCATTATGAAACGGCGGTTCAGTTCCTCCTTCTTGAGTTACTTGATACTGAAGTGGCGTAAGGACTTGAGTTAATTCTTCTTTTGATAACCGTTTTGGCAAATGATAATCTTTGTCTTCACCCCAAATTTTTTCACGATATTGATCGCGTCCGCTACCAGATCGATAACTCTGATAATGTACAGGATTCTTTTTATAATAATCTTGATGATACTCCTCTGCTCTATAAAAAGCAGCTAATGGCAAAATTTGTGTAACAAGAGGTCCTTCGTACATACCAGGATTTTCAAGATCATGCTTCGTTGCCTCGGCTAACATTTGTTCCGAATTATTCGCATAAAAAATTATTGACCGATATTGAGTTCCCCTATCGACAAATGATCCCCCATCATCGGTAGGATTAATCTGTCGCCAATAAATCGCCAATAAATCACTATATCGAATAATAGCAGGATCATAGTGTACCTCTACAGCTTCTACATACGTTGTCTTTCCTGAACCAACGTCTTCATAAGTAGGCTTTCCTGTATCATCACCAGCATACCCTGAAACAGCATCAATCACTCCATCATACTTCTCAAAAGCT
>Ga0210011_1003587_pt1 | contig 11719 bp, 20 predicted proteins | sample CryGeymeta201502_FD_183972 | JGI IMG/M metagenome (GOLD analysis project Ga0210011, IMG submission 183972) | Groundwater microbial communities from Crystal Geyser aquifers in Utah, USA - Crystal Geyser metaG 2015-02 (SPAdes) (version 2) | ecosystem: Environmental > Aquatic > Deep subsurface >...
TTCGGTCCTTGACGGAAGGCCGAGGAACATTTACAATGGAGTTTGACCGTTATGAAGAGGCCCCCCAGTCGATAACCCAAGAGATTATTGAAGGGCGAAGAAGATAAATCTTCTTCTTTTCCCTTCGCTATCGCTCGGGAGAAAGAGAAAGTAATTATCCACATTGACAATTTTTTTGAAACAAATAATATAGTAAATATTAAGATTAAATCTGTATCTTGTATTTAGTATCTTGTATTTTGTATACGAAATACTAAATACGAAATACAAAATACAAACATATGGCAGTAAAAGAAAAATTTGTCAGGGGGAAACCCCACGTCAACATCGGCACCATCGGCCACGTCGCCCATGGTAAAAGCACGCTCACTGCGGCAATTACCCACGTCTTAAAATTAAAGGGAATGGCTGCCAAGGAATGGACGATTGATGACATTAATGCCGCTCCAGAAGAAAAGGCCCGAGGCCTGACGATTACCATTACCCACGTGGAATACGAAACTGATAAACGCCACTATGCCCACATCGATTGTCCGGGTCATGCTGACTACATCAAAAACATGATTACCGGAGCCGCCCAGATGGATGGCGGGATTCTGGTAATCTCTGCCCCTGATGGACCAATGCCTCAAACTAGGGAGCACGTTCTTTTAGCCCGACAGGTTGGATTACCAGCAATGGTTGTCTTTTTGAACAAATGTGATGCAGTTGATGACCCAGAAATCATCGATTTGGTTGAAGGCGAAGTTCGGGAACTCTTGAAAAAATATAATTTTCCTGGAGATGAAGTTCCAATAATTCGAGGTTCGGCCTTAAAAGCTCTTGAAGCAAAGTCTCCGGATGACGAAGCAGCCAAACCAATTCTCGATTTATTGAAAGCAGTAGATGAGTATATTCCAGATCCAGTTAGAGAAACGGATAAGCCCTTTTTGATGGCAATCGAAGATGTTTTCTCTATTGCCGGTCGAGGAACGGTTCCCACCGGGAGAATTGAAAGGGGAATAGTTCATCCTAATGATGAAGTGGAACTAGTTGGTTTAAGACCAACAGTAAAGACGATAGCAGTAAGCGTTGAAATGTTTAACAAAACTCTAGATGAAGGAAGAGCTGGAGACAACGTTGGGGTATTATTAAGAGGTTTGAAAAAGGAAGACGTGGAGAGAGGTCAGGTTCTGGCGAAACCAGGTAGTATTACTCCTCATACCGAATTTGAAGGAGAAATTTACATCTTAACCAAAGAAGAAGGCGGTAGACACACTCCTTTCTTTTCTGGTTACAAACCCCAATTTTATTTCAGGACAACCGATGTTACTGGAGATGTTATTTTGCCAGAGGGAACTGAAATGGTAATGCCCGGAGACACCGTCAATTTAAAAATTAAATTAATTGCTCCAATTGCTTTGGAAGAGAAACAAAGATTTGCAATCCGAGAAGGAGGCAAAACTGTCGGGGCAGGAGTAGTTACTAAAATCATTAAATAAATTCAAGATCCAAAAGTGGTTCTTTCAAGATGCCAAAAAAGAAAACAGTTGCAGTTGAAGAGGAAATAAAGCCGAAGATTAGAATTAAATTACGGTCTTATGACCATAAAGTAATTGATAATTCTGCCAAACAGATTATTGAGACAGCTTTGCGTTATGGAGCCGGAGTTTCGGGCCCGGTTCCTATACCAACCGAAATTCACAAATATACTGTTAATCGGTCTTCTTTTATCCATAAAGACAGCCGGGAACAATTTGAAATGAGAGTTCATAAGAGATTAATTGATATTTTAAATCCCAATCCAAAAGTAATTGATGCCTTGATGAGTTTAACTTTACCAGCCGGGGTGGATATTGAAATCAAAATGTAATACCCTACGAATTACGAATTTTTACGAATATACGAATCTTTTTATTTATATTATGATTTTTCTTTTCAAAGCATTTATAATTTGATAAAATTAGTTAGGGAAATAACCTGAGAATGTCGGGTTACCCCGGCATTTTTATTTCGTATTCGTAAATTCGTAGTGATTCGTAATTCGTAGTGAATATGAAATTTGTCCTTGGTTTAAAATTCGGTATGTCCCAAATTTTTGATGAAAAGGGAAATCGAATCCCGGTGAGTTTAATTGAGGTTGGTCCTTGCGAGGTTACTCAGATAAAAACCAAGGAGAAGGATGGTTATAACGCTATTCAAGTCGGATTTAAAAAGATTGAAAAACCAAAAAAAATTAAAAAGCCAATGAAAGGGAAAGAATTTAAATACTTAAGAGAGTTCAGGATTGTCAAAGAGGATAAATCCTCTTTTCCACCTTTCGCTGTGGCTCAGGTAGGCGATGAAGCTAAAGCTTCATCTTCACCTTTCGCTGTGGCTCAGGTAATTGATGCTTCGATTTTTCAAGCCGGAGACATTGTTAAAGTTTCTGGGCTTTCTAAGGGAAAGGGTTTCGCTGGAGCAGTAAAGCGGTGGGGATTTAAAGGAAGGTTATCAGTCACCCATGGGACTAAGCATGAGCTTCGAACCTTGGGTTCGGTGGGAAGCTCTTTTCCAGAGAGAGTAACAAAGGGAAGAAAAATGGCCGGCAGGATGGGCTTTGAAAGAGTAACAGTGAAAAATTTAAAAGTGGTAAAGGTTGATAAAGAAAATAACATATTAGCAGTGAAAGGAGCGGTTCCGGGGAGGAAAGGAACACTTTTGGAAATTAGAGGTTGATTTAAGAATTTAGAATTATGAAAGTTAATGTTTACAACCAAAATGGTGAAGAAACGGGAACAGCTTTACTGCCCAAGGAGATTTTTGATGTTAAAATGAATCCGGACTTGGTGCATCAGGTGGTGGTATCACAAATGGCAAATCGCAGGAAGGTGCTCGCTCATACCAAAAATAGGGGAGAAGTAAGAGGTGGTGGCAAAAAACCCTGGCGGCAAAAAGGAACAGGCCGGGCTAGACATGCTTCAATCAGGTCTCCGCTTTGGAGACATGGCGGAATAACTTTTGGACCGAGGAAAGAAAAAAGCTTTGAGAAAAAAATTCCCAAAAAAATGAAAAGATTAGCTCTATTTATGGCTTTATCCGAAAAAGCAAGACAAAATCTTTTGATTTTGCTCGATAAGATAAAATTGGATGAACCCAAAACGAAATTGATGGCAAAGATTATCGAGAACTTAAAATCCCTGCCTGACCGGCAGGCAGGAAAAATCGAAAATTTCAAAAAAGGAAACGTCTTAATTGCTCTGCCAGAGTTAGATAAAAATATAATTTCGGTTGCCAGGAATTTGCCAGACGTTAAAACCATTCAGGCAAAAGACTTAAACTGTTTGGATTTACTTTCTTTGAAATATTTAATTATGCCAAAAGAAGCAATAAAAGTATTAAAAGAAACATTCTTAAAATAATATATGGCTTTACGAAGTATTTTTAAAAAAAAGAAACTCCCCGAAGAAAAAAAAGACTACTACCCGCCCACCACCCGAGGTGCCTTTAAGGAGGGAGGAGGGGGGGTCGGAGTCCCGCTAAAGCGGGCCCCAATTGAAAGACCGATTGAAAAACAAAAAGAAATTAAGGAAGAAATGGTGGCGGTTCCCAAAAGAGAAAAAAAGAAAGTTGTTGGCGAAGCTTATCGAATATTAAAAACTCCCCATGCCACTGAAAAAGCTGCTGATCTCGCCGAGAAAAATCAGTACGTTTTTAAAGTTTGGCCAAGAGTAAATAAGACGGAAATAGGAAAAGCGATTGAGGACATTTACGGAGTTGATGTGCTTTCCGTTAGAATTATTAAAGTGCCAAGAAAGCAAAGGAGGTTGGGAAAAGTCCAAGGTTGGAGAAAGGGATACAAAAAAGCAATTGTCAAAATAAAGGAGGGACAAAAAATCGAAATAATGCCAAAATAAATTAGTCGAAGAGATAAATCTCTTCTTCAACCCACCGAAGCTTTAGCTGAGGTAAAGAAGAGAACTAAGTTCTCTTTGCCTTCATTGCGATTCGGGTATATGAGAAAAATACAAAATCCAAAAAGTATATTAACAAAAAAAGAACCGGAAAGGAGGTTGCTTTTGGTACTAAAAAATAGAGCAGGTAGAGCTCGTTCCGGCAGAATAACTGTTCGTCACCGAGGCGGGGGAGTCAAAAGGCTTTATAGAATTGTCGACTTTGGCCAAGAGAAATTGGGAATGCCGGCTAAGGTTATTGCTTTAGAATACGATCCCTACCGAACTGCCTTTCTCTCGCTCTTGGAATATCAAGACGGGGGAAAAAGATATATTTTAGCCCCCAAAGATTTAAAAGTAGGAGATGAAATAATCTGTGCTGAGAAAGCTGAAATCAAAATTGGAAATCGAATAAAATTAAAGAATATTCCGGTTGGAACCCAGGTATTTAATATTGAATTGGAACCTGGTAGAGGAGGGAAATTGGCGAAGGGGGCAGGAACGGCTGCTAAAGTATTAGCTCAAGAGGCGGATTTGACCCATTTAACTCTTCCTTCCGGGGAAATCAGAAAAGTATCTCAAGAATGCTTTGTCACCATTGGCCAAGTTTCCCACTCGGAGAAGCGCTTCCAAATAATCGGAAAGGCTGGCAGAGTAAGGTTAAAGGGTTTTAGGCCCACTGTCCGGGGGACGGCAATGAATCCCTGCGACCATCCTCATGGAGGAGGAGAGGGAAAGACCCCTATTGGTCTTAAAGGACCCAAAACTCCTTGGGGAAAGCCGGCCCGGGGAGTGAAAACGAGAAGGAAAAAAAAGTGGACAGAAAAATTCATAATTAACCGAGCGAAGCGAAGGTAAAGATGAATTTTAATTCATCGCTAAAGAAGAAAATAATATGGCTAGAAGTTTAAAAAAAGGTCCCTATATCACAGAAAAACTATTAAAGAAGATTAAGAATTTGAAGCCCGACACCAAAACTATTATTAAAACTTGGTGTAGGAGTTGCACCATTGTGCCTGAGATGGTTGGCTTTACTTTCGGAGTTCATAATGGTCGAGAGTTCCTCCCAGTTAAGGCGACTGAAGATATGGTTGGCCATCGATTAGGAGAGTTTTCTCCGACTACAAAATTCTCCCGACACGGAGGAAGAATGCAGCGGGAAATAGAAACCAAAGTTGCTGAAAGAGAAACCGAAAAACTAAAAACAACTGAAAAGTAATATGCCAGTTACTGCTAAACTTCGTCACTTAAGAATCACCCCCCGCAAAGTTCGTTTAGTGGCTGATTTAATCCGGGGAAAGAGAGCTGAGGAAGCTCAAAATATTTTAAATTTTACAATTAAAAAAGCAGCTTCCCCGATTTTGAAACTCTTGCGCTCGGCCATAGCTAATGCTAAAAATAGTTTTCAGTTAGACGAAGCCAATCTTTATATCTCAAAAATTTTAGTTGATGAAGGTCAAAAATATAAAAGATGGCGAGCTCGGGCTAGAGGAAGCGCTAATCAAATCCAGAAAAAAACTTCTCACGTAACTATAGTTCTTGATGAAACCCCGAAGGAAAGCAGGCTGTCTACGGGGCAGGCAAAAAAGGTAAAAGAACTTAAACCGAAAGTCATTAAAAAGGAAAAGGTCGAGGAAAAAGTGGTTAAACCAGAAAAACCAAAAATAAGACCAGAAATTGAAGTCACAAAACCAAAAATTGAAAGGGGAATAAGAAGGGTATTCCGCCGAAAAGCCTTTTAAATATGACACACGTAGTCCACCCAAAAGTATTTAGAATAAAAGAACTCACCGACTGGGATTCCCGAGGATTTTATCAAAAAAATTTTCCGGCTAACTTGGAAGAAGATTTCAAAATTAGAGAATTTTTAGGAAAAAAACTGGGAAAAATAGGAGTGGCAAAAATTGAGATTGAGAGATTTCCGGAAAAAATAAATATTGTAATTTCTTCGGCCCGACCCGGCATGATTATTGGTCGGGGAGGGGGAGGAGTTGAAGAATTAAAAAGAGAATTGGAGGCCATTCTTAAATTTACCAAGACTGCAATCCATCCACCACCCTCCCGCAAGCGGGCCCCTGAAAAGCGAGAATTAAAACTGGAGATTAGAGAAGTTAAAAATCCCTGGGCCTCGGCTTCTTTAGCCGGCCAATTCATTGCCCAACAAATCGAAAAAAGAATTCATCACCGAAGAGTTTTAAAACAGGCCTTAAATAAAATTATGGCAGTGAAAGGGGTGGAGGGAGTAAGGATAGAGGTGGCCGGCAGATTAAATGGAGTTGAAATTGCTAGAACCGAGTGGTTAAAACGGGGAAAACTTCCCCGTCAAACCCTAAGAGCTGATATAGATTATGCCCAGGCCAGGGCTTATTGTACTTACGGAGTAATCGGAATAAAGGTCTGGATTTACAAAGGCGAGAAATTTGAATAAGATGGCAATACTAATGCCGAAAAAAGTTAAACATCGGAAATGGAAAAAAGGCCGCTCCAAAGGCATTGAAAGAAGAGCAACCGAACTGGCTTTTGGCTCTTTTGGATTAAAATCTTTAGAGACTTGCTGGATTTCCGCCCGACAGATTGAGGCAGCGAGACGTGCTATTATCAGATATTTTAAAAAGGGTGGAAAACTCTGGATTAGAATCTTTCCAGATAAACCGGTGACTAGAAAAGGAACAGAAGTTCCTATGGGTGGAGGAAAAGGTGGAGTCTCGCATTATGTTTTTCCCATCCGGCCGGGAAGAATTATTTTTGAAATTGATGGAATAAAAGAAGAGCTTGCCGAAGAAGCTCTTGGGAGAGCGGCTGATAAATTACCAATAAAAACAAAGTTTATAAAAAGCTCACGATGAAAATATCAGAATTACGACAGAGATCAAAGTCAGAATTGCAAAAAATTTTAGTAGATAATCGAGAAAAGCTAAGGCAGCTGCGTTTTGACTTATCGGCTGGTAAAGTAAAAAATGTTAGGGAGGTTCGTAGGATTAAAAAAGAAATTGCCAGAATACTAACTTTATTGAAATAACAATGAAAAAAAGATTAACAGGAAAAATAATTTCCAATAAAATGGCAAAAACGGTAGTAGTTGAGGTGGAAAGATTAAAAGAACACCCAAAATATAAGAGAAGATACCGCCTTCACAAAAACTACAAAGCCCATGTTAAAAATGGACGCCACCCTCCCACCACCCCATATCAGATTGGAGATAAAGTGATAATTGAGGAGTGCAGGCCCATAAGCAAAGAGAAAAACTGGAAAGTGATAAAAAAAGTCGATGAAAAGGCGATGAGAACTTCGTTCTCATCTTCACCTTCGCTTTTATAAATAAAAGCTCGGTCTATGATTCAACCACGCACAATGCTTAAAGTTATAGATAATACCGGAGCAAAGATATTGCAGTGTTTTACTATTTTAGGTGGGACCCGACATAGGTATGCTCAAATCGGCGATGTTGTCGTAGGGACAGTAAAAGATGCTGAACCGAGGAGGCCGGTTAAAAAACATGATGTGGTGAGAGCAATAATTATTAGGCAAAAAAAAGCTTTCAAGAGAACGGATGGTTCTTATATTCGGTTTGATGATAATGCCTGCGTAATTTTGGAAGGGAAAACGACTCTGCCAAAAGGAGGAAGAATCTCCGGGCCGATGCCAAGAGAAATAAAGGAAAAAGGATTCGAGAAGGTAGCCGCTTTGGCGGAGGAATTAATATAACCCTACGAATTACAAATCAGTACGAATATACGAATTCGTAGATTCGTAAATATTCGTAATTCGTAGTGAATTATGAAGATTAAAAAAGGTGACACAGTTTTAATAACTTCTGGAAAAGACCGCAGAAAAAAAGGGAAGGTTCTAACCTCGTTTCCTCCCAAGAGAAAAGTTATTGTTGAAGGGATAAATCTTAGAAAAAAACACCAAAAGCCTCGTCGGGCAGGAGAAAAGGGGCAAATTATTCAACTTCCAGTACCTTTAGATATTTCAAATGTAAAACTAATTTGTCCAAAATGTGGAAAGGCCACAAGAATTGGATACAAGATTAGCGGAGGAAAGAAATATAGAATTTGTAAGAAATGTAAACAAGAAATATGACGAGATTAAAAGAACAATATGAAAAGGAAGTAATGCCTCAGATGATGGAGAAATTTGGTTACAAGAGTAAGATGGCTGTTCCAAGTATTGAAAAAGTGGTAGTTAATACTGGGTTTGGAAAACTCATTTCCGGAAAGACTGCCGAGGAACAGAAAAAAACTATCGAACCTATATTAAAAGACCTATCTTTGATTTGCGGTCAAAAGCCAATTATAAAGAAAGCAAAAAAATCAATTGCCGGTTTCAAATTAAGAGAAGGTCTTCCGGTTGGAGCAGCCGTTACCTTAAGGAGTAAAATGATGTATGATTTCTTAGAAAGACTAATCCACATTGCCCTTCCCAGATCTCGGGATTTCCGGGGGATAGAGCAAAAATCTCTTGATAGAAATGGTAACCTAACTATTGGTATCCGGGAGCACATTGCCTTCCCGGAGATTCTACCGGAAAGAGCCAAGGCTATTTTTGGTCTCGAAATAACGGTAGTGACAAATGCAAAAAGCCGAGAGGAGGGGATAGAACTATTGAAACTATTAGGATTTCCCATTAAATCATAAAATGGCTACTCAGGCCCAAATTGCTAAATCTAAAAAGAAACCGAAATTCAGAAGTCGCCTTAGCCGACGCTGCTTTAGATGTGGCAGGAAAAGAGGATTTATGAGAAAATTTGGATTGTGCAGAATATGTTTTAGAGAGATGGCAAATGAGAGATTGATCCCGGGAGTAAAAAAATCGTCTTGGTAATTATTAAATTTATGACTGACCCCGTTACTGATATGTTAAATCGAATAAGAAATGCCCAAGCTGTTTTGAAAGAGACAGTAGATATTCCCATTTCTAATTTAAGGTATGAGATTGCTAAAATTTTAGAGAAAGGAGGATTTGTCGCCGAAGTTGAAAAAAAAGGAAAAAAAACAAAAAAAGTTATTGAAATTACTTTAAAATATAATGAGAAGGTTCCAGTGATTTCTGGCTTGAAGAGGATCTCAAAACCTGGTAAGAGAATTTATAAAAAAGCTAAAGAATTAAAACCAGTAAGGGGAGGTTATGGAATAGCTATAATTTCTACTTCAAAAGGAGGTTTAATGACCGACAAAGAAGCCAGAAAACAAAAATTAGGAGGAGAAGTAATTTGCGAAATATGGTGAGTCGCTCGGGCATTGCCTCAGGGAGCACGCAGTTTAACGCTCGGCAAGCTGCCTCGAAGGACCGCAACAATTCCCACCGAGAATTGTTGCTTAGTCCTCGCTCGCTCTTCGCCTTCGGCGAAACCCTGGCCGCTCGCTGCGGATGTCCATCTCGGCACTTGCCTCGCTCAATTATTCGTATATTCGCCTGCCTCTACCTGTCGGTAGACAGGTGCCGGTAGGCAGGTATTGATTCGTAATTCGTAGGGAATAATATGTCGCGTGTTGGTAAAAAACCAATTTTAATACCGGAGAATGTTGAGGTCAAAATTGAAGGTCAGAAAGTAATAATTTCGGGCCCAAAAGGTGAGCTCTTTCGAGAGATTCGGCCCGAAATTAAAGTTGAAGTAAAAGGCAATCAGATTTTTGTCCAGCCCTTTTCGGAAAAGAGCTGGACCAAAAAAACTAAGGCCTTCTGGGGTTTAATTCGAGCCCTTCTGGCTAACATGGTTCAAGGGGTAAAAGAAGGATACGAAAAAAAATTAGAAATCGAAGGAGTAGGTTATAAGGCTCAGGTTTTAGGAGGTGACACAATCCAGTTATCTGTTGGTTTTACTAAACCTACCAAAATAAAAGCTCCGAAAGATATAAAATTTTCTGTAGAAAAAAATGTTATTACCGTTTCCGGAGCCGATAAAGAATTGGTAGGTTTAATTGCTGCTCGAATAAGAAAAGTTAGACCGCCCGAACCCTATAAAGGAAAGGGGATTAGATACCAAGGAGAGATAGTTCGAAGAAAGGTAGGGAAAAAGGCAGTCACCACCACAAAGTAACCGAAACCGATGTACGAATTTACGAATCTACGGTTTCGGCTACGAATAATTCCGGATGTTTTTATTCGTATATTCGTAACTATTCGTAATTCGTAGGGAATAATATGAATCCTAAGCTAAAACGAGAAAAAAGATTTAGACACCACAAAAGAGTGAGAGTGAAAATTTCAGGTACTTCTAAGATTCCTCGGCTTTGTGTTTTCAAATCAGCAAAACATATTTATGCCCAACTAATTGACGATGAAAAAGGTCGAACTTTGGCTGCAGCTGGCGACTTAAAGTTAAACTTAAAAACCGAGCTTCCGAAGGAAGCGAAGGTGAAGAAGAGGACTTTGTCCTCTTTGCCTCCCGAATCTCCTTCGTCAAAAGTTTCAAAAGAGGAAAAAACTGAGGAAACAAAAAAATCACTTAGAGGTAAGGTGGCCTTAGCTTACGAAGTTGGAAAACGAATCGCTAAAAAAGCTTTAGACTACAACCCACCCGCCGCCCTCAAAGGAAAAAAATATAAAATTGAAAAGGTAGTTTTCGATAGAGGAGGATATAGATACCTCGGTAGAGTCAGAGCCTTGGCTGAGGGGGCAAGAGAGGGAGGACTCAAGTTTTAAAATAATGACTAATTACTAATTTCTAATGACTCAAAACCTTATGGAGAAAGCAAAAATAAAAACTGAGGATAAACCAAGGGAGGAATTTGAATCCAAGCTTTTGGATTTGGCCAGAACTTCTCACACTAGGGCCGGCGGTAGAAGAATAGGGTTTAGAGCAGTGCTCGTTGTCGGAAACAGAGAAGGTAAGATTGGGGTGGGAGTGGCCAGGGGATTAGATGTAGCCCAAGCGATAGAAAAGGCAACCAGGTTGGCTAAAAAAAATTTAATTGAATTTCCCATTATTGAAAATACCATTCCTCACGAAGTTGAAGCAAAATTTGGAGCAGCTAAAGTTCTTTTGAAACCTCAGAGAAAGGGCCGGGGACTGGTAGCCGGGGGTACGGTTAGGGTTATTTGTACGCTATCCGGAATAAAAAATATTTCATCTAAAATTTTAGGCAGAACTGGGAATAAGCTTAATAATGCTAGGGCAACCATCATCGCGCTTAAAAAATTAAAAACTTAAAGACATAAAAATCTAAAATATTTTTTAATTTTTTAAATTTTTAGCTTTTTAGCTTTTTAAAATTATGCAGTTACACGAATTAAAACCCATTTATAAATTCAAAAAGGCAAAGCGTGTTGGTCGGGGTGGAAAGCGGGGTACTCATTCTGGCCGGGGAATAAAAGGTCAAAGTGCTCGGGCCGGTCGGAAAATGAAGCCCATCATTCGAGAATGGATAAAAAGATATCCCAAATTAAGAGGATATAAGTTTAAATCCAAAATTCAAAATTCAAAATTCAAAATTGTAATTGTGAATTTGGAGACGTTAGAGAAGAAGTTTAACTCGGGAGAGAAAATTAGCCCGGAGGTCTTGTTGGAGAAAAAAATAATTCGTAAAATAAAAGGAAGAATACCAAAAGTGAAAATTTTGGCTAATGGAAAACTAACCAGAGCATTGATAATTGAAAACTGCCAAGTCTCAAAGTCGGCAAAAGAGGAAATTGAAAAAGCCGGCGGCGCCATTAAATAAAATGTGGTATCAAAGAATCATCCAAATTTTCAAACTTCCCGATTTGCGAAATAAAATCCTCTTCGTTTTGGGGATTTTTGCCATTTTTCGAATAATGGCTAATATTCCTATTCCGGGAATTAATGCCGAGAATCTGAAAAATTTTTT
>Ga0210011_1003623_pt1 | contig 11647 bp, 8 predicted proteins | sample CryGeymeta201502_FD_183972 | JGI IMG/M metagenome (GOLD analysis project Ga0210011, IMG submission 183972) | Groundwater microbial communities from Crystal Geyser aquifers in Utah, USA - Crystal Geyser metaG 2015-02 (SPAdes) (version 2) | ecosystem: Environmental > Aquatic > Deep subsurface >...
GGTCATAATTATCAATCTAGTTTCGATACTCGTCCTTTTCAACCCCTTTCTGACAGAGATAAACAATTACTTTTTGATGGTATCACCCTGAGTTCTCCTAACACCATCAGACAAGGGACATTTTCTGTTAATGGTGGCATCGGCCCTAGTGCTAATTTTCAAATCGGCTATGGTATGAGCAATGACGCACAATTAGAATTTATCGGACAACAATTAGGAGACAGTGATAAACCTATTGGTAATTCATTGAAACTGGGGGCGGCTACCAAACTCAGGTTTCTTAACCAAGCCCAAGGTGATCCTTTTTCCTTTGGTATTAAAGGAGCTTTTGAAGAAGCTACAACTAAAGATGATGGAGTGGGAGCTTTTTCAGGAGAAGCATCTTTTATTTATGAAGCAAATGACAAAATTGCCTTTATGTTTAATCCTAAATTAGGGGTATTTGGTTCAAATCGCATCTTAGGTGCTGGTTTTGGGATCAATTTTCAGCCTATTTCAGGATTACAGTTAATGGGAGAAGTAACCCCTATGTTAAGTAACGATGCCACAACTTGGGCGGCGGGAGCTCGTTATATGCCTCCTCAAACTAATGTCGGAGTTGGTGTTTATGGCACTAATGCCGCAGGTACAGGTAATATTGGTAGTGTTGTTACTCAATCTCAAGATAACGTCAGTGTTGGTTTTAATATTATGTGGCTATTAGGAAAGTAATACTTGCCTCAGTTCGATACAATAATATCCTATTTAGGTAGGTTTCAGGTTTAATTTTCCGAACTCAGGACCTGAAAATGATAAAGTATAGTTATCTGTTAATTATCTATTATGAAAACTAGCAACGAAATTATAATCATTGGTGGTGGAATTATCGGACTATCCATCGCCCTTGAATTAAAATTAAAAGGATTAGGGGTAACAGTCTTAAGTAAAAATTATACCGAAGCCGCCACCAACGCCGCCGCTGGAATGTTAGCACCTAGGGCAGAACAGTTAGATGGTGTTATCTTAGATTTAGCTTTACAATCTCTTGCTTTATATCCAGAATGGGCACAGAAATTAGAACAATTAAGTGGTGAAGATATAGACTACAATCCTTGTGGTATCATCGCCCCAGTTTATGAGCAACCTTCTACCATTAATGATCATTGGTTAGATAAAGATACCATTCAACTATATCAACCCCAGTTAGGAAAAGCCGTTATGGGGGGTTATTGGTATCCTGAAGAGGGGCAAGTTGATCCTCGTCGTGTGGGTAAAGTACTGTTAAATATAGCTCAATCCATTGGCATTGAAATTAAAGAAGGTGTTGAAGCCATCGCCTTCACTCGTGATCATGGTAAAATCAAAAATATCCTCACCAAATCTGGCATTTTTTCTGCTGATACTTATATTGTCGCTAGTGGTGCATGGTCAAGTAAACTATTTCCTCTTCCACTGCGTCCATTAAAAGGGCAAATGTTAAGTTTAAGAATAGCCTCGGATAATCCCTTAGAAAGAGTAATTTTTGGCGAAAATACCTACTTAGTGCCTAAAAAAGACGGGCGTTTAATTGTGGGTGCAACTTCTGAAGATATTGGTTGGCAACAAGGCACTACAGCCGAAGGTATTAATACTTTGTTAAATCGTGCCATTGGTTTATATCCTCCCCTTGCTTGTTGGCAATTAGAAGAAATTTGGTCTGGTTTTCGCCCCGCTACGGTAGATGAAATGCCTATTTTAGGCTATGGCGATAGTGATAACTTAATCTTCGCTACAGGACATCACCGCAATGGTATTCTATTAGCACCCATAACCGCTCAATTAATCAGTAATCTTATCACCCATCAATATGTTGATCCTTTATTAAAACATTTTACTTACCAACGATTTAATCAATCTCAAAGCAAAATTATGAGTTATCCTACCCCTAGCAGTCCTCAAAATAGTAATATAAGCTCGAATGGAAGTGATATAACCTCAACAAACGGAAATGGAGGTCATTTTTCTCCTAAAACTGAAAATTTAGGTTATTTAAGCCCTTCAAATGCTAAAGAAATTTTCCCCAATAATTCTGATGAAGACGATAGTTTAATTATTGCAGGAAAAAAATTCAAGTCTCGGTTGATGACAGGTACAGGTAAATATCCGACTATGGAATCTATGCAACAAAGCGTTATGGCTAGTGGTTGCGAAATCGTCACCGTTGCTGTGCGTAGAGTGCAAACTAATGCCCCTGGCCACGAAGGATTAGCAGAAGCTCTTGATTGGAGTAAAATCTGGATGTTACCTAATACCGCAGGTTGTACTAATGCTGAAGAAGCTATCAGAGTTGCTCGTTTAGGTAGAGAAATGGCTAAATTGCTAGGGCAGGAAGACAATAACTTCATCAAATTAGAGGTTATTCCTGATTCTAAATATTTATTACCTGATCCTATCGGAACACTACAAGCAGCAGAGCAGTTAGTAAAAGAGGGTTTTGCTGTGTTACCTTATGTTAATGCAGATCCCCTTCTTTGTAAAAGATTAGAAGAGGTTGGTTGTGCGACAGTTATGCCTTTAGGTTCTCCTATCGGTTCAGGACAAGGTATTCAGAATTTAGCTAACATAAAAATTATCATCGAACAAGCCAAAATACCCGTAGTAATTGACGCTGGAATTGGTACACCTAGCGAAGCTGCTTTGGGAATGGAATTAGGTGCAGATGCTTTATTAATTAATAGTGCGATCGCACAGGCTAAAAATCCAGTTAAAATGGCACAAGGAATGAGACTCGCCGCCGTGGCAGGAAGACTAGCTTATCAAGCAGGGCGTATTCCTGTAAAACAATATGCTTGTGCAAGTTCCCCTGTTATGGGGATAGTTGAATAGTTATAGTTGTTGATGACACAAAGTAGGGTGGGCAATGCCCACATTAACCCACATTAATTTTAACCTGCTTTAGTGAGCTATAAGAATCTTTAAATAATCAGGATTATTAGAATTAAAGGAAAATTTTAAGGTAAAACTAAGATTAAACCAGAGTCGATAAGTTTTGACGGTTTAAGTTTAAGTTAACTTTTGTTTTTTCCCTATGTCTTATAAGTAAATTTTATAGATTTCTCAGATTAACTTAGTTTTTTCGAGGTAAAAAAGCCATAGGATTCATCGCTTTTCCACCGTTAGGATGAATTTCAAAATGTAAGTGAGGGCCAGTACTAAAACCAGTACTACCTAAATTAGCGATTTGTTGTCCTTGAGTAACGAATTGTCCTCTACGAACGGTAATTTTACTATTATGAGCGTAAAGACTGACAGTACCATCAAGGTGTTTAATTTTAACTAAGTTACCAAAACCGCCAGAATTCCACCCTGCGGTAATAACTTCTCCATCAGCAGCGGCAACAATGGGAGTACCCACAGGACCAGCAATATCAATTCCTTTGTGCATTCTACCCCAACGAGGACCATAACCAGAAGATAAAACTCCTTTAGCAGGCCAAATAAAGCCATTAAAAGGACGACTATTATCAGGTAGATAAGGATCTGGGGAATTAATTTGTGGTAATTCAGGAGATACCATTTCCCCTGCCGAAGGAGTAATCATCGGATTATAGTATTCTACTTGAATAGGGATAGAACTCACTAAATTTGATGAATTAGAAGTTCTTGTATTTGCCGAAGGGGTTGGAATACTAATATTTCTTCTGTCAGAATTCTGATTAATAAGAGTTCTGGTATTTGTGTTACTAATTAAAGTAGGTTTTTCTACATTCTCCATCATTTCTGAGGAGTTTGCGACAGTCTGTTGTTCTATTTCAGGAGGTGCAACAGGTATATTTATAACTGTATTGTTAGCAACTATTTTATTGTTAACGTCAGAAGTATTGTTATTAACATTAGGAGTGTTATTTTCAAACTGAATAGGAATAGAGATAGATTCGCTATTATTAACAGTCTGAGACGGTACTTCTACGGCTATAGGTAAAGATTTTACCGAAGTATTTGAATTATCACTAGAAGCAATTAAAGAAGGTGATGATTTAATGGAGTTAAAGGAAGATAATTCTTGTGGATAAAGTTCGGGTTTTTCCCTCGAATTCTGTTTTTCTTCCGATATATCAGTAACACGTTCATTTTTTGCAAGAGTGTAATTATTCTTGGCAAAATTATCTACTTTGATGGCAGAAACATTCTCCGTTGTCTCCGTTGTCAATGGTGTAGTGATGTTGCTTGAGTTTTTAGCCAACAGAGATACTTCTTTAACACTATTAACTAATAAAGTAGGCTTTGAAAGATCTAAATCTTCCGTAATTACTGTCGAAGTAGCTTTTGCTGATTGAGGATAAAAGATTAACCCTAAAATCAAGGCTAAAGTTGCTTGGGGTAATTTTTGTGAGATTAATTTTAGATTCATAGATACAATTTCCTATTACTCGTCACACTCTGAATTTGCGATCGCAAACTATCTAGTTAAAAGATGATTTACAATGGCGAATGTTAAATAATAATTATTTTTTCAGTTTAAATTCTAGCTCAATGTATCAGGAAATGTTCCTTTATTTTCAAATTAATGATAGGAATTTCTTATATTTCGATTTAATAAGAGAGGAATTAAGAGATAGGAAGAATATTGAATCATCTATAAACTTATGATTAAAAACCGAAATCTGAAACCTGAAACCTAATATTGATAGTTAATTATCTTTATGCCAAATAACTGTTTGAGGAATACCTAAAGAAATTCCAGCCTTATCAAAAGCCTTTTTTACTCGCCAACGAAATTCTCTACCTACTCGCCATTGTTCTGAAGGTTGTGTTTTAATAATTAATCGAATGGTAATTCCATCATGAGCGATTTTTTCGATACCTAAAATATCCGCAGAGGTAATCATTTTATCTTTCCAGTCTTTTTCTTGATACATCTGATCGGCTACTTCTTGTAAGATACTCATGGTTTTTTGAAGTTCAGAATTCCACGCCACTTCAATGGTAAAGTTAACTTGAGACCAATTTTTTGTCATATTAACCACAGTGGAAATTTTGCCGTTAGGAATGATAATTAACTGCCCATCTAAGTTGCGTAATGCGGTTATATAAAGATTCATGGTTTCTACACATCCCATAAAACCATTAATTTCGATGACATCCCCTAAAGCATAACGATCCGTGATTAAAATTAAGATACCATTGAGCATATCGTCAAAAAGATTACGAGATAAAAAAGCAAACACCACCGCTAAAGCCCCAGCACTAGCAAGAATACTTGGGCTAATACCAATGACAGCAAGGGTTAGGAAAATGCCGATAACATTAAAAAAAATGGTTGTCGCACCTCTTAAAGCAGGAGAATAAGTATTAACTCGTAAAATGGGGCGGTTAGAATTCGGGTTAATTTCTTGTTTTGCTTTTGCCCAATCATCTAATAAATTATCAATCCAGAAATCAATAATTTTATCTGTTAATACCATTGCAATCCAAATTAAAGGCAGTAAAATGCTTTGAGTAAAAAATAAATTAAAGAGAAAACGGGTATCTCTAAAAGTAACTAAAATAACTGCGACACAAAACAAAATTAATGTTATTTGATTGAGAAATAAAAGATTAGAAATTAATTCAATTAAGTTCATTTTTTGCTTAATAAAATTTCTTCTTTGGTTAAAATCAACGAGAAATAACTTAGCTGAAAAAGATAAACTTTCCTGAATCACTTCTTTGGTATCATTAACTCCTCTGGTAAATATTTTTTGGATTAAGTTAAGATTCTTAGAAGTTTTTTGATATGATTGTGATTTAACTTCTTTAGAAGTATTATTTTGAGAGAAATTTTCTTCAGGATTAACTTTTAAAGTTTCATAAATTTCGTGAAATTCTTTTTGTAAATTTCTGTGCCATTTTTTTAAGATTTTTTTTAAAATTCTAATAAAAGTTATCAAAGAAAATGTGATTATTATTATTGTAATAGGGACGTTTATTCTTAAAAATGGCCTTTGTATATCCATTTCTAATCCCCAAAGTGCGTTACTAAAAGATTCTCTAATTTTGTTGCGCCATGTTTGAGCTAACTGTGAAATAGTAGTTGTATTTGCTCTAGCATCAGCTTCGGTAATGGTTAAAATTGCTTGTTGTACTAATCCTATTTTCGGATTTAATGTTACATAGATAACGGTTTGACTATTTTCGATTCCTACTTCTACAATGGGAGTTGCTGGATGTAAAGGTTTTTCATTGGTTATTAACCAAAAATTACGATTTTTTCTTTCCTCTACAGGATTATTTATGATAAAAGTACGCATATTATTAAAAATACCTCTGAAAACAGTTTGAATGAATCTCGCCCTTTGTTCAACTTCTAAGGCTACTTCTCTGGTACTTTTTGTTATATCTCTTGGTAATGCAACTATAATCCTTTCTCTCCTAAAATCTAAATCAGAAAAGAAAAAAACGCTACTACATAAAAATCTTCCACAAGTTTCAGCTTTATTCAAATCCCATGTAGGTGTTTCAGGAAAAGCATCTAATGTTTCAGGTGCAGGGAAAAAAGGAATTTGTGCTTTGACGGGTAATACTACAAACAAAGTAAAAAGAAAAACTAATAAATAAGAGATAATTTTTTGTTTGGTAAGTATCATTACACTTTAATTATATAGATTTTTCGATTTTATGTTAACATATAAAACATCATATTATTTTCTTAATTTCTATTTATTATATGATTAACTATGATGTAATTGTTATTGGTGGTGGTTTAACGGGTTCTGCTTTAAGTTATGAATTATCACAAAAAAAATTAAAGGTTTTATTAATAGAAAAAGATTCAGTTTTAAATAATGCTACTATTTATAGTTATGGTGGAATTTCTTATTGGGGAGGCACAAGTAATTTAACGAATCAATTATGTCAAGAAGGGATTAATATTCATCGTAATTTAGAAGAAGAATTATCTGCCAATACAGAATTTAGGGAAATAGATCTTTTATTTACCATTGATATTGACCAAAATCCTCAAGAAACTTTAGAAGATTATAAGCACTTTTTTATTCAACCTCAACTATTAGATATTGATGAAAGTTTAGCATTAGAACCATTACTAAATAAAAATAATATTACTGGTTGTTTAAGATTTCCTCAAGGTCATGTTAATCCTCAAAAAACTATTTTAGCTTATCAAAAAGCTCTCAAAAACAATGGAGGAAATGTTGTTCAAGAAACAGTTATTTCACTAATTCAAAAAGAGGATAAAATTATCGGTATTAAAACTAATAATAAAAATTATTTTACTAATGAAGTTATTATTTGTGCTGGAGCATTTTCTCGACAAATTCTACAGGATTTAGGCTTAAATTTACCGATTTATTTTACCCATGCACAATTAATTAAAACTCCTCCTTCAGACATAAAATTGCGTACTTTAGTTATGCCCGCTACTACTAAACGTTTTGAAATGGAAAAACAAGCGACTTCTTTAGAGATAGAATCTATTTGGCAAACATCCAATAATCTTATCCAAAATGATGTCCTAGAAGCTGGTGCTATTCAATTTTTAGACGGTAGTTTCTGTTTAGGGCAAATCAGTCAAATTATTACAAATATCGATGCTCTCGTGCCTAAAAACACCAGTGCAAGAAGAATTCGAGAGGCGATCGCCAAGACGTTACCATCTTTAGCAAATATAGAAGGCACATGGCATAATTGTCAAATTGCTTTTAGTCAAGGAATGCCTTTTCAAGTTGGGAAAATAAAGAAATTTGAAGGTTTATCGATATTTTCAGGGTTTACGAGTCCATTTGTATTTGTACCCCCTTTAGCAAAACATTTCGCCCATTATTTAACCGAAAATAGTGATCCAATTATTGAAAGTTTACCATCGCTGTGAAAAATTTCTTGATTGATAAGGTTTAAATCAATTATTTTTACCATCCCCCTATCTCCCCATTTTCTTCCCATCTCCCCATTTCCTTCCCATCTTCCTATTTCCTTCCTATCTCCCCATTTCCTTCCTAACTCCTATCTCCTATCGTTATTGAAAATTTTGTGTCTAATTCAGGTTTGTAATAGACAAAGGAGAAGTTGTGATAGACAATTAATAATTGACCCTCATAATAAATTGAACATGAAACCGATTATATTTAGCATGGGAATTGTTCTGGTTTGTGGAGTATTTTTAATAATTTCCCTTATTTTTAATAACAATAAACCAGAAGCCATAGCGGAAGAAATAGGTACAAACAATGTTACACTAACTCAAAATGTGTCTTTAATCGCAGACGCTAGTCAACTTAAACCGAAAGGAAAAATGGATATAGATTTATCAACCGCACAAACTTCTTCTACAGGCTTAAAGTCTATTGAAACTGTAGCAGGAGATGGAGTTAACCCCCAAAGAGGACAAAAAGTAACAGTAAATTACACAGGTTACTTAGCAGAAGAAGGCTTTAAAAGAGGCAAAAAATTTGATAGTTCACTTGATCGCAATCAACCTTTTACCTTTACTATTGGTGTAGGGCAAGTTATAAAAGGATGGGATGAAGGAGTAGCTAGTATGAGCGTCGGTTCTAAAACTACTTTGATCATTCCACCAGATTTAGGTTATGGTGCTAGGGGTGCAGGTGGTGCAATTCCTCCTAACGCTACTTTAATTTTTGACGTGGAATTGTTAGGAATTCAATAATCTGAAAATATCGCCTTCTTCCCTCAAGTTTTGAGAAAAAAGTCCCCATAATTGGGGATTTATAGGCAAATTTATCCTATGAATGCAAACAACAAAAAAGAGCAAAATTGGGATTATTGGTTTTTACTACCTCTTTATCCTTATCAACAACGCCCCACTTTAAGACAAGAAGTAATTAAAGATACTGTTTGGACTTTTGATCAACCTCATGGTTTATTATATGCTGTTGTGCCTATTCGCATGACTATCATTAGATTAGCCAAGGGAGGCTTATTAGTCTATTGTCCTGTAGCACCTACGAAAGAATGCGTTAATCTAGTACAAGAATTAGAAAATTGTCACGGAAAAGTTAAGTATATTATTCACTCTACCAGCTCAGGGTTAGAGCATAAAATTTTTGTTGGCCCTTTTGCTCATTTTTTCCCCACTGCCGAAGTCTGGAGTGCGCCTAGTCAATGGAGTTTTCCTCTTAATTTACCTTTAACATGGCTTGGTTTTCCTTCTCAACGCACAAAATTTTTACCTTTAGATTTTCGTGAATCTCCTTTTGCTGATGAGTTTCAATATCACATTTTAGACATCGATTTAACTAAAGGTTCGTTTGTAGAAGTCGCTTTATTACATAAAGAAACTAAAATCTTATTAGTTACCGATGCGGTGGTGAAAATTCCCCAACATCCCCCCGAAATTTTACAGTTAAATCCCTTTCCTTTACTTTTTCATGGTAGAGAAACAGCTTTAGATAATCTGGAAAATACTGCGGAAAATCGTCTCAAGGGTTGGCAAAGAATTTGTTTATTTGCTCTTTATTTTCGCCCTAGTATGGTTAAAATAACCACCATTAAACAGTTAATTCAAGAAGCTATTAACGCACCTAATCGCTCTTTTAGTAACTATTTCGGCTTATATCCTTTTCGTTGGCAAAAAAATTGGCAAACATCTTTTCAAGCTATTGCTAATCGAGAAATACCATTAGTTGCACCGATACTTGAAACATTAATTTTACCTCAAGCGCCAAAAGAAGTGATTAATTGGGCAACTATAATTTCTACATGGGATTTTAATCAGATTATCCCCGCTCATTTTTCCTCACCGATAAAAGCGACACCAACACAATTTCTTCAAGCATTTTCTTTCTTAGAAAACAACCCTTTTTCTCCCTATAATTTATATCCTAGTGGGAATGATCAAATTTATCGAAAAGATAGTAAGTTTATCAAACAATTAGAAGCAATTTTAATTAAATTAAAAATAGCAAAACCACCCAAAAAATTATAAATTACTTTCTTCTTATACCATCTTGATATTTTAGGCTTCTCTACAGTGGTTAGGACAAATTCAGATAAAATAAACATTATCAAGTTGGCACTACAGGGATTATAAGAATTAATAATTAAATTGGTTATAAATTTATGTTTTCCCTAATACTTGAGACTTGACACCTGATACTTGACACCTGATAAAAGAATAATTTATCACAAACAGAAGTAATAAAGTCATATTTTTTATTAATTTTTATTACTGATCAACTATTCAAATTGGACAAGTTCTGATAAACTATTATTAGTAACTCAATCTCATTCCAATTGTTACAAAACAAGGAAAACTTTTGTCCATTGAGTAAAAAAGTGAGGATTACACTAGAAGTAGTAACTTTACTCAAAAGATAATACCCATTATAACTAGGAAGAATTATTGATGCCCAAAATCGGCGTAATTTACAACGATATAAAACCTATTGCTTGTCAAGTGGCAGAAGACTTACAAAAGCAATTAGAAAGTCAAGGTTATCAAGTTTATTTAGCTACTGGTTATGCTGGTATTTTAGGATACTCTTATCCTCATCGCCCTGTGTGTCATAGTCCTATCGAACAAATTGCGCCCCCTGGATTTGATAAAGACATGAGTTTTGCCATCGTCTTAGGAGGTGATGGTACAGTTTTATCCGCTTCTCGACAAGTTGCACCTCACAATATCCCTCTTTTAACAGTCAATACAGGACACTTAGGATTTTTGACCGAAATTTATCTAAATCAACTTTCTACGGCATTAGAGCAAGTTTTAAGGGGCAAATACGAAATAGAAACACGCTCGATGATGAAAGTTACGGTTATTCGTGAGGATATTGCTTTATGGGAAGCTCTATGTTTGAATGAAGTTGTAGTTCATAGAGAGCCACTAACAAGTATGTGTCATTTTGAAATTGCCATTGGCAGACACTCCCCCGTGGATATTGCGGCAGATGGGGTTATTATTTCTACTCCTACAGGCTCAACTGCTTATTCTTTAAGTGCTGGAGGGCCTGTTGTAACCCCTGACGTACCAGTATTTCAACTTGCCCCCATTTGCCCCCATTCTCTGGCTTCTCGTGCTTTAGTATTCTCTGATAAAGAACTTGTAACCATTTTCCCCGCTACTCCTAATCAAATGGTGATGGTAGTTGATGGTAATGCTGGTTGTTATATACTACCTGATGATCAAGTTCATATTATGCGATCGCCTTATGATGTTAAGTTTATTCGTTTACAATCCCCTGAATTTTTCCGTATTCTCAGAGAAAAACTAGGTTGGGGTTTACCTCATATAGCTAAACCAACATCGGTAGAATTACCGTAAAAAATTTATTTGACAACAATTAAGTTGAGCACTTGTGTTAAAGTTGTGGTAAGATTTCCCATGGTATAATTGCGCAAACAATGTTCCCTTGCTAAATTACCTTTACTTTGGGCTTGAGGATAATCGGCAAAAATAAGATTAATTTGTTGAGAAATAGCTTCAGGAGAGGAGGGAGGAATTAAATACCCTGTATCTTCTATAATGCGAGGAATTTCGCCTACTTTTGTCGCAATAATCGGTTTTGCCATAGCCATTCCTTCAATTAATTCTAAAGGAAATTTAGCAATATTAGTTAAATCGTCTCTCGGTGTTACCACAATAATATGACTCATAGCGATAAATTCTGGCATATCATCGAAGGCTTGAGGTGGAATTTTGATGATCCAACGTCCCCATTTATCCGTTAAA
>Ga0210011_1003625_pt1 | contig 11643 bp, 14 predicted proteins | sample CryGeymeta201502_FD_183972 | JGI IMG/M metagenome (GOLD analysis project Ga0210011, IMG submission 183972) | Groundwater microbial communities from Crystal Geyser aquifers in Utah, USA - Crystal Geyser metaG 2015-02 (SPAdes) (version 2) | ecosystem: Environmental > Aquatic > Deep subsurface >...
TCTGCAACTTCTCCTGACTGTTATCGTCTATTATGGCATCTCCGATCTATGTATATAAATATGTACGCTGCCGAAGACCAAAAGGACGATGATAGATGTGAAAACTGACTGAATCGTTTTGAACAAGACATCCATGGGATTTCTGATCTGACAGAGATAAGCACGGTAGGAGATCAGGTAGAGTTCATAAAAGAGAGAGATTTCTCCAGTGTTTTTAATTTCTACAGGTTTGTAGTACTGGTTTTCCTCAAATTTGTGATACTTCGACGAGATGTAAAATTTCTAAAATTTGACAATTTTTTAATCGTGTCTCATCTTGGCCTCATCATAGCTTTAATTTTCCTCAAGATCGTCTGCTTCGGTGTTGCTCATCATGTCGAGATAAAACTAAGAAGCATTCATCAGCTGAGGACACTTGAACCCTTGCTCCTCAAAGTGGTCATAGGCTGATTCAGCAGGCCCAAGAAAAATGCATCGTCCATCAACCAGTAACATCAGTCTATCAAATTAGCAGAATAGTTCAGAGGATGGTTGATGCATAGTGGATATCACAGTCTTACCTTGGTTGGCCAGTTTCTTCAGAAGAAGGATCACTTGGAGAGCAGTTGTCGAGTCAAGACCTGTTGTTGGCTCATCCAAAAAAATAATACTAGGGTTTGTGATGAGCTCAACACCAATAGAAGTTCTTTTCCTCTCACCACCACTGATCCCCTTGATTAAGTTGTTCCCCACCTTCGTATCAGCACAACTAGTCAGACCCAATTCACTGATAAGGTTCTCTACTCTTTATTGTTTCTCTTCCTTTGTCGCCGTTAGTCTGAGGTCAGCTGCGAATTGGAAGCATTCTCTTGGAGTGAGAGTTGGTAGCAGTGCGTCCTATTGCATCACATATCCGATTTGTTTACAGTATGGCTCAACTGATTTGATAGGCTAGCGATTGAATCTCATGCCTCCTTATACTTTCAGATTAGTCGACATCAGGCGACCCGACAGAAAGTTGAGTAAAGTAGTTTTTCCTGACCCTGAAGGTCCAAGAATGGCTGTAAAGGTGGAGTCATGGATGAGTCCTTCTTGTTGGCGCAAGATAGTTTTGTATTATTTTTTGACCTTGGCTCTGATGGTGACATCATAGTAGATTTATATTTTTTGAGACTCCTCCAAAAAGGACTGTGAATGACTGTCGACTAACTTTTCCTTACTGTCCTCAGCTTCATTTCTTGAGGCTTTTTTCGATTTGGCCATATTTTTTCTGATGATTATAAAGATCTATGATATCATACCAGAACTAAAATTTGGCAACTTTGGGCAATTATTATTCTCTTCTTTATTTTTATGACTCAAAATGTTGGATGGGCTAAGTAGCAATATTGACCTGACTTTTGACTAAAAAAAGTGTTTGAAGTGCTATAATATTCAATTCAAACTAAGAAATATGGACATCGAATCATAAATCCGAGAGCGCAGGAACCCTAAAAACAGAGTTAAGGTGGCAGTCAGAGCAAGACCTATGATTTCTCGCTAACTTGTCAGTCATGATCGCATCTGCATTGAAGTACCCAACAATCAATAGATCATAATTGGCAATGACAGGAGCTTCAAGTTCGATCGGGTCTTCAAGGAAACATCCTCACAGTCAGAAGTATATGAATAATGCATCAAAGACCTTGTTTTGGGCTGCTTTGAAGGGTATAATGCTGCTGTGTTGGCTTATGGACAGACAGGAAGTAAAACTTTGAGTTATTTAGGCGGCAAAACTTATACGATGGGAACCAATACCACCATGGAGTGCAATTAAGAAGGAATTGTTCCAAAAGTCATCAACGAGTTGTTCTCTGAAATTGAGAAGCGCAAGGCTGAAGCATAGTTTACAGTAAAGGCATCTTTCTTGGAAATCTACAATGAGCAGATTATCGACCTTCTTGAGAATCAGAAGACAGGCCTGAAGTATATATGAATTTATCAAGGATGAAGGAGAACAACGTGTCAATTCGAGAATAAAAAGATGGCTCCATTTCTATTCAAGGTGTTGCTGAGGAATATGTAACTGAGTCAGCAGGCATGCTTGCTCTTCTGGATCGAGGAAGTATCAACAGAACAACAGCAGCAACACTGATGAATGATTCTTCCTCCCGCTCTCACGCTATCTTTACCGTCTTCGTTGAGCAACACCCTCACTAGCAAACAGAAGAAGGCTTCATCACAGCCAAATTTTTCTTTGTCGACTTGGCCGGTTCAGAAAGAGTCAAAAAAACAGGAACCTCAGGGGCTACAATGAAAGAAGGTATCAATATAAACCTGGGGCTTCTTGAACTAGGAAACGTTATCTCTGCTTTGTCATCGGACAAAAAATAGGCTCAATTTATCTCATACAGAAACTCTAAGTTGACCAGAATTCTTCAAGACAGTTTGGGAGGAAATTCAAACACTTACATGATCGCTTGTATCAGTCCTGCAGAATCAAATTACGAATAAAGTTTAAACACACTCAAATATGCGAGCAAAGCCATGAATATCAAGAATAAACCGGTAGTCAACCGAGACCCTCACTCAGCAGTGCTCAATCAATTGAGGCAAAGAATCAAGTAGCTCGAGGAGGAGAATGGAAAACTCAAGGATTTGTTGAAAGGAGAAGGCATCAACTTCGACTTTTGCATAGGTCAGAGCAAATCACAAAATGAGGAGTAGCTCAAGAAGCTCAACCTGGACATGACTGTCATGAAGAAGACAAATTAAAAGCTTTTTTTATAACTGAAGGAGTACAAGAAGAAGAAAAGCCAACTCTAAATATAAAATTACGAGGTCCAGCGTTAAAGAGATATTTTGAACTCGATAGTTGACCAATTCAAATCTAACCATCCATAGTTCCAGATCGAAGTTGACGAGCTATACAACAAGCAAAACATTCCTCTAATTGAGAGCTATCTCACCAAGATACAGAATATGCAGACGGAACTCCACGAAAAGGACAAGATCAATAATCAGTTGCAAATTTAATACACTAAATTGCATTAAATAACAGAAAGGAATGAACAAATTTTGCTGAAGAAAAATTAAAGTCTTTACAAAATAGCAAAAGAAAACAAAGATCTGAGGAAGATAATCACCGACTTGAAACAGGAAATATTCAAAGTTAGTAACGTCGATGAGGAGTAACAGGACGATTATCTGGAAGAAATGTCCATCATCAACTAAATCTTGTAGGACTAGGATAACCTCGAGCAGGATTAAACTTTCAATCGATAAATCTCTGCCTTCAGCCGACGATAATAGTACACAAAGTCAGAGCTCAAATCAGTCGAAGAGATCATCAACTAGCGGGAAAATGCCTTGAAAGAAATGACACAACTGCAAATGGATTGCTAGAAAGAGCTGATACTCGAAATGAAAGAGCAGTATCATCAGAAAATTAATGAATTAGAGAAAGAAAAAAGGCAGTTGATGAACCAGCAAAGAAACGAGATCAGCAGCCATACAACTCAAAAATTAGCCAACAAAATTGATTCTCTAGAAGTTGAACTCAGGTAATATCGAGGCAAAGCTAAAGAGCAAAAGCAGATGGAGACGAAGGTCAACAATCAAAGCAACACTATCAAAAACCTAGGTAATTAGCTAAAGAACTTCAAAATGCAGAAAATTGAGCTGAACAGAAGACTGAAGGAAGACAAGTAGGCCTTCCAGAAATTCAAGCAAAAAAGAACACAAGAACTCATGGTTGCCAAAAAGGACAACATGAAGAAAGATGTTCAGATCAGAAAACTGACCCACGAAAACAAAAAGAAAGCAATGGTGGCTCTGAAAAGAGCAGACGAGATCAAAAAAATCAAAAAGGTCAATGAAACACTGAAAAAATTGTTTAGGCCCGTTCGAAAAAATATGTCTAGGCTGTCACTTCGCAGTGAGAGAGGAACAACCAAAAGGGAGAAAGAAGAAATGGTTCCCATTCCTGCCAAAGAAATCGAACAGTTAGTGACCGAATGTCTGAGAAACATGCTTCTGAAGATAGATCGAGACTTCGATCTGATAAAGTACTCCAAAAAATGCGAAGAAATCAATAAAGAACTCGATCGTCTAGTTCGGGAGTAGTCGACTCTCAGTCTCAAGATTTAGCAGTTCAACCTTCAATACGACCAGTTTGACTTCGACAACATTGACAAGTAAATTGAAAGATAAGCCAGAAACAGCTAAATGAAAGCCCACCTTCTTGAGCTCAAGGATGCTATTTCTACTCTCGAGTAAAACTTTTAATTCTGTGAGAAGAAGTATGCATAACTCTTAGAAGACTGCGAGACCAAATATCAGTATTCCTATGAGACAGCCATTCTATATAATTCAAAGTACGACGACATAAACTCTTTCCGCTAGATTTTGAGATCCTTCATTCATGCCTTCCATCCCATCCTCATTTAAAACTACGAACTGAAGGTTGAGCTAGAGTAGGTACATATAAGAAATAACAGCCTACTAACTGAAATATAGTAACTCAAATAAAACATAATAAAAATGAACCTCGAGCATCAGGAAAGGATATCATAGCTGAGGGAATAAATGATGCTAAAATTATATGAGGAATCATTTGAAGACAATAAGTAAGCTGATATGCAAAAAGCAAGTAACGTTAGCACCAATGTTCCTCAGAAATTGACAAATAACTAGAGGAAAATGTTTGAAAAAAAGATCGACGAAATGACTAAAAAAAATAATAAACTTCTGGTTGACAATGAAACATGGAGAAGGAAGTGCTAGGTTGTAACAGAAAAATACAATAATATTCGGTCAGTTTTTAATAAGGACAAATTTGTTGGCTTAGGAAATAAATAATAATAGAATAACATCAACCATCCTAATTATACAGGTATGAAAGACAACAGAAAACTGCCCGCTCAAACACCAGCCTCTTATCAGGTCAAAATAGGAAACCACAACTCTAACATGATCGATTAGCTCAATTCTATGGCTGAACAACTACAAAGCGCCAGAGCTGCCAAGAAAAACTTTAATATCAGAGATGATGTCTATGGAGCAGAACGGTCAAATTGCGACACACCGATCATCCAGACAAGACGGGACTTCAACCGATACAAATGGTAAAATGTTGGAACAATCGAGGCCCATGCTACTCCTGTTCTCTGTATCAAAAATCACGGAAACACTATGGTCTCCTCTGCCAGTCGAAGCATCCGAATCTGGGACTTGTAATACAACAGCCTCGTCTCTGATATCGTAAACAACAACCTTAACTACCTCAACTATTTCGTGAGGAGTCTGGCAATTCATCCATAAAAGCAATTGTTGGCAGCAGCATGCGATAAACTGGTGACTTTATGGGATCTCAGACAGGCGACAGCTGAAGGCGTGATTCGAGGGCACAAGGAGTAAGTCAGATGTCTGCACATTGTTGATAACTATCTATTCACAGCTGGAAAAGGACTGTCAAATAGTGATAGTTTGCTTGTCTGGGATTTGAGGTACATCAAGTTCAACAATCCGACAGACTCCAAAGAAAGAAATCAAGACATCTTTTCAATGGTAAAAATATTGTTATTTAGACCTCCTACAAGAACATTTTATACTATGGCAGCAGAGACCACCAAGTCCGTCGAATGAATATCGACACCTTATAAACACTTACAACTTTCCAGCCTCCACACATGGATACAGTCACAGGATTAGCAACGTCCAAAGGATATCTTATCAGTGGCTCAAAGGATAAAAATCTTCGATTGTGGTCTTTGGACAACTCCATATACAATTTGAAGTCAACAGTGCATGCCTCAAACGATCATATCAATTGCGTCGAAGGTGAGAATTATTAATATGCAGGCGATCCATACCATCCACTCTTCTATGCTGGTGATAGAACAGGTCAAGTAAAAGTAGGTTCCATCATTAAAGAAAAAATATAATTTGTTGGAGGCTTTGCTCATTCACAGCCAGTCCACACTATTTGCTCCCTCTAAACCAGAAACAGGTGCATTGCGACAGGATCCGCCGATAAGAGCATCAAATTATGGCAGCCGACCACCGAGACCTTCCATCAGATTTAAGCCAACCTGTGTTGATGTGTATAATTATATAAATATAAATATGCTCAAATATACCTGCTCAGTGCTCAGCAGAAGCACCCTCCTGCAAACAAACAAATACTACTGCTATATACCCAACCTTATGACCACACACATCGCTGAGATGACCATGAGAGCCACCCGAAGACAGTTTCTCAACAAAGCTGTCCTCAATCAGAACAAACAAGTTATCCACGCTGAGGTCAGAAAACCAGAAGATAAAGTGCTTACGTTGAAGCAGGCGGGTAAGTGCCCAGGAGTCATCATTCCCATATCTGGCAAAAAGGATGAATAGATTGATGTTGTTTTGGCAGGAAAAGCCATGAAATCTAGATTCATCAAGCCCTAATACGGAAGATAAAAAGTATTCGTGAAAGTTGAAGGCAAGGACCACATGTGTGTTCTGAAGGAAGTCCGCATGAATGTCAAAAATTTTATAGAGAAGGTATTCTTCCAAGAGTACGTTCCTGGTCAGCCCAATCATCTCCACATCCCAGTCCAGATCACCCACGTCGAAACCAACAAATTTTTCCACCGAAACTATTAATTCCGCAAAGACATCAATTTCATCGACATAATTTGCTACAATCACGACTATCCAGCCACCCTCTACGTCGACGTCAGCTACGTGAACCTCGACAGGCCTTACACAATCGGCGATCTTGCCAACACATTTCCACCAGGGATCATCCTCCATCCAAAATACAATACATCGAGGGTGATATTTAAGTTCTATAAGGACGATGACACGCAGGTTGGTGATGTGAACATTGACGAGATTATGAGCAACATCAATTATGGAAAAGAAGATCCTAAGGCTAAAAAGGCAGCAGGTGGAGCTGCTGGTGGAGCTGCTGCCACTCCTGCCACTCCTGCCAAGAAAGGAAAATGATCATTTTAACTATGAAACATTCTGATGACCTATATCCTCTATCTAGCTCAAATCATAAATAAGGAGATATACGTAACTATCCTACTTATTATTATTCGTTGGACTCAGATGCCCAAATTCTCGAAGATATCCTGCAACAGCTACAACCACTAAGGCATGAACTACGAGTACATTTGCATGAACCAAATCTGCCTCAGTCATAACAATTGGCTCTGCTGCCTCAACTGCTGTCAGGAACATCACTAAATTCACAAAGAAAAGATAGTCACTATCAAAGAAATATTGGTAGAGCTGGCTTAGAAACAAGAAAAGACTTAGTATAACTTTCTCAATATGCTTCTTGAGGGTATGCAGACCTGCACTTCCTCTGATGATCTGAGAAGTAACCTTGGAGAACTTCTGGCTTACCGCAGTAATCCAAAACGATTCTAAAATATTTTGGATTCATAGATGGAAGCCTTACAAACCAGTACTAGGCAGCACTACCAAAGAGTCCACGAAAGGCAGACCGCCAGGAGCATCAGTTCAAAATCTTCCCTCATGGCAAAGCCCTACATAACTCCCATTCTGAACTTCAAGCAAAGTCATCAATACATCCTCAATAGCCCCTTTTGCATCACCAGCAAATCTGAGGAACTGATCACTGCTTTCGCTTACCCCAATTTGTCCAAATTTCATGAGTCTGTGGACCTGAAGGTGAAGATATAAAGATACACACCTTCTTGGATTGGAGTTGGATTTAGTATTGGTCAGGTCAAATATTAAGAAAAATCGACTAAACATTTACTGGCTATCTCTAATGGTTGGATATCTAATCGAGGTGTTCTGGAACGGTCAAAAATTCGCTTCGGAGGAGGTGACTAATTACGTCTCAAATGGGACAAGAACACCGAAATACTTGAGCTGATCTCTAGGAAAGACAAGGAGACCCTTAGATTCGAGAATAAGTGGAACTAAGAGGTCTATCTATGCGTTTGCCTATTTTACAAGGGGGATTCTGTTAGCATTTTATCTTGATTTTATATTGTTGAATCATAATCTTTATGTCAATTCAAATGTTCTCGCTACAGTTCAATCAGCAGAGAGAGCCGCAAGTTGACAATAACAGCCTAGTTCCACGCCCAGGTGCCTGCCTTCCATAGACAGCCGCCTCTCATTTGAGTGGATCTGACACCTCATCATCACAAACAGCCATGGCTGTCAAATTAAAACATAAAGGCATGACATTGTCTAAAGAGCAGTCACCTTTCATGAAATTGTTCAGTCAACACCAATTTCCCAGAGGAGCTTTATCTTTTCTGAGACAGTCAGTTTGACAAGATTGATGGCGTTCTACCACCACCTGCTTCTTCATAAGCAGTCACTGGTAGAATTCCAACATCCCATCATACGTTATCATCATTATTTGTTTAACTCTTTGATAAAAGAGAATAAGATTGAAAAAGGCATTTTTTGTGTGCAAGCCGAAATATGATCAATGATAGGTCTGATTAGCAGGCTCCTATCGGATAAAATCAAGGTGAGGTTTCTGATACGAGCTGGTTCTTCTTAAGTTCAAATTTGCGAAAAAAGACGCATGTTGATTAGGATCAGCCAATCTGTTCATTTGCCCTGAATTTTCCATCAGCGAAGGAGGTCTGACCATATGGATGTGCTTGTAGTTCCGGACGTGTCTCACGCTTTCGTTATTTTCGTTGAAGTTTACTGATTACTCTAGAGCTGGAGGCCCTGGTGGTCTGTTGGATACTTTGGCAGTTTTGTGGCCATTTCTAGTACGAAGAATGCCTTATCTTTATGGATTGAAGTTGACCTAGCGTTCATACTATCTGGTATGGTGCCCTTAATTGAATTGTCCATCGTTATCGCAACAATTACCCATTACTATATAATTATCATCTCTCCATCGTATCGATATAGCCATAACTTCCTTTTTTCACAAGAAGTACCCATATATTTTAATAGATGGTTCATCAAGTGCCAAAGGATGAATTTTGTACACTGGACACTATGTTTTATATGTCTGATAAAACCGGCCTGTAACTTATAATCGTTTTATAAAATGAGTTGCTACTACTACGACTGCTACTATAACTGCTGCAACTACTATGGCGGCTGCCCAGAATGGTACTCCTCTTCCTCTTACTACTACGGACAATGCTGGTATTACTACAATACCACCAATGTTGGAGGAATCGCCGGTGGTGTTGTTGCTGGAGTCATTGCCCTCATCATTATCATTGCTATCATCTGCTACTGCCAGAGGAAGAGACAGAGCGAGGCACTGGCTGAACAAGCCCGCATCAATGCTATGAACAAAAATGACGGCAATGGAACCACCATCATCATGAGCAATCCCAACCCATCTCCCGGCTACGGACAACCCTATGGACAGCCCTATGGACAACCATCTTACGGACAAGCAGCATACGGCCAGCCTGCCTACTATCCTCAGCAACAGCAACAACCGATCATCATCACCCAATGATTTATCTCATCTATTCCTTTAATTTGAATTTTGAAACAGCAATAAAATTAAAGTTAACACTTTTGCAAAGCATGGTGTTTATGTGTAAACTACATCCTAAAAGAAGTAGATAAAATCGACTATGAATTTGTGAAATGCAAGGCAGATTAAGATGATTTTATACTCTGTTGAATGGGCTCAAAGAAAATAATTAAACTATATTAGTCTGAAGTAATCATTATTTTATTGGCTCCAGCTACACAGTAGGACTCCGACTCACTTTTACAGCACTTTTGTCTGATAAATTTGAATCCTTAAAACAGGTCTCATGATTAAACATGTGCTGCCTTACTTTTGAAGAATCTCTGAACATGCTCATTCTCTATGAATTCTACAAATAGGATGGTGTTCTCACTACATGCACGTGGTGGTAATTTCCCATATAGGTCATGTTACTACCACTATCTCGATTAGGTTCCGCCTTCTCTTCAGGCTCAATGATATTCACAGTGCTATCTTTGGCTAAAACTTTTCCTTTCCTGAGTGGACTGTCGTTTAGATCGTCAGTATTTGTCTGGCCTGAACCAAGCAATTTTTTTCTTTCTTCCATGCTGTCCTGCTTCCTGGAAGTGTCCTTGGTTTCCCTCAATCTGATTTTCTAGGATTCGTCAGTCTTCTCGACAGCCACGTGCGAGCTATCTTCTTTCTTAACTTCGTCTTTACTGGCGCAGCTTCCCATTATTATTATAGGAGAGTATTATGAGAATGTAGGGATAGAAAGATCACTGTCAAATGACGTTATTTTTAATCAGACTTTTCTTGTTGCTGGAAGAGGAGCAAGTGAACTTCAGACGCATGTTTGAACCCATCAGGTAGCTCACATTCGATGATTTCTCCATCTCCTCCATCCGGTCAGAGTTTTCCAGATAGGATGGCCGTTTGACCAAACATCGGTGTTTTTTTGGATCTATATGATTTAAACTATCTTCATGGCGGAGGCCTGATCTCACGTTAGAGCTGACTGTCTGGCTTCGGTGATAGCTTTCTGCCTAGGGATTGGGTAGCTTTAAATCAAAGGTGTTTCCCCTGTTTGGTCTGTAGTACTTTAGAGAAGAGGATTCTTCATCCTACTCGTCCTATATGTTGATTGTTGAATCCCGTACTTTATCAAGCTGCATGGTACTCATGGGGGATTAACCATCATTTAACTATGTTTCTCTGGACTTTCTTTGGCGAGCTTTGAGCCTTGTCGGTGATACTGACAGCTCTTCATTGGGATTATCTGTCTGATGAGGATCCTAGCTGCGGCTGGTCCGCTGTTACGCTTTTTTATCCATGCACCCTCCCATGATAATAATAAGTTGCCTCTCTATTCGAACAGCCATTTAAATAAGCCTTAGCTGGTAACCTATACTACTCCGTTTTATTTGATTTTCTACAATATTCATACAAAGACTCCTCTCTTGCAAAATAGCCCAAAATTAATAAAATAGATTAACTGATTCTGCATTAACTCACAAGTTATTAATCTCATCTTTGTGAAGTGAATGTGTATATTTCGAGGAGAAAGGAAGAGATAATGGTCAGTAATTTATCTATTAACTGTATAAAATAGTCCATTATCCAATATATAATAATTCGATCGTTTATAGTTTTCTAAACATGAGTTGCTATCAGTACAACTGCGCCTCCAACTGCTGCAATTACTATGGCTACTGCCCTTAAAATTACTCCAGCTCCTATTCCTATTACTACTACAGATCCTGTTGGTCATACTATGACTCCTACTCTGATGGCATCAACATCGGAATGATCACCGGAGCTGTTGTTGGTGGGCTCATTGGACTTATAGCGCTTCTTATGTGTGTTGCCTTCATCAAAAAGAGAAATGCCATTGCCCAGAGTGATGTTTTTGAGCAATCCAGAAGCATCGATGCTCACAATGAACCGACCGTCATCACTCCTTTACCTCAATTAAAATATGGTCAGCCGATGTACCAAACTAACCAATTCGGCACCAGTTCCTACGGCCAGCCCATCAATCAACCAATCTATTTCCAGAACTACAATCAACCCGTATACGAACAAAACTATAACCAACCCAACGGATGGAATTCAAGTTCACCTTTTGCCCCACAAAATGGCATGTATGGAGGACAACAGCAGTTTGGAATCAATTTAGGAAATGATCCCATCATCATGTGATCTGATTCATATTTTATTAT
>Ga0210011_1003647_pt1 | contig 11600 bp, 4 predicted proteins | sample CryGeymeta201502_FD_183972 | JGI IMG/M metagenome (GOLD analysis project Ga0210011, IMG submission 183972) | Groundwater microbial communities from Crystal Geyser aquifers in Utah, USA - Crystal Geyser metaG 2015-02 (SPAdes) (version 2) | ecosystem: Environmental > Aquatic > Deep subsurface >...
CCATTAAAAAAATATTAGCCTTTTGATCAGTAATATTAATAAATTCATTATATGACAAACTTTTAGAGCTTTTAAACGTTTCTTTAATAATTAAATCTATCTGATCGAGAGATTCCAATTGATATAAATATTCTGACTTCTTATTATTTTCCTCAAGAGGTAAAAACGAAATTACAAGTTTAACATCGTCCGGATTAATATAGCCATCTCTATCAAAATCGAATATATCGAAGATTATTCTAGAAACTTCTTTGTAAGTTCCAAACTTTAGAGTAATTAAACCTTGGATAAACTCATTTGCTGAAAGATAATGTTTATAGTCATTCTCTTTTCTTAAAAATGTATTGAAAAATTTTGCGGCTATTAAAACTGGACAATCTGGTATTAAATCTGAAAATCTGTTGAAAAATATTCCTTTATTTTCTTTTTTATCGGATTCCGCTATGTTTTTATAAACCTCTTCAAGATATATAGTAAAGCTTTCTTTATTGACGTTATCGAGTTGCCTTAATTCGTCAAATAAGATGCTTTCAAATATTGTCTTGCTGTCTTCAATCATTTTTAAAAATATAAATTATTGTGATTAAAAAACAATCCAATTAATAATAAAAATCCTTTAATTGAAATATTTTAAAATAAAGCATTAAATTTAATTTATTTTAAAAATTAGAATATGGTGATAATACTTGTTAAAGCAATCATATCAAGACACTTTTGTATGAATTATTATTAAATATTATAGATAGTTAATTATATAATTTTATAAGAAAGTTATAATCTAACTATCTAAAATTCTGAAGACTATAATTTACTTTATCTAGTATTGTAAGTATTAAGAAAATTAAGTAGCACTTTAATTTTTATTTTAAATTAAAATATATAATAGTAGTATAAATTAACTGGATTTTTTGACTATTTAACTTAATATCGATGAATCATTTATATATCAGTAAAAATATAATGTAATATAAAGTAATATAAAGTTTAAAGACTATAAAAACATATTTTATAAACCATTTATAATTAAATAATTTGCTTTATGTATTATAATTTATTTATAACTTATAATTATTATATATGTAAATTAGTATTTTTATAATAATAAAATATATATTAAAAATAAATTATTTAACAATTACTATTTAAAACTTTGAAACCATTCGTGATTTATTAGTTCTTCAATATTGATTCTATCCTCTGGTTTCTTTTCCAAGCAGCGCTTAATTAGATCTATAGCTTCATTACTAGTATTTTTAAACTTATCAGAAAACTTTAGTTCTTTTAAGCAAATATTTGATGCAAGAGTATCTATCCTTTTGGATTTTGGCATAAATGGTAGTTCACCGCTTATTAAGAGGTATATGATAACTCCTAGACTCCATATATCTACTTTATAATTATAAGAATATCTCATTAATATCTCAGGTGCAATATATGCCATAGTACCATAACCTTCATTTGTATTTTATGCATGCCCTATTATTTTGCTTAAGCCAAAGTCAATTAGTTTTACTTCAATAAGCTCAGTAGTATCGTTTTTCCTATATTTAACAAAATATTTTCCGGTTTTAAGTCTCTGTGTATAATTCCATATTTACGGAGATATAATAAAGAATCTGCTATTTGGCAGCATATACTAGCTGCCATTTTTTCATTTATATTAAATTTATTATTTTCTAAGTATTGTCTAAGATTTCCAGTCTCTAAAAACTCCATAACTATAAAAATGAATTCTGAATTTTCATAATTAGCAATAAACTTAACTAAATTTGGATGTTTGGAGTGTTTCATTATAAATAAAATATCAAATATTAACTTGAAATAATTTATAAACCTAATATTATAGTTTAAAATTAAATTAATGTATTATAGAATATTATTATTACTTGCTTAATTTCTAATGTCGAAATTATGCCAATGAACAAGGTAAGTTTACTAAAATAAGTTTCTTTAATTAATATACTTGAAAAAACATTAGTCAAAAGTAAAATTAGATTCATTGTGTTTTAATAAAAAAACAAATTGTCAATCCACTTTAGTAAAATGAATAGGTTTAATTAAAGTTTCTTTAGAAAATTAAGTATATTTACAATTTTATTATATTTTAAAAGTAAGTTAGTATTCATCTCGAATAATATAAGCTTAAAGAAACTACTACTAAAATTTTATATATTTTAGTAGTATATGTAAGTGATATAAATACCACATCAAATATAAATGAAGATAAGGTGGCTTGGCGCCGCAGGAAACTGAGACCCCGCGGCAAATCAGGTCGCTGGTTCAGATCTCAGGCTTGACTTTTTATATTTTTATTAAATTAATAATTAAAAAAAGACTAGTCTGGAATCCGATACAGTGATCTAGGTTGCCGTGGGATTACAGTTCGTTGCGGCGCCAAGCCACCTTATCTTTATTTATATATGATGTGGTATATACTACTAAAATAAATAAAATTTTAGTAGTATTATATAAGTTCTGAATAAATAACTTTAAAATCAAAAAAATTAAATATATTGTATTTGAATAATTAATTTATATCTAAATATATTAAATGGAAGAGTTTTTAAAGAAAAAGACTAAAAATGAAAGTGGGGAATTTCAATGCCAAATACCCACAAGAAATTAGAATGAGAAAACAAGCTCGAGAATATTTCTTTAAGAAGCAGGTATTTTACTCTGTTTTATCAAGTGTTTAGGATACTTTTATCCTGATTACTCATGTTATGTATCTGACTATCTCTTCGAAATTTTCAGGGTAAAGAAAAAATTATGAGTAATTTAATTAACTTTTACATATAGTTGCTAAAATTAAATGAGTATACATAAGTAGACCTAACTAATTATCAACTATCTGATAGATTAAGAAAAAGAGTTTAATGAAAATAATTCAAACTAATCCCGAATTGAAACAGTATATTCCTGATCATGGATATATTGATGGTATTGAGCGAGAGTTATCCATACATCAAAAAGTATTAAAGAATACCTTCTTATAACAAATATTAATTATATATTTCCAAGTCCATACAGTCCAGCTTTCAATTTGTCTGAATTTGTGTTTGCATACATAAAAAAGCCATTTTATGGAGTAACTTTTCGTTCAAGGTAAAAATACTCAAATTATAATAATGCTAAGGACTGAGATGAAAAGTTATATAGAAGGATTAATAGGGAAAGTGTAGATGAATTAAACTTAAGTTCATTTTATACTCATATTTTAAATAATTACATGAAGAATTATCAGTATTTGATGGAAAATAAACCATTGGATGAATGAATATTAGTTAGGTTAAAACAAAGTTGATTAACTTTTTAATCTTTAATTTCAATTAAATATTATTTTATTATTATTAATTTAATAATTTTTAATTAAGTTAATATATAAAGTTAAATGTTATATTTATATATCAATTTCTGACCGAATTAAGTTTAATTGTTCTAAATTCCTAATTTTTGCTTTAGTTAGTATCTTAATAGCAACTTTCTTATTAGAGTTTTTATCAAAACCTTCTTTTATAACACCATAAGCACCATTTCCAATTGTATCTCCTAGGTTATAAAAATCGAACAGGTTTTCAAAGCTAAGAACTTGTCTTAATTTCTTTATCCAATTTTTTATTTCTTCATGATCTTTATGGAAGAAATCCATATTTTTGTTTGGTAAAACTAAGGAAAATGAGTAAAAGTAATTGCAACCTATTTCTTCTTTTTGATTTTCACGGAAAAAGCAGCCCGGTAAATAGGTACATTCATAATAATCTTGTTTATTTTTTTGAGCATTTTTATAATAGTATATACTTTGACCTATTAATGCAAGATAAAAATAATTAAGGCTAATTATTCCGTCTTTATTCTTAAGCATAAAAAACTCCCCTTCGTACTTTATACTTTCCTTTATATCAAAACTCTTTTCTGATTCATTATCAAGAATTTCTGTGTCTTTATCTTGGTCTTTTTTTCCCATTGAAGCAAAAATGTCTGGGCAAGAAGTTTCTTTTAAACATTCAACAATTGTATTTTTCGGAATAAGACATTTTATTGTCTCAATATTAGAGTCCTTATTTTTTAGTATATTTAAACTATTAGAAAATTTAGATTTCTCAATACACTTAGAAGAATTTGAATTGAATAGCATTATTGTTGTTCCAGCTGATTTGGAAGACTTCTTAATTGATAAATCAGGCTCTATAATATTTGTTTTTTCAGATGAACTTTGGTTTGTAGAAAGTAAGTCAAGAATATTTGCTTTATTTACTTTGTAACAGCTTGAAGTATTATTTCTTTTTGACTTAATGTTGGAAATAGGAGAAAAAATTGAAAGAGAAGAAAACTGAAGTTGCTTGTTTGAAATACTAGTTGAATTTGATTTAAAGCTACTAGGAGTTAAGGTGAGATCGGTGCTTTCGTAATTAATGTGCTTTATTATAATATCTTTACCTAATACTGGCATTATTGAGTATAAGTAACAAAAAACCATTAAAAATATATTAGCTTTTCCATCAATATAATTAAGAAAATCATTAAATTTAATATTAGTTGTTACTTCATTAAAGGTGTCTCTAATAATTTGATCTAACTCGATTAGGGAATCCATTTGATAAAGGTACTCAGGTTTTTGGTTATTAATTTTAAGAGGAAAGTACGAGATTAATAGTTTAACATCTTCTATGTTAATATCACCGTCTTTATCAAAATCGAAAATATTAAAGATTAGGCTAGCAACTTCATCATAAGTTCCATACCTCAATGTTGTTATACCTTCTAGAAATTCCTTTAAGGAAAGATAAGCTTTATTTTTATTTTCTACGATAAGCAGTGAATTGAAAAATTTAAAACCTACGAAGACAGAACATTTTGGAATTAAATTTGAAAATCTATTAAAATATATGCCTTCGTAATCATTTTTATAAGGTTCTGATAGGTCTTTAAAGATCTCTTTTAAATGAAAAGTAAAAGACTCTTTATCTATATTTTCAATTGGTCTTAACTCATCAAAACTAACACTTTCAAGTAATATTTCGACATTCATTTTATAATATACTTGTCAAAATTTTATTAAATAATATATGCGGAAATTTAATTAATTAATTTATATATTAATTATACATTTATTAGACATTTATTATCCATTTACTATAAGTTACTTTATAAATACTTATATATAAATTTTATTTTATACTTATTATAAACTAATATACATTTAATTATAATTAATATTATATATTTAAATAAAATAATTTAAATAAAATAATTAATACTATTAACAAAACTTAACATTAATACTTCTTATAAGTCTTTGCATCAAATATTCTAATCATAATATGCGAATCATGAATATGTCCTTTTTCTATTGCCTTTTCAATTATAATTTGAGAATCTTCTCCTATACATTCGTTTAAACCAGAAAGTGTGTCGTAACAATTATAACAGAAATCTTCTAAATCTTCACAATTTTCATGAATACAATCACAACAAATATATCTAACATTGTTTACTGAATTGCTACAAAGTTCACAGATTGAAAAAAATTCTACTTGTTTTATTTTTAACTTGTTACTATCATATTCCATTTTAGGTAACATATATTCGCATAACATACCTTCAGTTTCAAACTTAGACGGTAAAATCAACATACCATGTTTGTGGATAAAATAATCTAGGTTTTTATTTTCCGTAGGATAAATGCCACATCTCTTGCATAGGTAGATATTACAAATATTGCAGAAGTACTGAATATCTTTTATATTTAATTTCTCTTCGCATAAATTGCAAACATCTCCTTTTTTAATAACTACCAATTTATCTTCATCACGCTTAATACTTAATACTTGTTTCGGTATGAAAAGTTCTAAGTTAAGACCTTTCAAAAAGCAATCGATGTATTCAATTACTTTTTTATTTCCGGAAAATTCGACAATAACACTTTTCCAATTCTCTCCTATTATTTCAAACTTTTCATTAAATGTAATATATCTTTCTATTTTAAAATTAAAAATCGACTGATCAGGAAACTCTTTCTCTAAATAATTTCTTTGAAAATTTATCATTATTTCAGTATACGGAATAATGAAAGCAGCCGAAGCAGGAGAAATAAAAACACTATCTTTTGCCTTTTTAAAGCTACCTGTTTCTATAAAGCACTTATTTTTATTTTCTATTTTATTCTTCAATTTTTCTATATCTATATCCATGAATGAATTATGTATTATAGGAATGAGTTTATTTCCTTGTTCTTTCTTTTTTATAAATATCTCAATAACACTAGTCAAGTTAATGATAAAAATACTTCCAATATAGCAAAGAGTACCATAGTTATCAAATATAACAAAATTATTTGGAATTCCTGTTGAATTATATGAACTAAGTTTTCTTATACTATTTTGATTGATATTACTTTTTAAATAAAATTCTATTTTTGAAGTATCTATCTTATATCTATCAAGGACTAACTGGAGATACTCCAAATCTTCAAACTTTCCTCCAAAGGCTATTACTCTTAATTTTTCATCATAAAAATTCTTTTGTTTCAATTCATTAAATAAAATTTTTATACTTAAGCAATCTCTATGATCAGTATGATTCCAAAAAATCAATAAAATTATTTCTCCTTTGTTATGTATTATATCATAAGTTTCGTAAATTTTTGAATCAATGAGTTCTTTAATATTTAAGTTCTTTTCTTTAAGAATTGAAATATTTTTATTATATGGAATTACATTCTTAATTGGGATAAATTGCTGACCGAGCTTCATTCCTTTGTAAGGTTGCATATCTTTAAATAAGTAGTTGAAAACATTATTCAGTTTATAGGGATCGTTTTCATCATAGCACTCATAATATCTGTAAAAATCATAGTATTTAAGAAGTTTGTCATAACTAAACTCATTTCTATCTGGAACCAATTTTGCATTAAGTCCTTTAAAATTTGTAAAATTACCGATTGAATTTACTAATTTAACTTCAAAATCTTCATATGAAAAGTCAAAAGGATTTACTTTATTTAATTCTTTTAGAATATTAATAAATTCTAATATTAAGTTATCTTGAGTGTTAATTTTTCCGTTTATACCATTTACACTAATTAACTTTTCATAAAAGCTTGGAGATTCTTTTTGTATCTCTTCAATCATTTCTTCATGAAAACTCCTCAAACGTAAAGGAAGTAAATAGAATATTGAAGGTATTTTCCATTCTTTCTGCTCAATTTTAGTTGATGTAATTGAATAAAGCATATGCATATTTATAGAATAAGCAATCCAGGATTCTGATATAGTAATAGTTTTTAGTAGATTGTCCTTTTCCATCTTTTTATAAATATCTTCAGGTAAATTAAACTTCTCTTCTATTATATTACTTTCATCGTAATATCCTTCATCTTCTTCAGCTTCAACATTTTTTGTACTTTTGTCGATGAAAATTTCCCCCAATCGGATTCCTACCTTGAAAAACTCTTCTAAAGTAACAAGGCTCTTTTTAAAATTTTCTCTTCGGTCAAAATAATCTTCAGTGCTTTTTAATTGATTGGTATTAAATGTTTCTTTATTGAGTTGAAGAAAAGACGTTAAACCATCTAGTATTTCTTTTATTTTCTTTATTTTTTGTGAAGACCTTATTAGGTTAGAAAATTCAGTGACAGGGCAATAAAATCCTTTTAAAGCGTTTCCAATTGAGTCAGTTATAAAAATTGTTATAGTGTTTGCTTCAATTATTTTAGATAGATTGTTTCCTAGATTGTTTTTAGAACTTTGATAATAGTAATATTCATTACTGCAAGCTGGAAGTGATTTTGAATATTTTTCAAGCATAGTTCGACAAACAAAGATTTTGTGCTCTTTATTCAACAATTCAGATGTACTATTAAAACTAAACACAAAATTTTCTTTCATATCAATTTTATCATCTACAATTTTATTGGTGTCGATAATTTCTATAGTTTCTCCTTCATTTTCTTTAATTAGTTCTTTCTTGCTTTCTAGCTTTTCTTCTTTAATATCTACCTCTACACCATTCTTACCTGCCTTCTTATCATCTTTAATACCTAATTTCTCGTCATCTCCTTTTACTTCTTCTTTAACTTCTCCTTTTACTTCTCCTTTTACTTCTTCTTTAACTTCTTCTTTTACTTTTTCTTTAACTTCTTCTTTTACTTCTTTTTCAATATCCTCATCTTCTTGACAAATGACTGATTCAAATTTAAAAATATGCTTAAATGCTATTTTATCATGTTCATCTTTGTTATTATCTAAATAGTTTTTTATAGCTTCAAAGCATTGCAACGGTATTTTATCAATATCAAATGAATAAAATAATAAAACTATCTTTTTGCCTTCATTTGCATTATTTGAGTTATCTTTATCAAATAACTTTTGGTTTTTTCCAGTTACTAGATTCAGTAAGTCAATATTTTCTTTTTCTGAAAAACTAACAAAATAATCACAATCAGATCTATTTTGCCAAGTTATAATCTCATTATTTTCTTTTTTGCTTATCATATAATCCTTTAATTCTTCAAATGCTATTCTTTCTTTATCATTTGTGATATGGTTATACTTCTTGAGTCTAGGAAATATTTTTAATGATGGAACAAGATAAAAAGGTTTAAGAGAAATAGTCTGGTTTTTATCAGGGTTGAATGAAAATTCTAATTCAAGTTCAACTTCTGCTGATAGATTACTCTTCTTTAATTCATCTTGGATTTCATTTAAATGATATTCTAAATACATTTTTAATTCTTCCATTATGAAAATATATTTTTAACAAATTTCAGTAATAATAATTTTTTATTTTAGTTCTAATTGATTTTGATGTAGTTTTATATTTAATTTATTTATTTTATATATTTTATTATTAATTTAAAAGGAAAATAAATGTTATAGTAAAATCTAACTATATAACTAACTTAGAAAAACGATTAAATACAGAAGAACTTAATTCTTATTTAGCAAAAAGCAAATGTTGAAGTAATTAGTGTAGTTGAACATGTTAATGTAAAATTAAGAAAATAAAGTAAATACTAAAAATGCCTTAATAAAATTGAGATATTGTATTTATATTAGAACATTCTTAGTTATAATAGTTATAACTATATAATAAATTAGTTGTAAATTATTATTCATTATACAAATAAGTAATTTAATTTATGATTTAGTTATATTTAATAATTAATTAAAAATAACTGTATTTAACTAAATATAATATTAACTTTCAAAATATAATATATTACATTATATTAAATTTTCTTAAGCATAAGAATTATTAATTATAAAATATTACTAAAATAAAAAGTATTATTTATTATCAAGAAACCATTTATGATTGACTATTTCTTCAATACTAATTCTATTATCTTGATTTTTCTTTAAGCAGCTTTTAATCAGACTAATCGCTTCTTTGCTTATATTTTTGAATTTCTTACTAAACTGAATATCTTTCGAGCAAATATTAAGAGTCAAATCACCTAATTTCTTAGAATCTTGTGCAAAAGGTATGTCTCCACTTAGTAAATAGTACACAATAATTCCTAAACTCCAAACGTCGACTTTATAGTTATAAGGATGTTTTAATAATATCTCTGGTGATGCAAAAGCAATAGTCCCATAACCTTCGTTAGTCATTTCTTTGTTACCTAATATTTTACTTAAGCCAAAGTCAGCTAGTTTTACTTCAATTACATTAGAACTTTCTTTGTTTAAATTATCCTTTACTATCTTAACTAAAATATTGCTAGGTTTTAAATCTCTGTGAATAATGCCATATTTGTGGAGATATAATAAAGCATCTGATATTTGATAAATAATATTAGCTGCCATTTTTTCATTTATATTATATTTATTTTGTTCTAAATAATCCTTAAGAGTTCCATGCTTCAATAATTCCATAACAATGAATATATACTCAGAATTTTCGTAATTTGCAATAAATTTAATGATATTTGGATGTTTACAATGTTTCATGATTGCTACTTCTACGCGCATTAAGTTTAGTTTATCCAATTTATTAATTCTTGGTTTATTAAGGATCTTAATAGCAACCTTCTCTTTAGATTTTAGATCAAATCCTTCTTTAATAACTCCATATTGTCCTTTTCCAATGGTTTCTCCAATAATATAGAACTCAAAAAAATTTTGATAGTTGAGAGCTGCTCTTAAATGTTTTATCCAAAGTTTAATACATTCTTTTTCTTTATGATAAAATCGCTTATTTCCTATTGGAGATACTATTGAAAAGGAATAAAAATAATTTAAACCAATTTCCTCTTGTTCAAATTCTTTAAAAAAGCAACCTGGTAAATATTGTCTATCGTAATAATCTTCTTTTTCTTGATGATTGTCTTTATAGAAATATATACTTTTCCCAATTAAAATAACATAGCAGTAATTTATACTAAGCTCTCCATCAACTTTAATAAATTGAATTAGTTCTCCTTCGTGTATTATAGTTTCATTAATCTCTTTTTCGTTCACAAGGTCAAATTCATTAGAGTCTTTTTTTATTTCATTATTATTTTCTACTTGTTGAGATATTGTCTCGAAAATATCACTATTAGATTCTTCTTTATTACATTCTAGTATAGTAGTTTTTGAAAAAAGGTTTTTTAAGTCTTCTATATTAGTTTTTTCATTTTTTAAGAAGCTCGTTGGAGTAAAAAATTGATCGTTAGTAGATATTAATGAAATATCAAAGTTTTCATCGTCAATAATTTTATTTAATTCAATAAGAGTTACTCCTTCAGCTTTTAATGACTTCATTATTGGTTTGTCTAAATGCTTAGTCTCTTCAATCTCAATTATATTTGATACATTTTGATTCTTTCCAAGATTTTCAAGAAATTTTTGTAGTTTCTTTTTTTCGCTTGATTTTATTCTTATTTTTGAGTTTAATTCTGCTATAGGAGAAAATAATAATGGTGTAAAATTTAATTTTTTTACAGATTTGCTTGAAGAACCACTTGACTGAACTATATTATCGGAGGAAATTGAGTCATTTGAAGCTTCTGATGTCTTTCGTTTTTTTAAAACTATGTTTTTGTCTAACTTCGGAATTATTGAGTTTAAGAAACAAAAAACCATTAAAAAAATATCAGCCTTGAGATCTGTTAACTTAATAAAATCATTAAATGTTATTTTTTGGAAATCTTTAAAAGTAACACAAATAAGTTCATCTAATTCAGATAGAGACTCCATCTGGTACAGATACTCTGTCTTTTGTTTATTAACCTTCAATGGCAAATACGAAATTACAAGTTTGACATCTTCTGGAATGACTTCACCATCTAAGTTAAAGTCGAAAATATTGAATATTATTCTGGAAACATCTTCGAAGGATCCAAACCTGAAAGTAACTAAACCAACGAGAAACTCTTTTTGAGTCAGATATAGTCTTAGCTGATCTTCTTTACTTAAAAACGTATTAAAGAATTTCAATGCTAGGAAAATTGGACATTGCGCTATCATATCTGAAAATCTATTGTAAAATAATACTTCATTTCTATTTTCATCTGGTTCTGCTAAATCTTTATAAATCTCCTCAAGATATATAGAGTACGATTCTTTATCAATATCATCATTGTCTCTTATATCATCAAATAAAATACTAATTTC
>Ga0210011_1003667_pt1 | contig 11546 bp, 10 predicted proteins | sample CryGeymeta201502_FD_183972 | JGI IMG/M metagenome (GOLD analysis project Ga0210011, IMG submission 183972) | Groundwater microbial communities from Crystal Geyser aquifers in Utah, USA - Crystal Geyser metaG 2015-02 (SPAdes) (version 2) | ecosystem: Environmental > Aquatic > Deep subsurface >...
TATTCGTACTTGATTCGTAATTCGTAGAGAATATCAAAAAAGCCAATTCAAGCCCATCACTCACGTGATTTTCTTGAACCGGCTTTCTTTTGTTGGCGAGCCGCAAAAAAGTTCCATACGCAATTTCTTTATTTTTCACAAAAATAAAAGAGACTCCCTCTTAAAATAAATCTCTTTTGTTTTTTGTTAGTTTTCGGATATATCTTATCCTAATAAAAGCAGACAAGCCAAATTTCCGCAACCCCAATCTGTGGATAACTTCACCCCCTCGCCAATTTTATGTTGTAATATATTTTTAACGGCGGCAAAGCTGAAATTGGTGAGGGGTTGACAAAATCCGCCAAATGCCCTATTATTCCCCGACGGCCTGAAAATTAAGGAAGGAGGCAACGGGTAAAACAAAAATTTCTAATGTCTAATGGGATGAAAAAAACTGCGTTTATTTTATTTCTTATTTTTTTCGTGGCTTTGGTATTTCAAATTTCCAAAGCCTCGGCTTTTTCCTTTGCCGTAATCGGCGACACGCAAAAATTCACGACCGGCCGCAACGGAGCTTTTCGGCAGGCAATAAAAAATATTTCCAGCCAAAACGCTACTTTTACAATTCCGATGGGAGACTTTTGCAGCGGAAAAAAATGCGCCAAAAAACTTCGCACCTGGAAAAAAATCGCCAGTCCTTTGTTCCCGAATATTTATCCTGTTCACGGCAACCATGATCAAATCAGTTCTTCAGATTGGATTTCCATCTTCAATCCTCCGATGAACGGGCCGAACGGCTACCTCAGCTGGACGTATTCTTTTGACTACGACAATTCCCACTTTGTGGTGCTTGACAGCGATCGTTCCAAGTGGCATCTCATTGACCAAACCCAGCGCGACTGGCTTGAGCAGGACCTCGCTCTTAACCGGAAGAAAAAACATAAATTCATTTTCTTTCACGCGCCGGCTTATCCGGCGAGCCTTCACATCGGCTCGAGTCTGGACGCCTACCCGGCCGAGCGCGACGCGCTTTGGGAAATTCTCGACCGCCACAAAGTGAGCGCGGTTTTCGTCGGCCACGAGCATTTTTTCAACCGGAGATTGATAAACTCTTCTGTTTATTCCGGCGCCGCCAACTCAATCTATCAGTTCACGGTGGGAAGAACCGATGTCACGGAAAGTTATCCCGTGCCCCAATCCGGAATGAGCGAATATTATTCGTTGGAAAAAAGTTTCGCGATCGTGAACGCCAAGAAAAAAAGCGTGAAGATTGATTTATATTCGACCAGCGGAAATCTTCTGCATTCTTTCCGGTATAAGAAATAACTTAGACATCGAATGTCTAAGTGGATGGAAACTTGCTAAATTCCTTTAAATTATGGAAAATAATAACAGGAGACTTTTTTAGATAAACAAACACCCCGAGGAGGAACCTACGATGAAAGAGGAAACTATTCTTTTCACCAAAACTATCCGGATCAACGGCACCCCCTTCTTGAACCCTTGTAAGTCTATGGAGGACCTGGAAGCATGGCTCAAGGCGACGAAGGAGTATTTCTCGGCTATCATCTGGAGAGTTGAGGAATGGAGGGGAGAAAAGCAACTTTGTATTACGGGTACCATTTAGGGAAACTCCCAACAACCAGTAAAAATGCCGTGACCCTTTGAGGCCACGGCATCGTTTTTTAATTCATTTCTATTCCAATACTGCCTTTATTCTTCTCACTCCGGCGGAACTGGCCTCCTCTTTTACTATCCGAAATTTTCCGAGTTCTCCCGTCGCGTTCGCGTGCGGGCCGCCGCAGATTTCGCGGGAGAAGTCAAGAACTGAATACACTTTCACTTTATCGCCATACTTCTCCCCGAAAACTCCCAGCGCGCCCGCTTTTTGGGCGTCATCGAGCGTCATTTCCTCGCATTTGACGGGAATATCTTTTGAAATCGCTTCGTTGACCAATTCTTCGACCTTCTGAATTTCTTCCGGCGTCATTTTTTTGTCGTGCGAAAAATCAAGCCGCAGCCGTTCGCCGGTGATATTTGAGCCTTTTTGAATAACGTGATTACCCAAAACTTGGCGCAAAGCCGCGAGTAATAAATGAGTGGCAGTATGCAATTTCGCCGCCTTTTCGCCCGCGTCGGCCAATCCCCCTTTGAACATCCCTGCGCTGACCGTCCGCGAAAGTTCCTGATGTTTCTTGAATTCCTCGTGATAATTTTCTTCGTCAACAGAAATATTGTGCTCCGCGGCGATTTCTTTTGTGAGCTCCAGCGGAAATCCATAGGTTGAAAAAAGATAAAATGCCCTTTCGCCGGAAATTTTTTCCTCTTTTCGGCTTTCGGCGATGATTTCCTTGATTTTTTTGAGACCTTTTTCGAGCGTCGTCCGAAATCTCACTTCTTCCTGTGTCAATTCTTCAGTTATTTTATTTTTCTCCCGCTCGAGCTCCGGATAAACGTCTTTGTATATATCAGCTACAACTTCCGCGATTCTCGACGTGAAATTATCCTCAATTCCCAGAATTTTTCCCTGCCGAATCGCCCGCCGGATTAAGCGGCGCAAAACATATCCGCGTTCGACGTTGGAAGGCTCGACGCCGTCGGCAACCGCAAAAGAAGCCGACTTCAGGTGATCAGCAATAATTCTCATTGGCCTTTGATTTTCTTCATCGCCGTATTTTTTTCCCGACAATTCCTCAATTTTCCTGACAATGGGATGAAAAATTTCTGTATCAAAGATATCGTCCTTGCCATTCATCACAACCATTGTCCGCTCCAAGCCCATGCCCGTATCCACATTCTGCTGTTTCATTCTTTCAAAAGTCGCATCAGCTTTTTTGTTAAATTCCATAAAAACATCATTCCAAATTTCCAGTAGCCGGTTATTTTTGACTAAATTTTCAAAATTCCCATTAAGTGCTCCTTTTTCAGGAGAAACATCATAAAACATTTCTGTACAAGGTCCGCAAGGACCGGTTTCGCCGGCGGGCCCCCACCAGTTGTCATCAGCTCCTAGGGGAATAATTCTTTTCTTATCATTAACTATCTTGTCTTCATCCGTTACTCCCACTTCGACTCCGGCCTTCGTAAACTGATCCTGCCAAATCCGAACGGACTCCTCGTCGCGCGGCGCGTTTTCATCGCCTTCAAAAACCGTCACATATATTCTTCGCGGATCAAGTCCCAGCCACTTCTCCGAAGTCAGAAATTCGAAGCTCCACTCGATTGCCTCGCACTTGAAATAATCCCCGAGCGACCAGTTTCCCAGCATTTCAAAAAAAGTATTGTGGCAATTATCGCCTACATCGTCTATGTCAACCGTGCGGATGCATTTTTGAACATTAGCCAGCCGTTTTCCTTTCGGATGCTTTTCGCCCATTAAAAACGGCACCAGGGGATGCATTCCGGCCGTCGTGAAAAGCACCGTCGGGTCGTTTTCCGGCACCAGCGGCGCCGACGGAATAATGGCGTGCCCTTTTTTCTTGAAAAAATCGAGGTATTTTTGACGTAATTCTTTCGCAGTCATAGTTTGGTAGATAGTATTTGGTATTTGGTATTTGGTATTTTATTATAGCCCGTGATTATAAAAATAACTTAATATCAGAAAAATGTAAAGAAAAACTCCAGCCAAAGCCGGGGGTAAAAGGGCGGTCCGTATGAGCCCAGGTTGTAAAAAATTACGGCTTAATTTTTCTCGCCAGTTCGTGGGCACGAAATGGCTTCTCCAGAAATTCGAACCCGCATAGAGAGGCTCTTTCCGGCATGAGGTCATCAGCCATTCCGCAGACAATGATAATTTGCCGAATGTCCGGATTGGCTTCTTTGGCCCGTCTGGCCATCTGCAGGCCAGCTATCTCGGGCATATCGTGGTCCGTGAGCAGTACATCCAGCCGGCCACATGCCCCCAGATACCCTAATGCCTCAATGGGATTTTGGAACAAAGTGGTTTGGTAGCCAAGTTTATCCAAAAGTCGGCAGCTAACTTGGCCGACAGCCTCTACGTCATCCACAACAACAGCCGTTGGTTTAGGTTTCATCTCCTAATCCTCCCGAGTCTATTTTAGAACCTTCAGTTTCTTCTTGAGGCTATGGGTTTCCTCCTCCAAAAGCCTCACGTTATCCTGAATTTTTTTGAGTTTTTTGTCAAGCGCGTCGCGGTCAACACGGATGCGCTCCTCTTCTTTCTTGAGCCTTCGCTGGTCAGCTTCCAGATCCTGCTTTTCGCGAAGCAGTTTTTTGAGATCCGAATCGGCAATCACGATTTGTCTTTCAAGTTCGGCCCGTTTTTTGCGAATATCTGAAGGATCAACTGCCTGCGAATTCTCATCGCTTATGTTTTGATTGTAGTCGTCGAGTAGAGACATACGCTTAAAAATTTAAGTAATACTATTTTGTCATCCCGAGCGGAGTCTCGACGAATAGTCGAGACGTAGCCGAGGGATCCGCGTCCGTACGCAATAGCTAGCCATTTGCTTATGCACGTAGATTCCTCCACTTCCCCTTCGACTCGCTCTGCTCGCTCAGGGTCCGCTCGGAATGACAAGGTAGAAATTAAATTATCACTCCTCCTCCCAATACCTCGCCATTCTTATAAAACACCGCCGCTTGCCCCGGCGTTACGGCTCGCAAAAATCTTTCACTTCTCACTTCCAACTTTTCACCTCTTACTTTTCTAATTATAGCAGAAAACTTTTCGGCGCGGTAGCGGATCCGAATTTTGGCGCGCAACGGAAATTTGACTTTCTGATTTACCCAATTTACCTGATTAACCCAAAATTTATCTGTGAACAATTTTTTCGGATCATCTGTCACGACCAATTCATTTTTTAGGACATTTTTTCCAATTACCCAATACGGCCCCGTTCCCCCGATTTCGATTCCTTTTCGCTGGCCAATGGTATAAAACGGCAAACCCTTGTGTTTTCCCAAAATATTTCCCCCGATTTCCCTGATTTCCCCTATCTTACTTTTGATATTTTTCTTCAGAAAATCACCAATAGAATTTTCCGCAACAAAACAGATATCCTGCGACTCGTTTTCGGCAACCGGCAGTTTCATTTTTTTCGCGATTTTTTTCACTTCCGATTTTCTATAATCTCCGAGGGGAAAAATAATTTTCGCCAAATCTTTTTGCGTGAGGCGATAGAGAAAATAAGATTGGTCTTTGTTTTTGTCTTTGGCTTCTAATAATTTAGTATTTGAAAATTTAGAAATTTTAGAATTGTTTGAAAATTGAAAATTGAAAATTGAAAATTCCCGCCCGAGGCGGGCATAGTGTCCCGTCGCTACATAATCCGCCTTATACTTTTTCATTAAATCAAACAACACTTGAAATTTCATTTCCTTATTGCACGCCACGCACGGATTTGGCGTCAGACCTTTTTTGTACGAAGCGATAAAATAATCAATTACCCGCTTTTTGAATTCTTTTCGCGCATCGATGATTTTCAGCGAAATTCCAAGTTTTTTCGATATTTTTTTCGCTTGAAAACTTGATGTCCTGGAGCTAAAGAAACGAAAAAAAACTCCAGCGACTTCGAATCCCTGTTTCTTAAGCAATGCCGCCGCCACCGCCGAATCCACCCCGCCGGAAAGGGCAATAATGACTTTTTTATAATCTTTCATATAAAAAATGAGTCCGATAGGCCTTATCGGACTTACCGATAATTATTTTTTATTTTCCAGACTTTCTTTGATTAGCTCTCTCACTTCGTCCAAATTGACTTTCTTTTTCGGTCGTTCGCTTTTTTCCCGCCGGAAGGGTTTCGGCGGCATCCTCACTGCCTCGCGAAGAGTTATTGTTTTCTGCGGATGAATATTTTCCCTGCCAGCTGTTCTTTTTTCGTCCCCGACCTTATTGCCTCTTACCTGCTGAACCCGGGCCTGCTGGCGCTGATAGTCTTTGAGGCAGTCTTTGCAAAAAGTAGGCCGTGAGCCGTCAGGCTTGAAAGGCACTTCGATGTCCGCGTCACAGGTAGCGCATTTTGCGGAATACATTTTCCGATCGCCAGCTGTTGAAGCAGGATGACTGCTTTTTATCGGCTTTCCTGCCGCTCTGATTGTTTTCGCGTTTTTCATAGTTTCAACTTTATCTCTCCTGATTCCCGCCGTGCTTCTGTCAGTTTCCAGATCTTTTTCCGTCACCATTCCGCTCCAGCGGGCAATTTTTTCCTCGACAATCTCCCTTTGAGTCCCGTACCGTTCCCGCGTTATCCGGATCACCTTTTCGGCACTTGTTTCCGTCTTGGAAAGATCGGCTGGCGGAAGAGTTTCGGCCGAGAAAGCGTTTCCGGCAATTCCGTCTATCATCAGCTTGATATAGATATTATAGCTGGGAAGATTGACCAGGTCCTGCGCCATAAAGACCGGCTCAAACTCTTTTTCCAGAAATTCCGCGTCCTCGGCTCCGACCCGAAAAAGACAAATTGTTCCCACGTTTCCGAAAACGGCATCGCGCACCCGCGTCGAAGTGTCGGTGATAAGCTGGCCGATATATTGATGAGCCAGTATCAGATCGAGGTGATATTTCCGGGCTTCGGAAAGAATATTGGCGAAAGAATCAGTCGCGAAATTTTGGAACTCATCGACATAGAGATAAAAATCCCGCCTTTGGTCTTCCGGAACATCCACCCGGGCCATGGCCGCGAGCTGGATCTTTGTTATCATCATCGCCCCGAGAAGCGCGCTGTTATCTTCGCCGATCCTCCCTTTAGAAAGATTCATAACCAGTATTTTTCCTTCATCCATAAGATCCCGGATATTAAAGGCCGATTTTGTCTGCCCGACGATATTCCTGATGAGAGCGCTCGAGAGAAACTGGCCAACCTTGTTTTGAATCGGAGAAATAACTTCCTGAAGAACTCTCTCGTTCCATTTGGTGAACTCATCCACCCAGAAGGATTTCACCACCGGATCAGTGATTTTATCCACTACCCTGTCGCGGTAATTCTTGTCCACTAAAATTCTTGTTACTCCCAGCAGGGTGCTTCCCGGATACTCCAAAAGGCCAAGGATCGCGTTTCTAAGAATATATTCCAGGCGCGGCCCCCAGGAATCAGCCCAGATTTTCTTGAATACTCCCACCAGGCCTGAAGCAATAAGGTGCCGGTATTCCGTGTTTACTTTTTCCATGACATTAAAGGCAATCGGGTATTCCTGGTCGGCCGGATTAAAATAAATGACGTCGTTGATCCGGCTTGAGGAAATGGCTTTGAGAACCGTTTCCGCGAATTCTCCATGCGGGTCAATCACGGCCACTCCCCGGCCGGCCTGAATGTCCTGAATGGCCATATTCTGGATCATGGTCGTCTTTCCGGTTCCGGTTTTTCCGATCACGTAAAAATGCCTTCGGCGATCATCTTCCTTGATCCCGAAAACCCGTTCCTGTCCGCGGAAATTTGTTTTGGCAAAGGTTGTTATTTCTGACATGGTTTTACTCTCAACTCTCAACATTCAATGTTAGGAAAACCCTAACATTGAATGTTGGAATCTCATTCCACTGGCAAATTGAGCGGCGCGCCGCTTTTTTTAGCTTCGATCCGGGCAATTGACGGCGACATCGCCGACATATCCGGCAAATGCCAGATTGTCGCCAGTTCCTCCGTGTTCAAAAACATATTCGGTCCGTCGTTGTCGCGGGTGATATAGCGCCGGAAAATTTTTCTCTGCGCCCATGTTATACGATATTTCCTGAACCAGTAATTGGCATAAGTTTTTGTTTCATTGTCTTTGGTGAGCGTATTTAGATTGAGATCGTTGAACTGGTGAGTGAAGCCGTCCACCGCCTGATAAAAAACTTTTCTGAACGTATCGCGGGGAGCGACATAAACAAGCCTCAATTTCGTTTTGAAAGCCTTTTTATTGAGACTCTCTTCCACTGCCTGCAAAATATCCTTTTCCACCGGCGTAAGCCTGAATTGCAGGGGCTGTTCCTCTTTTTTTTTCTCCTCTTCTTTCTCCGGAACAAGACCAAAGATATTCTGTACTGAAGATACCAGCACATCAATTGCCTCGCTGAAAAATCTCACGACCGCGGCGGATTCTTTTTTTATTTCGCGGCCGGCAAGCTTTGCCGCCACTTTTTGGACAGCCGGCATCCACTCATTATCTTTTATGGGTCTTACGAGAATCTGCAGCCAGATTTGATGACCCGGGGGAAGAGAAACGATAGCATCAGCCAAGGGGGCCAGTGGCTCAATCATCCCCTTCGTTACCTCCTCCTGGAATTTGTGATAGGTGCGGATGGGATAGGCGTCATCTCTTGAAAACTTATAGTCCGTTCCCCACAGATTCCATTTCGGATTCGGCATATTGGCAGGCACGGTGCTGATATAATCCTCCGCCTCTTCAATCTCGGCTTCCGGATACTGGGAGTATATCGCCGCTTCCACCAGATTGCGGTATCTGCTTTCCGTTCGGATATAAAAATGCATTTCGCCGTTCACGCCTCGGATCTCAAAAGCGAAAATCGACTGAAAAATCCGGCCCTTAAAGTACATATCAAAATAGCTCGGGGTGGACCAGATGCCGTGAAGCATCATGAAAATCTGCTCCATTGTTTTGGGGCTCCTTTCAATGTTCCGGGGAGGCTTGATTTCAAGAAGGGTCCATTTCAGAGTCTTGTTATATTCTATCCAGACATACCGCCAGTAGAGCTCTTTAAAAAGCCAAAACAAAACAATCGGGCACGCAAACCACCAAGTGGCGGAAACAGCTTGCCCGATTGTTTGAAAATATTCTTTGAGAAATAGTATGAAGTCCATACGAGTTGTTAAGTTTTGTTTTATAAACCTATCTACGAATTACGAATCTTATACTAATATACGAATTCGTATATCCGAATAAAATTTGTAATTCGTAAACCTGCTTGAAACTATCTTAATCCGTACCCGTCCGCTTTTTTCGAAAAAGTATTTTTATCAGCCAGATTCACCGCGATTGTCGCTTTTTTCACTTTTCTTTTCCCGAGAACTCCGCTTATGATATTTTCTTTTGACAGGAATCCTCCGGCGGATTTCAGGAGCGAAACAATTACGTCTTTTACCGTGCCTTCCTCATATCCCCACTCGCGAAGAGCGTACGTGCCCCGCCCGACCAAGACAAATCTTTTGTCGCGAATGAGTTCGTTGTGCACGGTTTGAGAATGCACTTTCTTTCGGCTCAACCCGAAATTTTCTATGAGACGCGAAATTTCCCGGAAATGAAGAGGCTTTTTCTGGTTGAGCAGAACGAGCGTCGCTTTTTCCCGCACTCCCCGCGGCCGCACCAGGGGCCACTTTGCTTTGCCCCAGTTTCCGAAAACATTTTTATCGAATTTTTTCGAAACTTCCAAAAAGTTGAGAACCTGCCCCGGCGCAATATCCGGATTCTTTTTGAGCAGTTCCGTATATTCCAGTTTTTTCACCAGATCCTCGCCGGAATGCAATTTTTTGTTATCTTCAAAAAATCTTTCAACAACATCAACTACCTCCTGAAACTTCTTCGAGTTGAAGTTTTTATCCGCCCAGGAATCGTGCAGTTCTCTATTGCCTTTCACTTTCTTGAGGCCGGCCACCGGAAAAACAAGTTCGATAAGCTGATTTTTCTCCTTGTCTCCGTTTTCTTTGGCGTTCTCCGGATGCTGGCTTGCAACTTCTCTGACAAGGGTGTCGGCCCTCACGATTCCGCCTTTTGCGGCAACAATCTCGTTTATAAGAGATATTGTGGCGTTTGCTTCGAGGCCCTTTTGGGATTTTTGAAGATTATCCAGGGCACCAGATTCAATCTGCCGAACTCTCTCCCGGGTAATCCCCAGCGTCTTTCCAATCGCTTCCAGAGTCTGCGGCTTTCCGCCGGAAATACCAAAGCGGCTGGAAATGACCAGTTTTTGCTTGGCGCTCAAAGGCGCAAGAAGCGCTCCAATCATCAAGCGGACACTATCCGATTTCACCGGAATTTTTTGAATAACCTCTGTTTTTCCCCTTAAATTTACCATATTTCTTATAACCTGCATTTTAGCTTGCTTATTAGTCATATTAGCTCAAATTAGCTTGATATACAACCATAATACAGGGTTGTCAGACTGTCAAGAGTTTTGGGTAAATTCAGGGATTTTGAAAGAACAAGGAATAATCTCAAATTTCAAAGCTCAAATTTCAAATCAAATTCAAATGTCTAAATTTCGAAATTTTAAACTTTGGATTTAGGGCTTGATTTGAAATTTGATATTTTTCACTTGGAATTTACGCTATATTTCCACCAATCCACCATCAGGGCAGACGCAACAAAAATCGAAGAATAAGTCCCGAAAGTTATTCCAATGAGAAGCGCCAGGGTGAAATTTTTGATCGTCTCTCCGCCGAAGATAAAAATCGCCAGAAGGGTAATAATGACCGTGAGAGACGTGTTTATTGAACGAGCCATTGTCTCATTGAGACTGCGATTGACCGTCTCTTCGAATTCTTCTTTTGAGCCTCCCCGCATAAGATTTTCCCGCGTCCGGTCATAAACGACAATCGTGTCGTGAACGGAAAAACCCAAAATGGTAAGGAGCGCGGCGATGAAAGAAGTGTCAACTTCAATATTCAAGAAATGCCCAAGAACGGAAAATATTCCAACGGTTATCAAAACATCATGAACGAGCGCGATGACCGCTCCAACGCCGTATTTCCATGACCCAACCGGCCGGGAAACCTGCCGGAAGGCATAGGCGATGTAGAGAGCAATCCCAACCACGGCAATTCCCAAAGCCCAAAAAGCTTTTTTCTTCAGCTCCGAAGAAATCGAGGGGCCGATATAATCGAGGCGGGTGTTTTTAATTTCGGGAAATTTCTCCCGCATTTTCGCAAGAACGGCTTTGTTTTTTCCGTCGTCGGAATTTCCGTAGCGAATGAGAAAGGAATTACTTTGCGTCGGAGTAATAACTGCATCCTCGATTCCAACTTCTTTTAATGCACCCTTTACCTCATCAATTTGCCAGCCAGAGGCTGGTCCGCCTTTGGCGGAAAATTCTGCCAGTGTTCCTCCCGTGAAATCCAGTCCGTATTTCAGTCCCCAAGCGGAAAGAGCGATGACGCTTAAAAGCACCAATGCGCCGGAGAAGACATAGAAATATTTGCGTTTGTTTATAATTTTATACATACGATATAACGTGAGCGGAAAATTATGATTTTCCGCGATTCTAATGTGACTCGTCCTCAATTATTTTTTCCTTAGCAATGATCAATTCTTTGCGTCCCTCCACCCATTCCCCCACGACCGCCGAAAGAATAGTCCGAACGAGAACAATTGCCGTGAACATCGAAACAAGAACTCCAATAAGGAGTGTCACCGCGAATCCTTTCACAAACCCCGTCCCGAACCAAATCAAAATGAGCGAAGTGATCATCGTTGAGATATTACTGTCGCGGATGCTCGGCCAGGCCCGGTGAAAACCTTCGTCAATCGCGCCGGCAAGACTCCTGCCTTTTCTGATTTCTTCTTTCGTCCGCTCAAATATCAAAATATTGGCATCCACCGCCATTCCGACGGAAAGAATAAATCCGGCAATCCCGGCCAGCGTCAAGGTGATTGACCAGGGCGTTCCGGCGGAT
>Ga0210011_1003680_pt1 | contig 11521 bp, 11 predicted proteins | sample CryGeymeta201502_FD_183972 | JGI IMG/M metagenome (GOLD analysis project Ga0210011, IMG submission 183972) | Groundwater microbial communities from Crystal Geyser aquifers in Utah, USA - Crystal Geyser metaG 2015-02 (SPAdes) (version 2) | ecosystem: Environmental > Aquatic > Deep subsurface >...
CTGGCTCTTGATGCTCCCCAGACTCCTGGCTCGCTGCTCTGCCCCCTCTTGATCAGGGATCTCGAATCGCCTTATAAAATCCGGCCGCTCCAACAAGAGAGGTGTCTTTCTGAGCGACAGCGTGTTTTTATTTATTTCGAGACTTTAGCTCAAAATAAATAAAAGTCACCTAAGTACTTTTAAACTTTTAACTCAAAAATAAAAACATGCTGTCGCTAGAACAGAATGTTGAATTTTTGTGCTGTTGTCTTGAGCGCAAAAAATAGCTATCGCTACCGGTAGAAAGAAGTTGTGATTTTTATTTTGTTCCACAAAATAAAATAAAACACTCTAACGATTTAACAAAATCGAAACTTCTGCTCTTATTTTTACTGTGAAAAGGGTAATCTTTGATATCTTTAATCTCTCCGCAATTACCCTCGTTGACGGATAAACAAATTGAAAAATAATTATTTATCTTAGTCTTTTAATAATCGGCGGAGCCGTCGAAGAAGTCTTCTCCGCTTCTCGAAGCGGTCATATTTTTGCCTCCAGTTTTACAGTTTTTATTTTAGAAATAAAAGAAGAAAGAAACGAGAGAATCGCTTGTTCTTCGAACAAGCTCAACAGTCTGCAACAGAGGTTATAATTTCAATAGTCTTTACTCATGACTATCGATTGTATAGGTTCATCGCTAATAAGAGTGCGCAGACATCGACCGTCCCGCGTATCCCACTCTTTGATTGTCTGGTCGGCACTTGCGGAAAACAGTTTTCTACCGTCTTTACTTATAACCAGAGAATTAATCCAACTACTATGTCCGGTTAGTGTTCGTACACACTGGCCGTTCTGTGTGTCCCATTCCTTGATTTTCTTGTCTGTGCTACCCGAAAACAATCGCTGGTTGTCAGGACTCAAAACTAATGTCCTGACAAAAGCGCGGTGATCGGTCAAAATATTCTGTGTCCCACACTTTAATCGTCCCGTCGTAGCTAGTGGAAAACAAGCGCTTGTTTTCCGAGCTTACGACTAATGAGCTGATTGCGCTACTGTGAGCAGCAAAGGTGCGCAAACACCGGCCAGAAAATCTGTTCCATTCCTTTATTGTTCCTTTCCTGCAGCCGGCGAATATTCTCCGCTGGTCTGTAGTCAAGATTAAAGAAGTAACCCAATCAGGGTGACAAGTGAAAGTTCTTAGGCACCGGCCGTCTCTTGTGTCCCACTCTTTAATTGTCTTGTCGTAGCTGGCAGAAAACAATGTGAAACCGTTAGTGCTCAAAGCTAAAGAAGTAACCCAATGAGAGTGACCGCTAAAGGTCTGCTCGAATTTGCCAGATTCCAGATTCCACTTTTTGAATACTTTCTTGTAACCACCAAAAAATAAAAATCTGTTGTTTGTGCTTAAAATCAAGTCTTCAATTGGAATTTCACGAACACTGAAAGTTTCTTTACACTCGCCGCTTTCTACATTCCAAACTTTTATTTTACCTCCCGAACTACTGGAAACCAGGAGAGGTTCTCTTGATTCTAAAATCTTTGTCTGGAAATCTTTGTCTACCCCCTGCCATGAGTATTTTTCCGGCACATTTTTCTTCACACATCTCAACAACCTATTATCCATTTCGATCTCAGGCAAATCGATTACCTGCAAGAATAAAGGGAAATCCTCAGGATCAATTTCTAATAGGTACAGTTCTTCCGCCTTGATTTCCAAGCAGAGGTAAGATTTTAATTTAATCACTAGGAGGAGCTGTCGGGTGCTCCACTCTGTTTTGTAACCGTAGAAAGTGAGGAAGAAAAGACGAGCGGTTTCCACTTCGTCGACGTGAAGAGTGATTTCCGTTTTCTTTTCCCCTTCGGGGAAGCCGAGAGAAGCGAGAAAATACGGAATCTGCCAGGCCAAAATATTTCTGTGCAAAGACATTTTGACCTCTCGAAGGTCGTCCACCAAAACGAGAGTTAGATCGGAAAAAATATCACCGATCGGTTGGTAATTTGGGTTCTCGATGCAGATTTGCATGGTGGTTGTTAACAAGAATTTTTTCAATTTTTAACTCAATTTGTTAAATTTACCTCTGCCCTGTATCGTTAATTTTAAGCCAAAAGGTCAAAAAAAAGTTGTTGAATATCTAAGTTAACGTTAAATCGTTTTTGTCCTTTGGACAAAAAGAAAGGATCTGAATGTAATTTGTCAGGAGATAAAGTTCGACTTTCATTTTCAGAAGATATTTTCGCCACAACACGAGTTAGTCGAAAAGTAGACAAATTGATAAAAAATATACTATCTTAGGAAGCAAATATGTTGGTAGACATCAAAGTTGTTGGCGATTTCGAGCCTGCAGAAGGGGCGGTTCCCGGTCCGCCTGGAATTTTCTATTATAGATTAGAATCCCTTTTGGTACGCGAACGCGAGTGTGAGTGTGGGTGGAGGTGTGAGCCCGGCAATTGTGACTCTCTCTCCTGTTTTGGGGTGAGGATACGTTTCCCGGACCAGCGTACAGTGGATATTCCGAAAATACGAACACTTAGATTCATGAATTTAGTTTTGCCCGGAGATCATCCTTTGAATCCAGGCACCGGCGATGAAGATTTTTTGCTCATCGTCTCGATTCCAGAGGTTGAAACGCCAAAAATAACTCTAATTTCCATTTACAGTTTGGAGGGAGAACTTATTCGTGAAAAATATCTAGATTTCAACAAAAAATACGACGAATATTGCGGCTTTGCTAACCAGTATTGTACCGATGGAGATTACGCTATATCCCCTTACGATAGTAAGTCCGGAGCTTGGCGAATAATTATGGGGTATGACTTAAATAAAAAGGTTGATGATTTTGTAATTTATAATTCGGCCTGTGTTCTGCTTGACGAGTGGCCAAACAAGAGTGAATTGCCGCTTAATATTCACGGATATCTATCATTTAATACTTCCCCACACGGAGATTACGCTATAATTTATAGTGGTTGCGAAAGCTTGGATCAGGTTACTCTTTTTTCAGCCACCGGGGAAAAGATAGCTAGCGTTGTTATCCGCTGGTGGAAACCCAATACCAAATTTTACGGTTTGGCTGACCCTGAGGGTAGTAATGATGAAGAAAGTGAAGATATCGTTTGGACATCGAAGTTTAAGAGGAAAGAGAAAGGAGAGTACGAGTGTTTTTATTTCTTTACCAGCAAAGGAGAATTGTTTTTCCCGTATCAAGACTTTCAAACGTACAAATTTGCTCCAGACTTTTCCTCTGTCGAGGTGACGCCAAATGTATACGACCCTCGGTTGATGACGTTTGCGAGCGATTCGATTTGCGGCTACGATGGCACGAAAGCCTTCGCTGCGAAGATTAAGTGGAAAGATTGATTCTGGTTCCAACTCCGGAGGACGAAAATCGCATATAATAGACTCTCTATAATTTTGAGAATCGAAATCGACACTAAAACATTTTGTTCTTTGGACAAAATGGAGCAAGCTCGAGCTGGAGACTAGGTACTTCCTGGTAGCAATCTGCTACCAGGTTTAATCGGGGCTCCAAGAAGTTCGGTCAAGTATCGGAAAAAGTTACTCCGTTCAGCCTCTACTCCAGGCAAACAAAGTAAAGTAGAATAAAAACTTATTTTCTGTCGGCAGAGATTTTCGCGCTGACGATTATCACAGAAAATATTCGTCCAAGGGATACTTCATTCCTTTCAAGCGACCGCGAAGCGGTGAGAACGCCGCAGGCGTTCGACAGCATGTTTTTATTTTTGAGCCTCTAGCTCAAAAATAAAAACTTCACTCCGTTCAAGCGACAGCAAATTTCTCCCCGCTTGAGTCTTCAGCGGGGAGAAATTCAACTCCGTTCTAGCGACAGCGAATTTCTCCCACGCTTGAGTCTTCAGCGGGGAGAAATTCAACTCCGTTCTAGCGACAGCATGTTTTTATTTTTGAGGCTTTAGCTCAAAAATAAAAACGTCACTCCGTTCTAGCGAAACTAGATTTTTCGACCAACCCCTTGTTTTTATTTTGAGCTGGGGGCTCAAAGTAAAGCGTCGCTCCTTTCAAAGTAAAACATCACCCTGTCCCAGCAAAAGTTCTACTATTTCTTGAAATCCTCCGTCGGCAGCTTTCAGCAGCGCGTCGTCTTCGTTAGCGTGAGCGTTTGCCCCCCTGGCGAGGAGCAAACGGGCCACGTCCACCCTACCATGGCCACACGCGCTCCGCAGAGCTCTGTCGTCCAGCGCATGCAGGTCTGCCCCGTTCTCCAACAAGAAAGAGACAATTTCACCGTACCCTTTCTCGCTGGCTATCCAAAGGGCCGCCTCCTCCCCGGCGTGAAGATCGGCCCCGACGGCCAGCAGTTCTTTTGCCCCTTCCAGGTCTCCCGCCTTGCACTTCTCGAAAAAAGAAATATTGAGAGCTCGCTTCCTTTCCTCCGGCTTCATTTAGCGACAGGGTTTTTTTGTGCTCGAGTTGTGAAGACGACTTGTCGGGTTTCCAAATTTAGAGTAACTTTTTGTTGACAAATAAAATTTGCTCACTGAGCGAATTTAACTTCTAGACTCCCCGATTTCGACTAGCCCAAGGTAGAGAAGAATTTCCAGAATCTCATCGCCTGCCTGTCGCGCGACAGGCTTGAGTTCTAAATTTGTCTCTCCGAAAAGTTCTTCGGTAACAGGACCGGCACCCTGAATTTCTTCGATAGAAGGAGCACCACCTTGTACTTCGTCCATTATCACGCGGTTGCTTCTTAAATATTATAAAATTATTTTTCAATTTGCGTATCTAGAAGATCTATTCATAATAGAGTCGTTTTGTGCTTTTGACTTGATCACAAAAAATCTCTACCTCTAGAACGGAGTGAAGTTTTATCCTAAAATATCATCACCGCTCACGATCGCCAGAGGGACCGAGAATCAGAAAAGCGCCGGAAAATAACTCCAGTCTAAATATAATGTCGCAAAATATGGGCCTGCCTGGAGCTTACCTCCTCCGAGAACCCCCTCCCCAACAACTAACCGGCTACAACCGCGGTGTCAGCTGGCGGACAGTCGGCTGGTCCGTCCTTTTCTCCCTTTTGGCTTTCCTCCTCCTCTTGGCCTTGATCGCCTTCTTGGGCTACGTCTTCGCTTCGAGCCTCTACCAAAAATACTACGCCCCTCTTTCGCTGGCTTTCGGACTCCTAGGCCAGGCTTCCTCTTTCTTGTCCCGGGTGGAGGGCACCGCGGAAGAAATAGGGCGGGCTTTGGCCGAGGCCTTCTCCAAGGCTCGGCCCCGGCTCAAGGAGAAGGCGGCGGCCCTGGGCCAGCTCCTGGCGGCCAAGCTCGAATCTCTCCGCCAATCTCCCCGGCAGTCTCTCGACGAAGTCAACGAGAAAATCGTCGCCCTTTTCGAAGGAGAGGAGGGGAAAATCGAAGAGTTACTGCAAAAAATAGACGGCTACTGGCGGGAAGTAGTCGAAAAGGGGAGAAATGTGAACAGAGAATTAGATCTGGCTTGGGACCTTAGTTCGTGGCTGAGAAGCAAATTATAATTCGCCGCGATACATGCTCCTCGAAAGAATCATTCAAAATTTAGAAAACGTTAACTGGATAAATAGAAAGGGGATTTTTTGTGAACGCGCGAAATTGAATTAAAATTAATATAATTTTAATCTTGACAAGTCAGATGAGAGCTAACAAAGCCGAGAAGAAAAAATTCATCCAGGATGTGAAACATTTGCGCCGCGAAGAGGTCCGAGAAGGATTAGCCAAGGGTATTTCCCCAGTCAAAAGTCTAAAGCACTCCCTCCTATACGAAGGTGGCGTGAAAAGTTTCCAACTCTTGGAATCCTTGGGCGTCGACGTGATGGGGGAAGAGTGGAGAATGGTGAGGAAAGCCGTCAAGTTGTTGAACTTTTCGCTCGCTTCTTGGCTGCTGGCCAAAGTCGACAGCCAAATCCTGAACCCCCTCTTCGTCGGGGAGTTGATAGAAGAAGTTTTCGCGGAAGTTTCTTCCTTTACTTCAGATTGGGACAGAAAGTTGAAAATTAAAGATAACAAAAAGAAAGTCTCTAGAATGTTAAAATTTCTTCTCGAGCTCCCGGTAGCCGCTTCTCTACCAATCCCGGGAAGAAATGTGGGAGAAAAAATTTCTTTCCTCCACGACAGGAGAAAGTTGGATTTTAATTTGTTTTCTTTAATAGCAACGGACTGGTGGGGGCGGAAAGAGGACGAGAGTTTCTGGGAAAAATTCACTTTTTTCTTAGACAAGGGGGCTTATCCGATCAGGACGGTTTTCAGCCAATTTTTAGAAATCCAATCTACGATTTTTCTCCCGGAGTTGAATTATGTTTTAAGAAGAGGCCCTCCACCCGACAGACCCTGGCTAAGACCCGATTATAAAAAGGTAGAACATATTTGTAGATACTGCTCTCGTAGAGAATTTTTTGATACAATTCTTTTAATCGCCCCTTATCGAAGACCTTGATAGTTATTCGACCGCTTAGGGGTGAGGATATCGAAGTTATTCGACCGCGGGTTTTATTTTCGAGTTAATCCTCGAAAATAAAACCCCCAAAACACTTTCTAGCCACCGCGAAGTCTTATTTCAAATCTTTCTCTGATTTCTCCGAAATGTTGCTCTTTTATTTCTACAGACAAACTCTTTGAAATTTTAACCCTTTTTGAGCTAGAAGGTCAAATCAGCCCGGAGTCTTTTTCCGACTTTCGATAAAAATAGCACTCTGCTATTTTTAGTTTTTGTTTCGGGTCAAAGGTATTTGGAAAAATCTCCCTTGATTACTCAACTATAATCGAAGTTAGGTAATCTACAATATTTTGATGTCCGCGTTCGGCAGCTCCTTTTAAAGCTTCAGGATAATTTTTCGGGTCTACACCTTTAGAAACTAAATACTGGACAACAGACAAATGCCCGTTGATACTCGGCCAGTATAAATAATTTTTATCATCATGGAGAACAACGCCTTTATCCAGTAAGACTTGAAGAACGGGTAGTTTTCCCGTTCCCGCTGCCCAATTTACAGCACCGTCATATTCCAGAAACCTCCAATCGTGTTCAAAAACATCCAAACAATGGCGAGCAGTGCCATGGCGAGCGATAGAAATCATAATACGTTTCAGTTGTTTTTTATTTCTACATCTTTTGCCGAGCAATTCAATAAACATGTCCCTATCTCCAGATTCTAGAGTATATATGAGAGCATCGTGATAAGTTTCTTGTCTTTTAATAAAAGATTTTGTAGTACAGCGAGAACAAATACTACCATCTCCACCAATATCGCAATAACATTCACAATTCATCGCAAAATCGTTGACTTATGAATGAATCATTAAATTTAAATGGATTTTTTTTCTTCAATTTGAAGAAATATACTTAATTGTTAGAAAAGATAAGATAAGGTCATGTTTTCTCTCCAGTTAAATCCCGTCGATCTGGTCTTTCCAGAAAAGAAACTGGAATTTGGAGAAGATCTCTTGAAGAAAGCTTTCAACCTGATGGAAATTAGCGGGGATTGTTTCAATCTGGAAGAGATAGCTGCGGAAAACTGCGGGTACTTTTTGGAAGAAAGTCTCGACGCGGGAGGCGAATCTGTAGATTTAAATTTTCCGGAGGAAAAATTGGAATTGAGGATAGTTTCTTACAAAAACGTAGAAGAAGATTCGATTCTTTGTAGCAAACTTTTTGTTTCATGGACCGACCGCGGTTGCGACCGCGGTTGCGAAGTGGAGAGGCTATTTGCGACAGATGACCGCTCTTCAACCAGAAAAAAAACCATCTTCTCTTTTCTCAACCCCTACCGAGATTCCCCAACTTCTGGCAAGCTCTTCCTCTACAGGCGGCAGTTATACTTGTGGACGCCGAGCGAAGGCGACAGCCACATGACCAGCGTGGGGCCTTCTTTCCGGAGGATCAGGTGCGATGAAGAGAGGGTTTCTTTTGAGGACGAGCCTCTCGAATTCACCTCCGGGAAAACAAAACATATTTTAATCCCCCTCCTGGTCGACAGGACGACGGAGCCGGAAAGCTTGATATGTTTAGAAGAAAACGAACAATCTTCGAGCCTCGCATTCGTCCGAATCGGAGCCTTGGGCGGAAAACAACTTCCACCCGAAGTTGTTTTTCGGAGCTCGGAGTATAAAATTAAATATCTGGAGCTTGAATATAGCCAAAAAGACAATTTTGCTCTAGACGAGAATGGATTTTTTTATTTTAAATTGGGAAGCCCGGAGAAAGCGCTGAAAATTTTAGCCCCAGATTTTAGCGAAGTTTATACTTATCCCTTGGAAAATTACCGGCTCTGGAATCTTTTCAACGGAGAAAGGAAACTTTTCCCCCCAGCCTCCGGAAGAGAAGATCTTAACGTTTACTTGGAAAAGAAAGGAGAATTTTTTGCCCTGGAAAGGAAAAAGATCGACACTTGTTAATTCGAGCGGCCGCGGTATTTTACCCGGCTCAAACTAACGGGAAGGAAGATAAACTTTTAGTAGAAATAGATTATGGTAGGATTTGATTTGATTTGGTAAATCAAACACTGGGTAGAAAAATATCTCACCGCGATAAAGAAGAAAAGGCGAAGCATCCGATAGAAATTATATTGATACCGATTAGTAGTACAGTACTTAATCTGCGCTTCTCCTTTTCTTCTTCCAAAAGTCTCTTCACATGCTTGAATTCCCTCTCGTTCTCTCTCTTGAGCTTCTCGAGCTGGAGAGCGCTTTTCCTTTCGATAGCGCGCACGATCGGATTGTCATCGTTTTCTCGCAAGAAACTTCGGCTAAAGTTTTCGGCCGCCGCTTGAGCTCTGGCCTCGGAAGAAGACAAAGCCAGGTCGACTTCTCTCTTCACTTTTTGCTCCAAGGAAGAGACGGAAACGTTAATCTCTTCTCTCAGACTCTCCAAGCGCTCCTTAGTTTGGGAGCGGTGGACATTGACCATCTCCTCGAGCTCGGAGCGCCGAGAAATATATTGCAGAAACACTCCGGTCACTGCCTCTTCGATTAGCGGCTTCATCGTATTTTTGACCTCTTTCTCTACCATTCTCGGCGTCTGCTGTCGCAGAATTTCGGTCACGCTGGCCTCGAATCTGGACTGAGTCAAGAGAGAGAAAAAGAGGTTGGACAAATTTTCTCTCCGCAAGTAGTCAAGGGTTGTTTTGGCTGCGGTTTGGCGAGAAATTTCCTCCACTCTGCGTCGCAAGTCGTAGTCCATAGTCAAGAGCTATCTCTTGAAGAAGTTTCTAGATTTAATTATTCAATTTCTCGTTCGAGCTGTTTTAGCCCTCAAGACAACAGGGCGAAAAGTCTATCTGTCCCCCTTGTTGACCTTCCACTCTCTCCACAGCTTCTCGCCCGCCGCTTCGTCAAAGTTCACTTCTCTCCATAAATTCTCGAGTTCCTTTTTTCTTTCCCCCTCTTCTTTCTGCAAGGCTATCACCTGGCTCAAGTATTTTCTGACGCCCCTGGAAATATTTTCTTCAGCCTCGGCCTTCGTCTTTTCTTCCAACTTCTTCCCGTAGTCGACGACGTTTTTCCTAACCGCCTCCCGGTCAAAGTCCGGAATTTCGGTTGTCGACCGCTTGCCCAAGGGGGAGACTCCTTCTTCAATCGCCGCCCTCCTCGCCCGTTCCTTGTCCCCGGCTCGCTGGGCGAGCTGCTGGAACATCTGGCCTGCCGTTTTTTCGCTCTTGGCGTAGTCCGCCTCCCCCCCGCCCCCGTATTTCTTCGCCAGGCCGAAGAGCAGGCCCCCCGCCAGCAAAACGCCGACCGTTTTCCAGTAAGAAGGCTTGCTTTCTTCTCTTTTCTTGCGCGTCGGCCGAGAAGCGGAGGGGGCGGGGGCGGCTGCTGCCGGAGGGGGAGCCACAGGCTGAGGCAAGACAGGGGCGACTTCCAGGGCGACTCCCGCCTCTTTGGCCAGGACCGCCTCCTCGAGGACCGACATCTGAGCGAAGAGCGTCGCGGCTGGGGTCAGAGGGTACTCTTTTTTCAGCTTAGCCCAGAAGCGAGCAAGGAGACTCGCCGTTTTGGCCTGCGGCCCGTAAATCTTCTCGCTTAATTTCTTCACCTTTTCGATCAGGGTCACGCCCACCTCCGCCATCTGAACCGGATCCTTCTTGGCTTTTTCGAAGAGCGGAGCGTAAGTTCCTACTTTGGCGGGGCTGTTAGCCAGCAGCTTGGCCAGGAGGATGTAGGAAATGTAAAGGTAGTCTTTTTTCTGGCACCCCGGGGGGATCTCCTCGGGGAAAGTCAAAGGGTAGGCGCGGGGGGGCGTAAGGGCCGGCTTCAGCAAGATCTCGCTTTTGATGGGGCTTTCCGTGGAGAAGTCGTAGACCCAGACGTTACTCGGCTTTTCTTTGAAGTAGCGCAGGGGCAGGACGTAAGAATTGTCGGTCTCGAAAAGATAAGGCGAGCCTTCGGCGTAGTAAAAGAGGATCAGCAGATTTTCGGGTACACCCGCCACTTCCCGCACCCGCGATGCGAAGCGTTCCTGGGTGCTGAAATATTCCCCTTTGGGATAACTCAGCAAAGTTAATTTGTCGTTGGAGTTAGAGGTGTGCCCCAGGACGTACAACTCCAACTTGCTCTTGCTCAGTTCTGCCGCTAAGAGGGATACGTTGGCCAGAAACTCTTTTTTTACGTCCGCATCTAGACAGAGATAGACGGAGGTAAATTTGCTCATTTAAGCTAAAGGAATTAGTAGCTACTCTTTCCATTTCGGAAGGCGGCGAATGCGACACCCCGCTCCTCCGTCAGAGACACAACTCCGTTAGAGCGACAGCGTGTTTTTTGCGCTGTAGATTTTAGCGCAAAAAACACAACTCCGTTAGAGCGACAGCGTGTTTTTTGCGCTGTAGATTTTAGAGCAAAAAACACAACTCCGTTAGAGCGACAGCGTGTTTTTATTTTCGAGCTAGAGGCTCGAAAATAAAAACACAACTCCGTTAGAGCGGGAGGCCATAGGATTCGAAAGCGTATTTTCCGGCACCAAATCAACTGCCTGAAAAATATTACCCAGTTGGAGAGCCAGCAAGATTTCTCCCGCTGTTGATTTTCGGGAGAATTTGTTTTGTTTTGAAAACAAAACAAATTCCTTCGGAGTTTCTACCCGCAACTTCAGCACCTCCAGCAAAATTTCTTCCTGCCCGAATCGAGACGCACTTTCGGCTCGCGAGGCGGAGGAGAGAAATCCCTGGCGGCCAAAACTGCCACTTTGAAAATTTCCTCAACTCCTTCCCCCGTTTTGGCAGAGCACTCCAGGTAAGGGATTCCTAGGGAGCGCGCCAACTCCACTCCTTCCGGCGAGCAAAGCGCCTGCTCCCCGTCTATCAGGTCTCTTTTCGCCCCCACCAGAAGACGAGCAGCCGAGTCTTCGGTGTAGCGGGAGATTTCCTTCAGCCAAAAGGAAATATTTCGGAGAGAACCCCTTTCCACGGTATCATGGGTATCCGACCGCGAAGCGGAGAGGATATGGGTATCCGACCGCGAAGCGGAGAGGATATGGGTATCCGACCGCGAAGCGGAGAGGATATGGGTATCCGACCGCGAAGCGGAGAGGATACCCGTGTTTTCCGAG